>OJSA01001657.1_pt1 | contig 18529 bp, 18 predicted proteins | sample 1599341 | NCBI WGS metagenome assembly OJSA01 (sample SAMN04168657, study PRJEB22393) | human gut metagenome | biome: human gut microbiome; feature: stool | host: Homo sapiens | collected 2014-03-20 | reverse complement strand
GGCGACCACCGAGATCTACACTCTTTCCCTACACGACGCTCTTCCGATCTAATGTCCGCCGATAATCAGCTGACTCATACATCATATAGAAAAAGGTGTCTTGTGTTAAAATACTAAATGAACGCGAAAAAAAGGGTCCATTAAGCGGACATGCAGAATGGCCGGGGCTTTTGTGATAGTGATGCATACATCAACATTATAGTGTTTGGATATTTTCTCATGGAACAGCCCCTCCTTTTTTGTATCATCAGTGTATCACAGGTACCTATAAATATACAGTATAATCTTTAAATCTTTCCTACCCTCGCAATATGAAAAACCAGCTGAATTACACATATCAGCTGGCATTTTTATCGTGAATATGCTTTATGTTCAAGGTTCCTTCATTCGGCACTATCAGTATCTTATAAAAGAACTCCTTCTTCTCTGCCATCAAATCAACTGCATCCTTCGTCTTTGCTAGCGGGAAACGGTGAGAAATTATAGCGTCTGTCTGTATAATTCCTTTCTGCAATGCCTCCAGAGAAATATCCCAGGCATTATGTGGAAACCGCTTGAATTCAAAGCTCCATGTTCCTTTGATGGTCAGCTGCCTGCGTAGAATCGTTTCATATGTCTTCACGGAGACGGTTAAATCCCTCACTGGTCTTCCAACAGGACCAAAACGCCCGTTCTGCTTTAAAAGCTGCATTGCCTGGTTGAAGACAACAGGCGCACCACTAGCTTCAAATACTACATCACAGCCTGCGCGGCTGGTAGCTTTTTCCACGATTTCGCGTACTTCCTCTATCGAACCGCAGACGGCATCCGTTAAGCCAAGCTGTCTGGCTATCTCCACCTTTTTCGGATCCAGATCTACGGCAAATACATGAGATGCCCCAAATGCCTTTGCCCACTGTGCTACAAATATTCCGATTGCCCCCAAACCGAATACGACAACATCGTCCCCAAAATTCACACCTGTATTTGATACCACATGCAGTGCAACACTGATTGGTTCCAGAAATGCTGCAGTTTCAGGCTTTACCTGATCCGGCATAATAACCAGATTTTCCTCAGGAACCTTTACGTATTCTGCAAATCCTCCATCGCTGCGTGAACCTAGAAAATCATAGTTTTCACATTGAGCGAAATCTCCAACCTCGCACGATTTACATGTTCTGCAGGGAATCAAAGGAATTACGGCTACATTTTTATGCAGCAGGTTCTGTTTGACACAGCTGCCTATAGCAACTACCTCTCCTCCAAATTCATGACCGGGAATCGTCGGGAAATGATAGGTCCCCTGTGTAAGAATTCTAGGCAAATCGGAGCCAGACACCACAGGCGGAAACCCTGACCAATACATCATGTTCATCAAGTCTCGGTATTTCAACTTCTTCGATCCGAAGATCATTGATTCCATGCAGGACTGCTGCTTTCATTTTTCCTTCCATATGTTTCCTTTCTACTCAAGATTCGCATGCTTTTTCCATAACGCATGCAAATCTGAAATCTGCTTTCTATCGACAATAAGCAATGCGACCATATCTGCAAGCAAAAGCAGACTTTGTTCAAAGAGGCTACTCATGACCTGTGAAGATGAAATTTCATCCTCCAGCTGCAGCTTTGTACTGCAGGGAATACGGATAAAGATATTCTCATACGGTGTCATAGAGCTGGATGCATTGCTTCCAATATGTGCAATTTTCGCATGATACCGCTGTGCGATTTTTACAATAGCCAACGGCACGGCACTTTCTCCGGAGCCACTGCCTACAAGCAGAAGGTCATGCTCTGTAATCGCAGGTTCATCAATCGCCCCAACATAGGTTGCTTCGATACCAAGGTGGTTTAGGCGTTTGACAAATGCCTGCAGCATCAGCAATACACGTCCAACCCCGACAACAAACACGGTTTCAGCCTCACAGATTGCTTCAGCCAAAGCCACAACTTCATCTTCCTTTACATATGTAAATACCGTCTGCAGCTCCTGCAGAACAGTATCCCTTGCTTCTCTATACTTCATTGCACATCACCCTCTTCAAACAGCGCATAAAATGCCGCCTCATAGCGATTCACATCAGTTTTTATCTGAACAGAGAACTGGGATATGGAAAACGCGAAAAGTCCAAGCAGGAAGGTAATGTCTTTTGCTCTGGCATCGTCCCTGCTGATAAATTCATTCAATTTCATATCCAGTGCTGCGATTTGCTTACGATATGTGCTGCAATAGCTCTGTCCGGTTATTCTCCGTTTCTTTCCGAATATTTCTCCTTCATGATCTTGTATGAATTGTACAAAATCAATCGATTTTCGTGACTGCATCATACATCCAGTGCAGCACTGTACAACGCCTTGCAAATCGTAACGCTGTGATTGTGTATATCATCAAACAGCTGCTTGAGGTCCTTCAGCCCGGCTCGATGTGTAATCAAATCGGAAACCTCCAGCTTTCCTTCTTCAATCATTTGCACAGTATATTCCCATTCATTGATTGGTGTCTGCGCATAGAAGGAATTCCATACACCATGCATTTCCAGCTCCTTACGAAGAAGCAGGGAATGTACATTCAGCTGTATTGTTGTATCCGCATGGGGATTTCCCAGCCATACGATGGTACCGCCAACTCTTACGATTTGTATGGCATCATTGATTCCGGCAGAGCATCCGGTTCCTTCAATCACAACGTCAACGCCGCGCCCGTTTGTTATGACATCAATACGTTCCTTCAGATTTTCCTTTCTGGAATTGATAACCGTAAAGCCGCGTTCCTGTGCAAATTTCTGCTTGGCTTCATCAATATCTGTCAGGATGATTTGCGAAGTACCAAACAATGATGCCCAGCGGGCTGTCATAATGCCAATGGGTCCGGCACCGAGAATCGCTATCGTTTGTCCGGCAGTAACATTTCCTCTGCGCAGGGCATGCTGAGCAACACAGGCAGGCTCACACATACTCAGTGCTTCCAGGTCGATATTCTCATCTTGTGCCAAAACCAGATGCCAGCGGGACGGCAGCAGACAATATTCTGCAAAACCGCCATTGCTGCGGGAACCGAGATAATCATAATTCTCACACTGACAGAACTGTCCGATTTCACAAGGCTCACATTCCCGACATGGAATCAATGGAAATATAGCAGCCTTTTTTCCAATCAGCGCTTCATCCTTCGGATTCCCTACGGCGCAGACGGTTCCGCTGAATTCATGCCCGATTACAACCGGATATACTCTGGTACCCAGCTGATATACTCTCGGTATATCTGACCCACAGATTCCGCACGCACCAATCCTTACAAGAATTTCATCTCCTTTTGGAACCGGTGTTTCTATTTCCTCCAGCCGGAAATCATTGATTGCATGCAATCTCATTACTTTCATTCGATATTCCTCTTTCCTTTTCTATCTACCTTATTACTTTGCAAGAATGTTATTCAGCTCAAAACGTTTTTCACTTGGAATGATCTGAATCGCTACATCAATACCCCGATCCAGAAAATCCTTGATACACTGACGTTCCTCATCTGTTGCGGATACGTTTTTATATACCGTCGTTCTTCCTGCCTTCATACCCATACCGCCGATATTAACCGCCTTGATTTCAATGCCGCCATCTACCAGCTTTTTCAGACTGAGCGGTGATTTTGCCAATACAAAGCTTGGCGTATCCAATCCGCTCTGCAGCTTATGCAGTGCTTCCTCTTCCGTGAGCGCAATCACCTTGATTCCGCTCGGGGCTGCATTCTGCAGTACAAACAGCATAAAATCATCCTTTGCAACCTTATCATCGATTACGATAATCTGCTTTGCCGGTAATGTTTTCATCCATGCGGTCATAACCTGTCCGTGTATCAATCGGTCGTCAATGCGAACCAGTAGTAAATTTTCCATAATACAGCTCCTTTTTTATTGTCTGTTAAAACAAATGGTACCGATACTTTCCTTAGCTTCCTTTTCTGCCAGAGCAGCGAGCTCCTCTAAAGTGGAATCCTCATGTCTGCCCAGAGCTACGCTCAGCAGCATCGGAAGATTTGCACCGACAGTAAGCATAATATGCTTCTCTCTGGTCAACATGATAGAACGATTGAACGGTGTTCCGCCGCGAAGGTCAATCAGCATGAGCACACCATGTCCGTCATCCATCTGATCAACCGCTTTGCACAAACGTTCACCATAGGCATCGGGATCCTCCCCGGGCTGCAGAGCGACCGCAGTACATTGTGCAATGGTCCCGCCAATCATTTCCGTACTGCTTTTCAAGCCTTCACAAAATACACCATGACTTGCGATAACTATTCCAACCATGATTTTCCCTCACTTTATTTTTCCAATTCCTGAACATATGCGTTGTACATTTCCTCAAAGGTATCCAGACTGCGGATAATACTCGATGTTCCCACGACGAATGCATTGGCTCCTGCATCCCTCATGAGCCTGCTGTTTTCTATTGTTGTGTTTCCATCTACAACGATGTCGATTTCTTTTTCATATGCATCCAGAAGCTGCCGCACACGTCGTATTTTCTGCGGTGCGTCCGGTACCATTTTCTGGCCTGCAAAGCCCGGATTCACCGTCATGAGAGTGACATAATCAAGCAGATCCATACATTCCTCCAAATAAGATACCGGTGTTCCAGGATTCAATACAAGCCCTGCCTTACAGCCCTTGTCTCGAATTGTCTGCAGGAGCTTATACGGCTGTGCTGTTGTTTCGGGATGGAAGCTGATACGATCCCCCGGCTGAATATCATAATATTCCATATACTCCTCCGGACGATATGACATGATATGTACATCCACGGGAAGCTTGCTCAACCGCTTGATATCTTTATAAATCGGCGTTCCCAGCATGACATTTTTTACATAGGCTCCATCCATGATATCGAAATGCACGGAATCCAGCTGTACCTTTTCAAACAGCTCCAGATACGGCTTGTATTCCTCTACTTTACAGCACATGATAGATGGTGATATTTTTATATCCATAAACGTTTTCCTTTCTACATATACGTGTGCAATACAGCAGGAAACTGTCATCCTGTGTATTGCACGATCCAACTTTTTAAGCTGCTACACTCAGCAGTCCCAGCAGGGATGCCGCTATTCCGATTACAAAGATTACGGCAATGATAAGGGTTGGATTCATTTTCTTCTTAACCATCCACCATACAAACAATGCGATAATCAGCGGAATTGCGCCCGGCAGCAGCTGATTGAAGATATCCTGAACTACGATTTTAACCTCTCCCACTCTGAACTTGGCAGGACAGATCACATTGATTCTGGAATATGCCATATTCCCGACAACAGTCAGTCCAATGATGGAAAATGCTTCTGTGATTTTATTCAGCGTACCGCTTTGCAGCAGCTTGAAGATTGCCTGTTTTCCCTGTTTGTAGCCAAGCATAAAGCAGGTATAGCCACAGCCGATCATCAAAACCTTATATACGACTTCAAATAAAATCGGACCTGCAAAATTACCATCCAGTGCCAGACTACAGCAGATACCGGCAAGAATCGGATAAACAACTGCCTGTGAAACCGTGTCCCCAATACCGGCCATCGGACCCATCAGACCGGTACGAAGCGCATTGATATCCTCTCCGCTGATATCCGCACCGTTTGCTTTCTGTTCCTCCATGGAAACAGTGATACCGTGAATCACCGTACCGATCCAGGAAGGCTCTGTATTAAAGAACTCCATATAGGTTTTCAGTGCTTCCACCTGTTCTTCCTTGGTGTCATACAGCTTTTTGACAACGCTCATCATCATGTTCGTGTTGCCGAGTGCCTGCAGACGCTCATAGTTGTAGCAGGTTTCGCTGGAGTAAACCAGTGCCCACGCCTTGACCAGATCCTTTTTGCTCAGTTCCTTTTTATTCATAACTGCATTGCTCATGATTATGCTCCTCCTTCTTCACGATCTCTGCTAAAGAAGTACATGACAGCTGCGATTACAGCAGAGAAAATAAACAGTGACATCGTATCCAGTTTCAGATAAACCGTTGCAAAGAAGCCAAAGAAGAAGAACGCAATCAGCTTTTTCTTTCCAAGGTAGTTTAACAGCATCGCAATACCAAGAGCCGGCATGATTGCACCGACAAGATTCAATGCATCAACAAGCCATTGCGGAATCATAGCTAGAGTATCCTGTGCCCATTGTGCTCCATACAGAATCATCAGCATCACCGGAATACCATACAATACAAAAGACAGAATACCGGAAGGAACATAGTTCATCAGACGTACACCCTTCAGATTTCCCTCCTCCAGATATTTATCTGCACGGTGTACCCAGACAGAGTTTAAGGTCATATATGCCTGATTGATCAGGATTCCCAGCAGAGATAATGTTACCGCAAAGCTGACAGCCAGCTTTGGATCCGCACCAGACAGAACAGTCAAGGCCGTACCGTAAATACCTGCGACCATCAGATTGCCCGGCATGGAGCCTCCGGCTGTGATCCAGCCAAGATAGGTCAGCTGAATGTATGCAGCTGCCTGCATACCCAAAACAGGCTCTCCCATGATTACCCCGGTAAGGAAACCGGACCAGATCGGATATAGCCAGGTTCTTGTGATAAGGTGTGAAAACCACCACTGACTGCCGGTTGCCAGCAGTGCTACTAAAATCGCTTTAATTAGCATTTGTAATGCCTCCCTTTTTCAAAATGAATGTATAATCGTAATCGACGGATGTCGTTCTCATCCGATACCCATATGCCCCCGTCAGTACCGAAGATTCACCTGCCTTCCTTCTTCTGACACATACAGCCAGAAACGAAAACGTTTACATCACGTTTACGATTCCGATTTTATCCTCTCTTCTGCCACAAGGCAATGGATTTGGATTGGAAAGCTTTACTGATTTTTCGATGCTTCTTAAAATCTGATTTACGTGTTCATAAAATACATGATAAATAAAGGGGCTGCGCTGTCTGTAAAGATTTTCAGTGCTGTTACAGCATCGTTTTATCTAAAATTAACTGGAAAGGCTGAAACGTAGTTGCTATAATGGTAAAAAAGAAAGAAAGGGATATGAATGATTATACAAATAAGCAAAGAAGTATATGATAGTCTTTCGGATTCAGAGCAGCAGGTAATCAATTATCTGAATGAAAATGAGAGCAGCATTCCACTCATGTCAATCACGACGATAGCTGAAAACGTTTACCTCTCCGGCAACGGTTTCTCGAACCATTCAGAAATGTGGATTTCGCGGTATTTCTGAGCTTCGTTATAAGATCAGCAAGCGTGCAGAGCACACAGATGATTCTTATGTAGTGAACAAGGTGTTAAACAAGTCCTATAAGGAATGTGTGAAAACGATTGATAATATTTGCGTAACGAATATACTCAAAATTATTGACTATATCAAAACTGCTGAAAAGATTTTCATTTATGCGCGCGGATTTACCGCTCTGGTTGCTGATGAGCTATGCATGCAGTTGCAGCTGCTTGGCTATAACGCGCTTGTCGTCAAGGATGTTACCTGGATGGTAAAAACCGATAAGCTGGTGAATTCCAATGACCTTGTTATCATTCTGTCTGTTATGAATACGACACCGGAGCTTGCTATAAGTGCGCGTATGGCAAAGCGAACAGGAGCAAGGGTGGTTACCTGCTGCTGCAAGGAGGGCACACCGCTGGAGCGTTATTCTGATGTAAGCATTATCGGTTATGCAGAAACCATAACCAGTAACAAGACCATTACCGTAATCTCACGTATACCCCTGTATATCATCACTCGTACGATTGTGGAATATCTGACACTTTAATTCGCTGCATCTGGTGCAGCGCTTTTTTCTTTTCCATGCATCTCGAAAAGCTTTTCAGATAATACGGTATTCCTGTTACATCTGAAAACAATTTCAGACCATCAGGCACTATACTGAAAGTATAAAAGGAGGTAGCATATGAAAAAAGAAATGCGCTGCGCGGTATTCACAGGACAAAGAGCAGTTAAGCTTCAGCGGTTTCCGATTCCTGAAGTGGATGATGATAAATTACTGGTTAAAATCGAAGCATGTGGAATCTGTACATGGGAACAACGCGTGTTTACAGGAAGTATCAATACTGATTATCCGCTGATTGGCGGACATGAGGTGGCAGGACGAATCGAGGCAATCGGAAAGGATGTGCACGGCGACTGGGAGGTTGGACAGAGAGTTATTGTAGGTGTAACGCTTCCTTGTCGTTCCTGTTATTTCTGTAAAACGCATGAGGAACAAAGCTGCCAGAATTTCAACACCGCACAGGTTCTCAGTGGTCAGCCATATCCCGGTACCGGAGGATTTAGTGAGTATATGATGGCAGTCCCCTACAGTGTGTTCCCCTATACCAATGTAACACCGCAGGAGGCCTGTATCTGTGAACCTGTCTCCTGTGTCATCCATAGTGTGGAAACAGTAAATCCACAGTTTGGCGATGCCTGTGTCATTATCGGGGCTGGCATTATGGGACTTCTGCATACGCAGCTCTGTGTAAAAAAAGGCTGTTTTGTAATTGTCGTTGACATGAATGAAGAACGTTTAGAAATGGCGGCATCCATGGGGGCACATTACACGATAAACCCGCATAAGGAACATGCTGAGAAAAGAATTATGAAGATAACACACGGAAGGAAAGCACGGGCGGTGTTCGATACAACACCGGCGGCAAGTGTTGTAGAAGAAGCATGCCGTTACGTCGGTAACATGGGAAAACTGATGATATACAGCGGTATTTATCCGAATAAACCAGTTCAGATGGATGCACACTGGATTCATAAGGGAAGCATTCAGATTCTGGGAACAGCGAATTCCAATGACCGCGATTTTATGCGTGCTGCATGCATGATTTCAGAGGGGATTATCGATGTTAAGCCATTTATCAGCGGTGTTTACCCTGTTGAAGAGGTATCCAGCGCATTGGCATCATCCTGTCAGGGAAACACATTCCGAAACATTATTACATTCAGCGAGGAGCTATAAGGAGGAATTTATGCTGGTTACAACAAAAGAACTGCTCTGTATCGCTAACGCAGAGAATAAGGCAATCGGTGCCTTTAATATTACCGGATTGGAAACCCTGCAGGCGGTGTTACAGGCAGCGGAAAGCAAAAAAGAGCCTGTCATTCTTCAATTTGCACAGGTTCATGAGGAGGAGCATATTATGAGTCTGGATATCATTGGTCCCATAATGATCATGATGGCAGATCAGGCAACCGTACCTGTAGCCGTCCATCTTGATCATGGCGTGGATCTTCATATTCTCAAGAAAGCTCTGGATATGGGCTTCACCTCTATCATGTATGACGGCTCCTCCCTGCCCTATGGAGAAAATATCGCATATACGAGAATGGCTGTCAGTATGGCAAAGGAGTATGGTGCCAGTGTGGAGGCGGAAATCGGTCAGATGGCTGGTGTAACCCTCAATGATCAGAAAATAACAGAAAACCGTAAGATTGACAGAAGTATGTTTACCGATCCGCTGATTGCACAGGATTTCGTAGAAAAGACAGGTGTGGATTGTCTGGCTTGTGCGTTTGGCACGGTGCATGGACTATATGCGACAAAGCCCTGTCTGGATTATGAGCTGGTAAAAGAACTGGATGCAGCCATTGGTGTACCAATCGTTATGCATGGGGGAAGCGGTGTCAGTGAAGCAGATTATGATATCGTAATCGAAAATGGTGTACGCAAGGTAAATTACTATACCTATATGGCAAAAAGCGGGGGAGAAGCTGCAAGAGAATATGCAGCCGCTAGCGAGCCTGTCTACTTTCATGATTTAGCAAATGCAGCAATAGCAGCTATGTGCAGCAATGTGGAGGAAGCTCTTCGTATTTTTGCGCATCATAAGGAGCAGTAATATGAGAGCAGCAGTATATTTCGGACGACATGATGTAAGAATCATTGATTTTCAGGAGCCGCCTTTAACAGATACAGGGGTAAAGGTTGCCGTATCCTATTGCGGTCTGTGTGGTACCGATCTACATAAATACGATGGATTGGGTGGATCACGTCCGGTTATACCTCCCGTGGTTCTTGGACATGAAGCAAGTGGAATTGTTGTTGAAACAGGAAGAAACGTAAGCGGCATTCATATCGGAGACCGCGTATGCGTCGATCCGAACTGGAGTTGCGGACATTGTACCTACTGTCAGGCAGGAATGCCGCATATGTGTGAAAACAGCCGCGGTGTTGTAAAGGGCTTTGCAGAGTATATATGCCCTCCACAGGAAAATGTCTACCCTTTACCGGATACTCTTTCATTGAAGCATGCAGCGCTTGCAGAGCCTTTATCCTGCTGTCTGCATGGCATGGATTTGCTGGATGTACATCTGGGAGATCATGTTCTCATTGTCGGTATGGGGGCAATCGGTTCCATGATGGTGCAGCTCTGCCGTCTTGCCGGAGCTGCTCAAATCGTTGTAGTCGAGCCGCAGAGCGAAAAAAAAGAACTGGCAGAAGCCTTGGGCGCTACCATGTTTTTATCGCCGGATGATGATGTAAAGGGTATCCTGCAGAAGCAGCAGCTTCATATCAACAGGGTCATGGAATGTGTGGGATTAAAGACAACGATGGAAAATGCGTTCCAGTATGCCGGTAAATGTGCTACGGTTGTTCTGTTTGGGCTGGGTGACCCGCAGCAGCCTGCTGCTTTTAATCAGTACAGTGCTTTTCAGAAAGAACTTACTATTAAAACAAGCTTTGTCAATCCACATACAACACAGCGTGCAATCAATCTGCTGGCTTGTGGAGCTATCGACTGCGGTGCAATAATAAGCAAAATATTGGAGTTGGAGGAAATAGTGGAAGAACTGCAAACGCGGAAATGGTTCCGCAAGGGTAAGGTACTTGTATGTATACAGCCGCATACAGAAGCTATCGTGGATTAACTTGTATTTTCTGAATATAAAAAGCCATCCAATCGCCTTTTTCTGACTACTTCAGATGAAGACCCTTATGGATGGCTTCCTTTATTATACTCTATAGCTTCTTCATATTTCTGAAGCTATTTCATTAGCCTAAGCTTTTATTTATGATTCGTCAAGTCCCTCTTCCCCATTGGATTCCATTACACGCTTATACCACGCAAAGGAATCTTTTTTATAGCGTTTTTTGCTACCACTTCCATCATCATTGATATCCACATAAATAAAGCCATAGCGCTTGCTCATCTGACCGGTGCTGGCGGCTGTAATATCAATACAGCCCCAGGATGTGTAACCCATAACATCCACACCGTCTTTGATTGCTTCTCGCACCTGAATCAAATGATTTTTAAAGTATTCTATACGGTAATCATCATGTATCTTTCCATCAACCAGCTCATCATGCGCACCAAGACCGTTTTCTACAATCATCAGTGGAATCTGATAGCGCTCATAAAGCTGATTCAGAATAATACGCAGGCCAACCGGATCAATCACCCAGCCCCAGTCGCTGGCTTTCAGATAAGGGTTACGGAGAACTCCCAGCATGCGCTCATCCTCTGTCAGATCACTGACCTTTTCCGGATTTAACGGAGTCACTCTTGAATAATAGTAGCTGAAGGAGCAGAAATCAACGCATCCCTGTGCAAGTACTGCAGCATCACCGTCCTCCATAACTATTTTAACTCCCTTTTCTTCAAAGAAACGATTTGCATAGGATGGGTACGCTCCACGTACACATACATCGGTATAAAGGAAAATCTCATGGTTCGCTTCAATGCTTTCCATAACATCCTCTGGTTTGCATGTATTGGCATAGCTTGGAATCGCATTGATCATACAACCGATTTTCATTTCCGGATCGATGCTGCGTGCCAGCTTTACTGTCAGTGCGCTTGCAACCATCTGATGATGTGCTGCCTGAAACATGATCTGTTCCTTATGCTCCCCTTCTTCAAATTCAAGACCTGCCGCATACCATGGAATAACACTGCAGAAATTGATTTCATTAAACGTGATCCAGTATTTTACTTTTCCTTTATAGCGTTCAAACAGTGTTTTCGCATACTTTACATAAAGATCAATCAGAATACGATTTCTCCATCCGCCATATGCCTCTACCAGATGCAGTGGAAATTCGTCATGTGAAATGGTGATCAGCGGCTCGATATCATTTTTCAGAAGCTCATCAATCACATTGTCATAAAACTGCAGACCCTTTTCATTGGGCTCCTCCTCCACTCCGGTTGGATAAATTCTTGTCCATGCAATCGACATGCGGAAGCACTTCATACCCATCTCCTTAAACAGTCTGATATCCTCCTTATAGGTGTGATAGAAATCAATACCGCCATGGGAAGGATAAAATACATCCGGCAGAATCTTATGATCCTTTGGTACCGCCTCTCTGCTGCCATGTGGAAGAATATCCACAATGTTTACACCCTTGCCATCCTCATTCCATGCCCCCTCAAACTGATAGGCACTGGTTGCGCCACCCCATAAAAACCCTTCCGGAAATTGTTTATCTTTTTTCATTATATCTCTCCTCTCATGTAATATGTATTTTCTTCATAAATGCTGTATAGCTGTCACATTCCAATACCTGTGCAAATCGAATAGGATCATCAAATACATTCAGTATCAGATCATACAGCTTTGGAACCTGATCAAAGCTCTTGTGCAAAGCAAACATCAATACAATGTTCACTTCAAAGCCATCCCATATAACGGGCTTCCTCAGCAGTGCGACAGCGATGCCGTTTTTCTTTGCTGTTTTTTTCGTTGTATGCGGAATTGCATATCTTGCGCCAAAGCAGGTAGGTGCAATTGCTTCTCTTTCATAAATCTGTTCCTGAAAATCGGCGTCCACATACCCCTGTTCCTCGAGTAAGCTGCAAAGATAGGTAATCACCTCATCCTTGGTAGTAAGCTGTGAGGGAATACAAAACAAATCCTCCATGAAATAATTATGGATCATGATATTTTCATAAGACTTTTTAACGCGGACACTCTTTACAATACGCTCAATTTTCTCATATTCTTCATCCTGAAGATAATTATCAAGCTGAAAGACAGGTACTCCCATTTGCTCACTGGTTGAGACCATTGTCACAATAATATCCGGCTTCTCGGTATAAAGCGTTTTAAAATCAAACATGGAGAAGCAGCCGATCATCTCGACATCTGTTAAAGCCTGTAATCTCTGCTGTATGATATGTGTTACAGAATTTCCATACGGATTGATCAATGCGATACGGACAATGGAGGTCTTTATACTTTTGATACCGTTCATAATATGCAAGGCGATAAAGCTGATTTCGTTTTCATCCAGAACATAGCCTGTTTGTTCCTGAAAGCGTATCGCTATATATGCTGCGATATCATATATAAGAACAAAGCTCTGCTTCAGCTCTGACAATAATGGATTTTTTATCAGCATACCATGCTTACAGCGGTTTCTCAAATTTTGAAGATGCAATGCCAGATTATCCATAAGATCCTGATTTTCAGTAAAATTGATACTGTAAATATCATAAATTTCCCTCAATACTTCATGCAGAAACTGCATAATTCTCACATCATCCTGTCCTGCATTCCGTTTTTTGAACAATGCACAAATCTGCTGTGTACCCTCTGCAGTGAATTGAATACGCATTCTTTCCCTTATCGCTTCAAGTAACGGCCTACAGTCCTGATCACATATCGAAGCACGCTCCTCTTCCATGCATATATAAGAGGTGTTACTGATATACATCAGCATATGCAGCAGGATGGAAAACAGATTAAAATCAGAAACAGCAAGCTGCTGCCTGTGGATAAATTCCATCAGTATCTCAGAAAGCCTATAGACATCCACATTTTCAAAATAACAATCCAATATTCCAACATCAAAGCGCTGATCCTCACTTTCCTCCAATAGGAAATAAGTCAAAACCCTTCGTTTTTCTATATCATCACAATTCAGAAAGAGATGATTTTGTTTTCTTGTAATCCTCAGTGTCCGAAATTCCTTCTGTATGCGTTCATTCAATATCCGTATATCCTTATTCAGTGTAGAGGGGCTGATATAAAATCTATCCGCAAGCTCATAGTAATCCACATGCTCATTGAATAGAATTTCCTTCAGTATTTTTATATCTCTTCTCCCCTCATCACCAACGATATAGTTCTGCCTGATCCAGGCATCCTTATCACGCACTATATACCCTTTTCCTTTCAGAGAAGATATCATGCAGGCTTTTGATTTCCTATTGATTTCTGCTATTTCTCCGTGTATTGTTTTCTCACTGACCTTTAAAAGATTGGCAAGTGTCGCTGCAGTACAATATTCGGATTCCTTCAGTAGTATATCAACCATCTTCATTTGTCGTTTTGACAGACTGATCTCCATGATATCTCTCCCTTTCCATGTTATTGTTTCCAGGTAAATGCGTAATCGTGATTCATCAGATATGGTGTATAATGGGCAACCATACTGGATAACGGCAGGATATCCTCATGCAACTGAATACCGAGAACATCCTGTATATATCTTCTTCTTTCCAACATGCGCTCCCAGCTGTTTGGATACTGCTTTTTGATTTCCTCTTTCAATACCGCATCCGCAAGAACAACGCCGTTTTCACAGCAGCAGCCCGGATATCCTTCTACAGACGGAATGATATCAATCTGCAAAAGCATACCGCTTTTCAGCTTCAGCCTTGAACCTTCGTAAATCGGGCTGCTTAGCCATTCCTCATCCGCAGTGAGGTGTCCGGGATTCAACTTCCAGCGGAAAATATCCTTCGGCAGAATATCATCAACCAACGCATATACCTCTTTCCCCTCCATACCGATATGGAGATGCTCAAGCCATGTGCAAACAGCTGCGAAATATGGTTTTGCGATTTTCTCTTCATAATCTCTTACTGCGGAATCAAGGTCTTCTCGTTTATAGGCGGCAAACGCTGCTCTGCTGGCAAGACCACCTTTATACCCGACGGTTAGTGATATTCTCTCTCCTGTCTGTATCGGCTTGTTCATAGGATACAGATTGGCTTTTTCAAACCGTGTCCCGCTGGAACAGATGGTCACAACATTGTGTATCTGACCTTCGGATTCCAGCAATCCTCCGATTTCAGCTTCTGTTTTTCCCGGCTTCAGAGCAAGCATCGCCCGCTGAAGACCTCTTGCTGCAAGGATCTGCCCATACTCATAATGTGCAATTTCATTTGCATTATTGACCGTTCTTGCACCATCCTTTGGAGAGATGAATATATCCGTTGCATTGCTTATCTTCACTTCACAAGCTTTCAATGCTTCAAGAATGTAATAGGGTATGTCAAACAGCTCTTTCTGTAAACGGTAGAAGCCTTTCCATCCAACCACACCGAGATGCATACCGTTCTTAACGCCTGCCTTAGCTAACACACTTTTTAGATCCTCTTCCTCCTGAAGCGGCTGGTCAGGCAGTGAGAAATAAGACATATGCAGACCCTTTGCAGGTATTCTTGCATGCTTGGATAATGAAAGGACCTCATTCCCCAGTAGAAGATATGCATCTTCATTTTTATGAAGAATCAGTAAGGCTTCTTCAAAACGCGGTATAAAACCGGTAAGGTATTCAAAATTGCCACCGTGCTCCACATCTGCATATACGGCAATACAGTCCAGTTTTTTCTCCTGCATACGGTGAAGAATCTTTTGCCGTCTTTCCTGCATGATTTCATCACTGAGCAGTACCGGTTCTCCTGTCTCCTCCTTCGGAAACGGAATTTTATCTAAAACTACGTTTTCATAACGCTTATCCATGGTGATTCCCTCCTTTTTCACGACTGGTATTATTTTTTTCTCTTCTGTCATAACAAGTCCGTGGTCAGAAAGCTTCACGTACGGACATACAAGCAAATTCAATATTGTGATTCTGGATACCGGATTTTCCAAATAGCTGTTCCCCAGCTTATGAAAGGCCTCTGCCATTAGATCCACGTTTTGTGATACTGTTTCCATGCATTCCGTGCTCATCAGTCCGGCAACAGGAAGAGCCAGAGATGCAAGAATATTTCCCTGTGAAACTGCACAGAAGCCTCCATGCATATTCATAACCTCCTGTACGGCCAGATACCCGTTTTCAGGTGTATCATAAACCACACATACATTATGACTGTCATGAGAGATACTGCTGGCAACAGCACCATGGTCAATACCGAAATTCTCGACGATACAAACCGCCCTTTGTGTGCGTCCATAGCGGTTGAATACTGCGGCATACATTTGTTTTTTATCCTTTTGAAGCAAAACCCTTCCATCCTGTATCGGGCATATACGTGTTTTCAGATGGGATGTAGCTATATATTCAGATGCAAAGCTTAGGATATTCAGCTGTGCATACGGACCCTTTGCTTTGATAAGGAAATCCTCCTGCTTCAGGGCCTGCATTTGGATAGTATTTCTGCTGTTCAGCTCGCGGGTATAAGAGGATAAAACAATTGGCGATGTCAGCTGTTCCTTCTTGCTGACAAGCTTCCCTTCAAAAAATACTGCATGCACCTGCAGATCCTCCACATTATTCAACAGCACCAGATCGGCTGCATATCCGGGAGCAATCGCACCGAGATGCTTACATCCGCTTTCCTGTGCCACACGGTAGCTCGCTGATAACAGGGCTTCCTCCACAGGCATTCCAAGAGATACGGCTTTTCTTACCACATGATCCAGATGTCCGTATTTTCCGGTGACATTACAGCGTCGGTCATCCGTACAGAAGCATATGCGGCTGTAATCATTAAATTCTTTGCAGACATCCAGAATCTCTTTCATACGCCCCTGTGTGTTAGCCTCTCTGATATCGATCCACATACCCTTTCTGTATTTATCAAGAGCCTCCTGTTTCGTTTTCACCTCATGATCGGATTGCGGCCCTGCATTTACATACGCACTGAGACGGTTCCCCTCCATAAGAGGTGCATGTCCCTGCAGATAGCCTGCATGCTTTTTAGCAGCAAGCAGTAAATCATGTATACGCTGTTCTCCCTGCAAAACTCCCTCATAATCCATCACCTCACCCAGTCCGGCTACACGCGGATGCTGAAAGAGTGCTGTATAATCCTTTGCGAACAGTTCAGCATTGGAAGATTCAAACCCCGGAAGACTTGGAACACAGGATGGAAGTGTCAGCAGCATACGCATAGGGAGATCCTGTGAAGCAGCAAGCATATACTGAATACCTTCCACTCCCATTACATTTGCTATTTCATGGGCATCCTCCAGTACAGTCGTTGTCCCGTGCGGCAAAACCATAGCAGCATAATGTTCCGGTACAAGGAGCGAGCTTTCAATATGTGTATGTGCATCAATGAAGCCCGGACACAAAATTCCGTTCAGCTGTAATCGCTGCTTTGAAGGCAGTGCCGAATTCTTTTTGTTATATTCCACATGGGATATAAACCCGTCGCAGATGTAGACAGTTGCTTCCAGGAATTCTTTTGTAAATACGTTGAAGATGCGGCACCCCTCAATAGCCAGATCATTCTCTACATTTCCCAAAGCCGCTGCAATAAGCCGTTTTGTATCCTTTGGTTGAAACGCAAGCATGGTTATTCCTGCATTTCGTCCTGCTGTTCAATCAGCAGCTGCTGCTTTTCATACATTTTCATAAACGGAAAATATAACAGCATATCTATGACAATCAGAACAGCTACAAGAATGACAGCCTTGAAATCCCCGGTGGAGAAATAGGCGCCGAAGATACTTGGCATATTGAAAGAAAGCATCGCATAGGTTTTTCCAATCAATCCTGTATTCAGACAAAGGAATGCTATAACTGCATTAACAACAGATACCAGAGAACATGGTATGAAGAAGATAGGATTCAGCATAATCGGAAGACCAAATGTAATTGGCTCAGATATTCCAAAGAATGCCGGTATGATTCCCACCTTACCAACGACTTTTAAAAGCTTCGATTTGGAGAAACACAGGATAATAGCAAGCGAGAGACAGGAGCCGACACCTCCAATGCAGATGAAATATACCCAGAAGGCTTCGGTCAATATTGCTGTAGGCGCTATTCCTGCCGCAAGCTGTGCAGCATTCTCTGAAATGTTCATCATCATAATCGGTCCCATCAGTCCCCAGAAGGTTGCATTATGGATTCCAAAGAACCATGCTGCATTGATAATAAAGGTCATAAGGAGAATAAACCACAAGCTGTCAGTCGCTTTGATTTGCGGCGCTATAACAGAGCTGAGCCACATGGCAAAGGTGGTATCCATGTTATGGAAGATGATAAACATTACCAGATACAACGACATGATCAGGATTGCGATGGATAAGGAGGCAAAGGTTTCGGATAGGGATGCAGGAACACTGTCCGGCAGCTTGATGCGCCCAAAGTTTTTTGATTTAAGAAATCTGTAAATTTCAACCGTCACAATGGAAACAAAGATTCCTACCAGAAGACCTTTTCCATCCAGAAAGTTCAAATCGGTAAGAGATAGCCCATACTGCAGTTTTTCAATTCTCACTGCCAGCATGAATACTCCGAATACAGTGATAAAGTTTGGAATCAATTCCTCAATTTTATAATTCTTACACAGATAATGTGTAATACCAAGTGCAACATACAGTGTGATAAAACCAAGACTTAA
>OJSA01001654.1_pt1 | contig 18541 bp, 14 predicted proteins | sample 1599341 | NCBI WGS metagenome assembly OJSA01 (sample SAMN04168657, study PRJEB22393) | human gut metagenome | biome: human gut microbiome; feature: stool | host: Homo sapiens | collected 2014-03-20 | reverse complement strand
CGGGTTTTTCTTATCTTCTAAAACGGCTCATACCCTTGCCAAAACAGGGCAAAAACAGGGCAAAAACAGGGTGTTTTTTGTAAAGATGCAAGTCAAGACTATTGCATTTTTGCTGTCCAATGGCATGCTTTGATTGACAGCAAGAAATCCCCTGACCAGATATATCATCTGGCCGGGGGATTTTTTATTCCCTCTCTGGGGCGTCCTTCCCCTCTACAAACCAGTGGCCCTCCTCAAAGAAGCGTTTCGTGGCGGCCAATCCGCATCAAATAGCGGATCCCCGCCCAGGATGCCAGGGGGCAGTGGCCTTTTCTCCCCCAGCGCTGTGCTCCCGTTACAAGGGTAAAACCAAGCCGAGTTTTCCCAATTTATACAGACTTTATGGTATAATAAAGTTATAGTGTATATCGCTGCCATCTGCCATGCCAGAAAGGGGGAGAACTGCCGTGTCATATTATCCATACAAAGGGTTTTTTTGCTGTTTCCTTACGGCAACATCGCTTTTTCCTGTATGTTTTACGAGCGAACCCCTATTCCCCAGTCGTTTTAAACTCGCACAACTTCTACAAATTGCTCCTTCCCGAGGAGCGATGAAGGAGGGATTGTAAATGGAAGACAACCGCAGAAAAGATAAACTGCAATTCCTTGCCGAACATCTGATTTCATTGGGTTTTTGTGCGTTCTCTCTTCTCATAGTCTGTTGGAATCAAGTGGGTTGGCTCCCATGGCTGGCGGGGGGATTTCTCTTGTGGTGGGGAGTCCTCTGGCTGCTGCGGACCCACAACGCCTGGTTCCGGCCCAAAGACAAATTCCGGGATTCCAAGCTTTATGATTATACCTCCCGGGCAATCAGTACCTTCGTGCTGATCGCCGCATGGGTATATGAATACAAAACCCACTCCTCCCTAGCAGTCTACTTTTTATTGGGATTTCTGTTCCTGGAAATCCTCTGTTTTACCTGGGTCAACTATCGGTACAACTTCGGAAAGGCCAAGGAGTAATGCCGCCCCGCCAAACAAGTCCCTCTTTGCGTTGACATGCCCTTCCCAGGGCCGGTATAATAAAAGGTAGGACAATTCTCCAAAACTGACAAGAGGATGATGAAGATGAACGACAAAGTAGTAGTTCTCAACGCAGAAAAAACCAACTTTGATGGCAATGTGGATTTTAGTTCCCTGACCCCCCACACCACCGTCTACGATGACACCCAGCCGGAGGAATTCCTCCAGAGGATTCAAGGGTATGACATCGTGGTCACCAAGGAAATCCCCGTGGGAGCGGAACTGATCGCTCAGTTCCCCGATTCGGTTAAACTGCTCTGCGAGGCCGGCACCGGCTACAACAACATCGACTTAGCTGCCGCCAAAAAGAAGGGGATCACCGTTTGCAACATCCCCGCTTACAGCACCCAGCGGGTGGCCCACACCGCCATCGCCCTGCTTCTGAACCTGAGTTCTTCCCTGCAAATCCAGCAGGCGATGCTCACCCGGGGCAATCACGACAACTTCACCAAGTGCCTCCAGGTTTCCCATACCGAGGTCAACGGCAAGACCCTGGGGGTCATCGGCGCAGGCAACATCGGAAAAGAGGTCATCAAGATCGCCCAGGCCCTGGGGATGGAGGTTATCTCTTACACGGTGCCTGCACAGGAGGACGCCGATGGGGTCCACTTTGTCAGCCTGGAGGAACTGCTGCGCAGAAGCGACTATGTCACCCTCCACTGCCCGCTGCTGCCCTCCACCCACCACATCATCAACAAGGAAGCCCTCGCTCTGATGAAGCCCTCCGCTTACTTGATCAACACTTCCCGGGGTCCGTTGGTGGATGAGGCCGCTCTCATTGAGGCACTGCAAAACAAGGTTATCGCAGGCGCGGCGCTGGATGTCCAAGAGACGGAACCCCCGGCAGAGGACAACCCCCTTTACACCATGGAGAATGTCATCCTGACTCCCCACATGGGCTGGAAAGGGCTGGAGACCCGGCAGCGGCTCCTCTCCCTCCTTAAGAAAAATATCGATGCGTACCTGGCGGGAAACCCCATCAATGTAGTAGGTTAACCCCTGGCATCTTTTCCAAAGTCCCCGCATAATAATAAGAGGCCGGCCCAGATTGGGCCGGCCTCTTTCGCCGTTTGAGCGGATCTACTTGTTGTTTTTCAGCCACTGGATGGCACAGTTGGCAAAGGTGGCGGCGCCGATGGGCAGGGCGCTCTCGTCAAAGACCACGTTGGGGTTGTGGCAGGAGTAACGGCCCTCAGGGTCAGCAACCTCAGCGCCGATGTTGAAGAAGGCGCCGGGCACCAGGCCGGTCAGCAGGGCGAAGTCCTCAGAGCCCATGACTGCGGGGATCTCGTGGAGCTTGTCCGCACCCAGGAAGTCGCTGATGTAGCCGTGCATCTCCTTGGTGAAGGCGCTCTCATTGATCAGCGGGCAGACGCCGCCGGTGTACACTACCTCAGCGGTGCAGCGGAATTTCAGGGCAGTGTACTGGGCGATCTCCACCAGGCGGGATTTGATGTACTCCCGCACATCGTTGTTGTAGGTGCGGATGGAACCCTCCATCACCGCATACTCGGGGATGATGTTGGGGGCGTCGCCGGCATGGATGGAGCCAATGGTCAGCACGGCGGGTTCCGCGGTGTTGACTTCACGGCTGATGATCTCCTGCAATGCGATATGGGTATGAGCCGCAACATTGATGGGGTCGATGTTGGTGTGGGGGTAAGCGCCGTGGCCGCCTTTGCCGTGGATGGTGATGGTAAACCGGTCAGAGGAAGCCATGAAGGGCCCCTCATGGAAGCCGATGTGGCCGCAGGGCAGGCCCTCGCCGGTGATGTGCATGCCAAAGGCGCCATCCACTTTGGGGTTTTCCATAACGCCGGCGTCGATCATAGCCTGGGCGCCGGTCAGGCCCTCTTCATCGGGCTGGAACATGAATTTCACAGTGCCCTCCAGCTCGTCCTCCCGCTCTTTCAGCAGGCGGGCAGCGCCCAGAAGAATGGCGGTGTGGCAGTCGTGGCCGCAGGTGTGGGCGTAGTTGTTTTTCGAGGCAAAATCCACACCGCTGGTCTCCTGCATGGGCAGGGCATCCATATCGGCCCGCAGCAGCAGCACCTTGCCGGGCTTGGGGGTGGTGGTGGCCACTACGCCGCAGTTGCAGATTTCCTTGGGCTCGTACCCCATCTCCTTGAGGCACTTGATCACATATTTTGTGGTCTCGGGGAGCTCAGCGTTGATTTCAGGAGTCTCATGGATGGTTCTTCTATCCTTGACAATCACGTCTTTGAGTTCCTCGGCTCGTTTCATCAAATCGCTCATTGTGTTTTCTCCGTTTCTTTTCTCGACTAAATTTGTCTCGTTTGGGGACGGTCTTATTGTAGCAGGTTTCCGCCGCTTGGTCAATTGTTTACCGTGTTAAAATTGTCTAATTGTTCACAGCTCAATTTCCTTTATTTGCTGATATTCCAGCCGCAACTGCAAAAACTATTGGGGAAATACCCATGGGAAAGGATTTGATTTTATGGAAAACTCCCGTTACCCCTTTCAGCTGGAACCCCTGCCTTACAGCTATGACGCCCTCTCCTCCAACATCGACGAGACCACCCTCCACTTCCACCACGACAAGCACCTGCAAACCTATGTGGATAATCTCAACAAGGCGCTGGAACCCTATCCCCAGTTTCAAGACTGGACCTTGGAACGCCTCTGCGCTGATTACGGCTCCCTGCCGCCTCAAGCTGCCACCGGAGTGCGCAACAACGCCGGCGGCGTGTACAACCACCAGCTGTATTTCCGGTGTATGACCGGGGATAAGAACTCCCCCTCCCCGCGGATGGAGCGGGAACTGAACCGCTGCTTCGGCTCCCTGGAGGAATTCCAGAAGCAGCTGAAGGCGGCGGCCCTAGCCCGCTTCGGGTCCGGTTGGGCCTACCTGGTCCAAGACCCCAAAGGGGATTTCAAAATCCTCTCCACCGCCAATCAGGACACGCCGCTTCCCCAAGGGCTGCGGCCCCTCCTTCTGGTGGACGTCTGGGAACACGCCTACTACCTCCAGTACCAAAACCGCCGGGCCGAATACCTAGATCAGTGGTTCCCCCTTATCGATTGGCGGGTGGTGGAGTACAACGCCTTCCAAAACGGCATCGCGCGCTAACCATTCCAACCGGAGCTCAAAGGATGAGCTCCGGTTGTTTTCTTTTCCCCACGGGAGGGATCCCATGGGTGCCACTTCGATAAAAAGAGGATTTTCTCCCCTTGAAAAGACAGATTTTTTCCCACAGCCGAGAAAAAACCCTCTTTTGCTGTAGCAACTTTTTTGGATTTTCATATACTGGCAGTGGAGTAATCCAAAATTTTATCCAAATGGGGGTATTTGATTTGAATATATATCGTCCCAACGATGGCTGTTGTCCTCCTCCCTGCCCTAGGCCGTGTCCTCCGCCGTGTCCTCCGCCCTGCCCGTCGGTCTGCTGCTGCCCGGGGCCTGTAGGCCCACAGGGCCCTGCCGGTGAAAATGCCACTGTGGCTATCGGTACCGTGACCACTGGTGAGCCTGGCACCCCGGCCAGCGTAGTCAACGTAGGTACCGCCAGCAATGCCGTGCTCTCCTTTACTATCCCCCGGGGTGCAACCGGTGCCACTGGTGCAACTGGCGCCAGTGTGACCGGGCCTACTGGCGCAACTGGTCCTACTGGTGCGACGGGTGCAACTGGCGCCAGTGTGACTGGGCCAACTGGACCCACTGGCGCAACTGGTCCTACCGGTGCGGCAGGTGCAACTGGCGCCAGTGTGACTGGGCCGACCGGGCCCACAGGTCCTACCGGCCCAACTGGACCCACTGGGAGTGACGGGGATGCTGCTACCGTTCAAATTGGCTCTGTGACAACTACGGAACCCGGCACTGAGGCCACAGTTAGAAATTCTGGCTCTTCCGCTCACGCCGTATTTGAGTTTACTATTCCTCGTGGTGCTACTGGTAGTAGTGCTGCTATACCACAGCTCATTACTGTAGCTGATGCGCCACCGCAGCCCAGTGGGAATAACTTGCCGATGACTTTTCATGACAATGTGGTATTCTCCGGAAGCAACATCACCCACACCATCGATTCTGGAAATATCGTAATCAACCAATCTGGTATCTATCAAGTGTTTTTCCACTGTACCGTTTCCGCTTCCCAGGTGACGCCTGCGGCAATACAAATTTCAATTCTACAAGATGGTGATATTCTTCCTGGCGGTGTAGCTCGCCACACATTCCAGTCAAGCAATGAATATGCAACGGTTTCTCTCAGTACCGCATTCGCGGTATCAGAAACCTCTTCCACAATCCAGGTTTCTTCTAGTACACCTGGGTTTTTACTCAGTGATATTGCGCTGACGCTCAACCGTTTGAGTGATTTACCCGAATGATGAGCAATCTAAGCCATCAGTAAACAGAAAACCTATATATTCGTTTTTTGAATCGTGTAGAATCGGCTTGAACAGAAGAACAGATTTTTAACTGATATTTCCAATTTCCTCTGATGAGGTCGTGCTTTCATCCCACTTTTCTCTCCTTTTTGGCCCCCGCTATGTGCGGGGGCCTTGTTTATTTTGAAAACACTCAAAAATGCAAATCCACCCCAAATTTTAAAATTGGAGGCAAAATTCCGCCAGTTTCTCCCCATTTGAGGAGGAACCCTGCCATTGCCCCCGGCATACTTTGGGGATAGGAGGTTATGCTGATGAACATTTATCGAAACCAATCAAGCCCTTTCTTTTACTGCACCCCTCTCTACAGCGGGACTTGTGCCGGATGTGGGGCAGCTCCCTCTAGCCCATCCTGCCCAGGGGAGTACCCCGTGCCCTATTCTGCATCCCAATGGCTGGTGGAACCCTCCTGGTACAAGAGCGGCGATTCCCTGCGCTGGTCCTACCGTGGAGGGGAAGGAGTGGGGATCTCCCCGGATGAAGCTACGTTAGCCCTCACTCCGGGCAGGGACTATTTTGTCTCCTACCTGATTCAAGGGGTACTTCCTCCCCGGGCATCCCTGGAAGTGCTGCCTTACTTTGGGAGCGAGGACCCCATCCCCTTTTCCAGTTCCGGCCACAGCGGAATCCAAGAGGAACGGGTAGGAGTCTCCGGAGGGTTTTTACTCCCCGCAGCCAACCCAATGTACCTGACTTTGCAGCTGGCCACCAACAGCCCGGCCCCCATTTCGGTGACCGGCTCCCTCCACCTCTTCCCTCTGCCCTACTGACGACTGGCGGAAACACCATCCCCTTATTTCGACATCCTTCCCCCCTGGAACTCAACCCTGTAGGGGAGCCTCCACCCCCAAACCTTCATAGTATACCAATAGGCGCAGCGCCTTTTTTCTTTTTCCGCCGCAGGGCATGCGGCAAATACATGCAGTTGTGGAGGCAAACCTATGAACAACCAACCATCCAAACCGAGCCGCCAGAGGTGGTCCGCCATGGAATTGACCGGCCTAGCCCTGGTTCTATCCTCTCTCGCGGCACTGCTCTATGCCCCCGACAGCTTGTCGGGCCTTTTCACCGCCATCACCGCGCGGGTCTGCCCCATTGTGGTGGATGTCTTTCTCACCAGCGACGTAGGAGTAGCCATTGTGGTCAGTGTCATTGTGGGCCGGGTGTTGGAACGCCTTGGCTTCACCGACGCCCTGATCCGCATTTTCCTGCCGGTGATGGGGACCATGGGAATCAACCCCTCGGTGATCATCCCCAGCGTCTATAATATCCTAGGGGATATCAACGCCTCCGGCAAAATCGCCGGCCCCATCCTGGTCAAAGCGGGCGCCACCCGGGATGAGATCAAGCTCTCCATCGCCACTATGATCCAGAACCCCCAGTCCTTCGCCACCTTTGCCATCGGCTTGGTGGCCCTGACCGCCTTCGGCATCAACCCGCTGCCGGTGGTTCTCCTCTCCATCTTCCTGCCCCTCATCGTGGTGCCCTTTCTCCTCTCCCGCACCCTGTATCGGGACACCAAAGCGGTGGAGCTGGAAACCCTTCCCCGCTTCACCCCCCAAACCCCGATGATGAAGGTCCTTTTCGACTCCGGCATAGAGGGGATGCAGCTTCTCCTCTTGGTGATCATCCCCGCAGTGGCCGTTGTGTTCACCCTCATCGGCGTGCTGGATTTTCTGGGCGTCTGGGCCGCCATAGAGGCTGGTATTGGCTCCCTGCTCTCCGCCCTCTGCATTGAGCCCGGCACTGGGGTGCTCAGCGTCTTGGTCAGCCCCACCCTGGCGGTAGCCCAGCTGCCGGCCCTCACCGGCATCGACCCCCGCTTGGTGGTAGGAGGCTTCGTCCTCGCCAACTCCGGGTTCCCGCTTTCAGTGGTGCTGGGTCAAGTCCCCGCCACCTGGGCGGAGTCCACCGGCTTGCCGGAGAAGGACGGCCTCATCGCCGCGGTGCTGGGCTGCGGCATCCGGCTGGCCACAGCGGCGGCTCTCGCCTACTGGCTCACCCCTTTCATCTTGAGGTAGCGCCATGAAGGAAACGTATGTGGTCCGCGCCAAAAAAATTGTCACAGCAGGGCCTCTTGGCGCCATCGAACAAGGCGCCTTGGTGGTGGAGGATGGTATCCTGCTGCGGGTTGTCCCGGAAGGGGAGCTCACGCCCGAAGAGCGGGCCCTCCCCTTGGTGGACTTTGGGGAACTGACCGTCACCCCCGCCTTGGCGGACTGCCACTGCCACCTGCTGGAATACGCAGCCGGGTCTTTGTATCCGGTAGCGGAACCGGCCCATCTGCTGGCGGGGAAAGCCCTCCTGCTGAACGCCCTTTGCAGCGGCGTAACCGCCTTGGGGGAACAGATCTGCGGGCACCCGGCCTGCGGCCTCTCGGTAGAGGAATACCGCCAAGCGGTGGAAGGGCTTCCTCTCACCGTCCGGTTTGCCCTTTGCGGCATCACCCTGGGCACCGAAGGGGCACCCCATTACTCCGCCTTGACAGGAAGTACCCCTGTGGGGAAATCCGACCTTCTCTCCCCCAAGCTGCTGGGGGACCTGGTAGAGGGGAACGATTACCCGGGGGAGAATGTCTTTCTCAACGCCACCCCAGCCAACCTGCCCCTCTCCCTGACCCCCCAGGCGGGGGAACTGGTCTTCCGGCGGGAGGAACTGCTGCAAATCGTCAAGGAATACCACCGCCAGGGCAAGCGGGTCGGGGTCCACGTGGGCGGCAGGCAGGGCATCCAGATGGCCCTGGACTGCAAGGTGGATGTCCTTCATCACGCCCATGGCATCACACCCGCCCAAATGCGGCAGGCAGCCCTCCAAGGGGCCATGGTGGTGGCCACCCCCTTGGGGGGAACCCACCTTTCCCCCAACCAGCCAGAGGAGATTTTATCCCTCCTGGAAGCCGGTGTGGAGGTCGCCATCGCCACCGACGCTTACCTGCCCCCTTCGGAGGGGCTGGGCCTTTCCCCCGGAAAGCTCTACGGAACCGAAAGCCTGATGCTGCTGGCCCAGCCGGCCATGGTCCTCCTGCGGGAAAAAGGCTGGAGCGAAAACGATTGCCTGCGCCTGCTGACCGCCGCCCCCGCCAAGGTCATGGGATGCGAAAACCGGTTTGGGCAGCTCCTGCCGGGGATGGAGGCCACCTTCCTGGCAGCGAGGGGAATCCCCGGTTTGGAGGTCACCAAGCCGGAGGATATCCGAGCCGTGTACCACCGGGGAAAAGCTGTCATCCAGCGCCTTTAGGCGGGAAAGTTCCTTCCCATCTTTTTACCGTGCCATAGCCATTTTTGACATCTCTGGATAAAAAATCAATGAATTTCTGGAACATCCTACAGCGAAAATATTTAATTTGCCAAAACAGTTGACAGCTTCACATTTTTCACGTATAGTTAAAGTCAAGCTGAACGAATGGTTCAGAAAATTTTTTCAAAAAACGAGGTATACTACTCCATGTTTCAGGACAAAACTTTAATTTGCAAAGACTGCGGATCCGAATTCATCTTCACTGCTGGCGAGCAGGAGTTCTACGCTGAGAAAGGCTTCACCAACGAGCCTCAGCGCTGCAAAGCTTGCCGCAACGCTCGCAAAAACGCCAGAGGCGAATCCAGCAACGGCACCCGTGAGATGTTTGATGCTGTTTGCGCTGAGTGCGGCAAACCCTGCAAAGTGCCCTTCCAGCCCAGAGAGGATCGCCCTGTTTACTGCAGTGATTGCTTTGCAAACAGAAGATAATTATAATCATCCGGAATTAAACAGCACACCCTATAAGGGTGTGCTGTTTTTCTTTTTGCCTTCCTTTAGCATAGGGTCTGCCCTCTTCTTGGTGACCGCTGTCTAACAGCTGCGGCGCTGCCTTTGCGAATCCCTACCTATTTAACCCCCCAGAGTATCTCCCCCTTCCACCCACACAGCAAAAGCCACCCCTGGAGGATTCCCTCCGGGGGTGGCTTTTGGCTAGGATGGATTTTATTTCGCAGCGGCTTCCAACTTCTTCTGCCGTTTCTGCTGTTTTCGGGACTTGCGGTCCTCTTTGTCGAAAATCAAATACAAGGTGGGGATCAAAATCAAGGTTAGCAAGGTGGAGAACAACAGGCCGCCGATGACTACTACCGCCATACTCTCCATCATCTCCACGCCAGAGCCAAAGGCCATGGGAACCAGCCCCACAACGGTGGTAAGGGTGGACATCAGGATGGGGCGCAGACGGGATTTTCCCGCCATTACCAAAGCGTCGCGAATCTCCATCCCCTCATCCCGGCGCAAGATATTGGCGTAGTCGATGAGGACGATAGCGTTGTTTACCACGATGCCTACTAGCATGACAACGCCAAGGAGGGATGCCATGTTGATGGAGCTCCCAGTGAGAAGCAAAGCAAAGAAGGACCCAGTCAGTGCAAAAGGCACCGACATCAGGACAACCAAGGAGAACCGCAGGGATTCAAACTGGATGGCCATAACGGCAAACACCAGATAGATGGCGATGACCAAGGCGCGGCCGATGGCCGCGAATTCCTCATACATCATCTCCATGTTGCTGCCCTCCCCCAGCTTGATGCCTTCGGGAAGGCCCATCTTCTGTACCTGCTGGATGGCCAGCCGGGTCATATTATTGATGTTGGACCCGGCGGGAGGGGTCGCTGTCACAGTGACCAGATACTCGCCGTCCATCCGCATAATAGAGGAGGGGGCGGTGGAGTAAGTGATGGTGGCCACATCGGTCAAGGCCACCTGTCCGCCCCGTGGGGTGTCAATCATCAAGCCGTACAGGTCGCTGATATCCTGGAACCGCTCAGGGTCATATTCTACCATGACCGAGTATTCGGTGTCCCCCTGCTGAAGGGTCATCGCCTGGGAGCCGGAGATCTTGCTTCTGGCATTGGTTAAAACCGAGGAAGGGGTCATCCCCACCGAACCGGCCAAAATGGGGTCCACCTCGATCTTGGCGCGGGGGCTACCATCGGAAAGGCTGGTGCTGGCCGTCTGGAATTCCGGCATCTTCACCAGTTCTTCCCGCACCAGCTCTGCCTGCTCCTTGAGGGAAGTCAAGTTTTTGCCCTGCAAGGTGAGCTGTATCGAGTCGCCGGTGCCGATGGACATCATATTTTGTTTGCTGACCTCCACGCTGCAGTTGGGGATGCCGGCAGTCAAGTCCCGCATCCGCTGTACAAACTCGTCGCTAGTCATGGAGGCGTCGTCCTTCAGCTTTAAGGAAATGGAGCCGCCGGAACCGCTGCCCATCATGCTGGCCAGGCCAGAACCGCCGCCCACCGACATGGAGTAGGTCTCCACATCCGGCTCCTTTTTGACAATGTCCTCAATCTGGGTCATGATCTTACTGGTGGATTCCAGGTTGAGGCCGTTTTTTACATCGACGCTCATAGAGATCCGGCCGTTTTCCATAGCCGGCATCAATTCCATGTCAATCTGGGAATACATGCCCAAGGCCGCCACAAACAGCACAATGGCGGTGACCACCACCAGGGCGCGCTTATCAAGCAATTTGCGCATCAGCTGGCCGTAGCGCTCCTCCAGCCGCCGCACAGCCCGGGCAAAAGAGAAGTCCTTGCGCTCCACCGGTTTGAGGCGGACGAACAGAAGGGGTACCAAAGTCAACGCGCTGACCAGAGAAGCGGTCAAGGAGAACACAATGGTATAGCAGATGTCGTGGAAGAGCTGGCCGCTCATCCCCTGCATCATGCCGATGGGCAGGAAGACCACGATGGTGGTCAAGGTGGAAGCCACAATGGACCCCAGCACCAGCTCCGCGCCCTTGATGACGTTTTCTTCAAAGCTGCGCTCCCCTGCCTGGGCTTTGAAGCAGCTGTCGATAACCACGATGGAGTTATCCACCAGCATGCCGATGCCGATGACCAAACCGCCCAGGGAGATGAGGTTGATGGTCATGCCGAAGAAGGACATGAGGATCAAGGTAGCAAGCACCGAGAAGGGCATGGAAAGGCCCACAATCAGGGAAGCTTTCCACTCCCCTAGGAAGACCCACAGCACCACTACGGCGATGGCAAGGCCCTCCACCAAAGCGGAGGCCACGCTGCGGATATTCTCCATAATATCCTCGCCGCTGTTGCTGGTGACCTCAATCTCCAGGCCCAGCTGCTGGCTGTTCAGATTGTCTACCACCTTAAGCACCTGGTTGCAGATGTCCACCGTGTTGGCGCTTTGGTTTTTGGCTACCGAGATGCCGATGGTCTCTTTGCCGTCCTGGCGGTAGTAGGAAGAGATTTCCTCGTCGGCCAGGTTGACCTGGGCCACATCCGAAACGTGGATAATGTCCCCGGAACTTAGGGTGATGGGCACATCTTCCAAACTGTGGTATTCGGTGAACTCCTGGCTGCCGATCAAACCGACAGTGACGTTGCCCCGGTCCAGGTCACCCAGGGTGACCTCATATTCGGCAGTGGCAATGGCCGAGACCACCTGCTGCATGGTGATTTTGTACTGGGAGAGCTTGTTCTCATCCAGCAGTACCTGGACGTATTTTCGGGATCCGCCGCTCACCGACACGTCAGACACGCCTTCAATCTTCTCAATCTCCGGCACCACGTTGTCCTCCACATAGGCCTTGACATTGTCGTTCGCCTCCGCTTTGATGGAGAGGGACATGATGCTGTTGTTCAGGTTGCTGGTGTTGACTTCAATGAGCACTGGGTCGGTGCAATCATCCGGCAGCGGGACCAATGCCAAGGCAGAGGAGACATCCTGATATTTTTTATCGATGTCCGCTGAATATTCGAACATCATGACCACCATGGACACCCCTTCACTGGAGACCGACTGGGTGCTGTCCACCTCGGACACGTTGGCGATGGCCGCTTCCACCCGATCGGTGACCATTTTATCCACCTCTTCAGGGGAGGCGCCTGGATATTGGGTCATGACCATCAGCACCGGCATTTCAATCTCCGGGGTGGATTCCAAAGGCATCTCAAAGATGGAAGAAATACCAAAGGTCACCAGGCTGACAATGCAGATAAGAATGCAGACCGGCCGTTTGATGGAAAACTTGGGGAGAGAAAACATATTCCTTATTCCCCTTTCTCATCGCCTGCAGAAGAAGAGCTCTCCTGAGGCTGCTCTTCACTGGAATCCCCAGAAGGGGCCTCCTCCGGCTGGGAAGCACTGGCTTCCAAAGAGGGGGCATAAACCGCCGCGCCATCCTTCAGATCGGGATGCCAGGTGGTGATGATTTGATCCTCGTCTGTGAGGCCGCTTTCGATGACAATGGAATCGGCGGTAGACACACCGGTGACCAAGTCTACCCGGACAGCCACCCCATCCCGGTATACATAGACATAGGGCTGGTTTTCATCGTATTCGATCAGGTCCAAGGGGAGGATCAGCTCGTCCTGGGCATTGGCGGTGGAAGCTTTCACTTTTACTACAGCGCCGGAGCGAACGGACTCCAGGGGGACCACTGGCTGGGCTTTCGCCGCATACAAGCCGGTTGCAGCATCGGCCTCTGCAGCCATCTCAATGATAGTGGCCTGGTACTCCTTGCCGTTGTACACCACAGTGACCCCATCCCCCACCGAAAGGGCGTTGGCGCCGTCCTCCGACAGGTTGAAGGAGACCACCGGGGCTTTGTCCTGGCTGGAGATGACATACACCGGGTTGGTCATGGCGACCATATCGCTGTCATCGGCGTTTTTGGTGGTGATCACCCCGGAGATAGGGGCGTAAACCTTGGCGTCTTCCAGAGCTTTTTGGGCTCTTTCGTAGCTCAGCTGGGCTTGGCGAATAGCGCTTTCCGCAGAGCCCAGGGTCTCCCCATCTCCACCGCCGCTGACCAAATCATAGGCACGCTCTGCGTACTCCAAATCGGTTTTGGCGTTTTTCTTGTTGGTTTTATAGGTGTCCTCGGTTTTTTCATAGGTGTTGACAAAGGTGGTGAAAGCGGTGGCGGCTGCTTCATATTCAGTCTTGGCTTTCTTTAAAGCTGCCTCTAGAGTTTTCTTTTCTTCAGCAGAAGCACCTTCGTACTTTTCATCGTATTCTTTTTGAGCTTTATCGAGCTCATTTTTCGCCAAATCCCTAGCATCCCGCAGGGCGCTGCGCTGGTCGTCGTAGTCCTCCTCCAGGTCTTCCCAATTGTCCTTGACGGTCACATACTGCCGGGCGCTGTTCTCCTTGGTGCGCTCCGCATTCATCAAGCTGGTCTCCGCACCAATCACCGCAGTCTGATACTGCAAATAGGCCAGTTCCAGGTTGGTCTCCAAGTCCTCGGTATCCAGCTCAAAGAGGAGGTCTCCGGCTTGGACTACATCGCCTGCACTAAAATAGGTATGTACAATCTGCCCCTGGTTTTTGGGGAAAACCTTGACGCTTTCCGCAGCTTCCAAGCGACCGACAAACTCAGTGCCCCGGCTCAAATCCCCGCGGCTAGCAGTGGTAGTCAGTACACGGATCGCCGAGGTTTCAGCCTCTGACTCCACTGGAGCGGAGGCCGGAGCTGCTTCATTGCCGCAGCCGGCGACAAAAACCAAGAGGCCCGCCAACAAAATAGCGAGAGTTTTTCTTTGGAAACGATGAGATTGATTCATTGAGTACGCCCCCTAGATAGTAAATAGTAGTGGGTTTGTGGACGGTATAGAAACAATACACAGAGAGATACTATTTCTATTTTACAAATACATAGCAAGCTATATATTTATTTTCAGTGATTTTGCTGATTATTTTGAATCTTGTAAAGCAAGGAAATCAACGTGTCAACCTCCTCAGGGGTGAGACATGAGAGGAATCTGCCCCAAACCTCAGAAACACAGCCAAGCGCTTCTGTTTTTATGTCGCGGGCTTTTTCGGTCAAACAAATCCGCTTATAGCGGGCATCTTTCTCCCAAGAGCGCCGCTCGATAAAGCCTTTGGCCTCCAAACGTTTGACAATCCCTGTTATAGTGGGGTTGGATAGATTCAGGATTTCTTCCAAATCCTTTTGGCAAAGCTCATTTTCCTCGGCCTGATCCAAACACCCGAGAACCAGGACCTGTGCGGAGGTGAGTTCTAAGCTTTTGACCTTGCGGTTAAACTCCTCCACCATAGCATTGTGTACCATTTTAAACAATTGGAGAAGCTGCCCCTCTGTCCCGACGCTATACACCAATTACAGTCCTCCTTCCTTTTAGAATGGGAAATAGCACGCTATTTATTATAGCGTGAGGATTTTGTGAGTGTCAAGGAAACATTGTGAACATTTTGTAAGAAATTCCAGAAAAATATGAATAGACCTGTCACTTGTTCACAAGACCATCACAGAATCCTTCCCCATCTGGTTTTCCGGCAGGATGGTTTCAAGATCCGCGCTGTCTTTTTTCGATAAAATCCGTCAAAAACCCTGATTATAAAAGGGTAGGATTATTTTATTTCCAGCCTATTCTCCCTAATTTTTTCTATTTTCCCTTTAAATTCGGCCTTTTATGGTGTATAATATTGGAGAAAAGTGAATTTGTGACTTCCGTGTGACAATCGCTTTTTTTGTTGTACCATTTTCCCAGTGGTTTCATATTGGGTTTTTGGTAACTATTGTGAGAACAAGGAGGAATTAACCATGAAAAAACGGGCAAACAGAATCCTATCTGCGATTCTGGCAGCTATGGTTGTTGTAACCATGAGCGGCATGACTGTCTTTGCTGAAGAGGTCAGTTCTGCCCCTGTAGCCCCCGAAGAGGGGAGCAGCAGCTCCGCTCCCGCAACCCCTGAAGGAGAGGATGCTTCCAGCTCCGCTCCCACAGTTCCCGAAGAGGAGAATAGCAGTTCTACTCCTACAGCCCCCGAAGGGGAGGATGCTTCCAGCTCCACCCCCACAGCCCCTGAAGGAGAAGATGCTTCCAGCTCTACTCCTGAAGTGCCCGGGGAGAGCAGCAGCTCTACCCCTACAGCTCCCCAGGAGCAGGTCCCGGCTCAGCCTTTGACCCCGGCTGCTCCCGCTCCCCAAGAAACCGGCATTGCCATCGATGGCAAGTATTACAACAGCATCGCTGAAGCCATTGAGGATGGCGACGGCAAGACCATTTCCATCACCGAGGATATCTCCGATAACGTGGTGATCCCGGAAAAAACAACCATCACCCTGGATATTGCCAGCGGTATAACCCTGTCTGGCAACGGTGACCACACCATCTCCAACAAAGGCACCCTGACCGTCACCGGTTCCGGCACAGTGGAAAATACTATCGGGAGCAGAGCGGCTTTGGCCAACTACCCCGGCGCCACCGCCACCCTGAAGGGCTGCACCTTTACCGGTAACACATGGTATGTCATCAAAAACCTGGGCACACTCACCATGAGCGGCGCCGACCTGGTTCAGAAGGATGCCGGCTCCAGCGCCATTGACAACGGCTGGTATAATAACAAAGGCAACGATCTAAACCTTGATTATCCCAGCAGCGCCAGCGTGAGCCTGACCATTAACGGCGGCACCTTCTCCGGCGGCATGAACACCGTCAAGAACGATGACTTCGGCGTGCTGACCATTGAGGATGGCACCTTTGAGAACACCGACGGCCCCGCTGTCCTCAACTGGAACGAGGCCACCATCAGCGGCGGCACCTTTACTGTAAACAACGCTTCCAAGTCTGTTCTCTCCAACGGCTATATAGACGAGAACGCAGACAAAGGCCGAATGACTGTCACCGGCGGTACCTTTACTGCGGCCAACAATGGCGAAGGCTCTTTGTTTGGATACGGCATTGCAAAGGGAGACGAGAACACAGACCAACCCAAAGGCGGCCACCTCAACATCACCGTCGGCACCTTCAACGGTTCGACTGCCACCAAGTCCACAGCCCCCCATGCCCCCTCTATCTCCGGCGGCACCTTTAACAAAATTGTCGATGCCAAATACCTGGTTCCCGGCTATGAGTGCAGAAAGTCCGGCGACAAATTTGTGGTAGTGGGCGCAGACAGCGGCGTTGTCGTAGACCCCGCCCCCAGCACCCCCACAGATGAAGTGACCATTCCCTCCGGTGCAACCGAGGAAGAGAAGAAGGCCATTGAAGAAGCCAAAAACGACCTGACTTCTCGGGACAACCCGGCTGCTACCACTGCGCCCACCGGCCTTGAGACTGTTGTGATCCCCGAAGAAGCGAAAAAAGCTGCGGAAGAGCAGAATGCCGCTGAGATCGAAGTGGTCATCTCCACTGTGGTGGAAGAAGTAGGGACCAAAGAAGTCAAAAATGAGGATGGCACCGTGTCTGTCGTTGTCACCTCTGTTCAGTTCGACGTAGAGCCCAAATGGGTCGTCGGCAATACAAGCGGCCTCATCTCGAACCTGAACGGCAACACCATTACCTTCCGTCTGCCTGTTCCTTCCTCCGTCACCGCGAAGTATGCCAAAGTTGAGCACAAAGGCGACAAAACTCAGTATGTTGATATCCTGAGCGAAGGCGGCGCCAAATACGTTGAGCTGTCCGCCACCCACTTCAGCCCCTTCACCCTGACCTTCACCGATTCCAAACCCAGCTCTGGTGGTTCCAGCGGCCACAGCGGCGGCTCCTACCAGGATAAAGTCGATGACTTCTGGCAGGATGTGAAAGACCAGATCTCCGAGGCCAAAGACGGCGATACTGTCAAGATCGACGCTAAGAGCTACGAAAATATGCCCTGGACTGTTATGGAGCTGCTGGGGAAACACAATGTCACCCTGGTTATTGAGTGGGACGGCGGTGATACCATCACCATCCCCGCTGGCAAAGCCCAGTCCACAGAGGGTTCCCGCCTGTACTGGCCTCTCTCCTCTCTGGCAGAGCTGTACAAAGGCCAGCAGCCTTCTGAAGACAAACCCGGCACAACCCCTGAACAGCCCTCTGAACCCGATAAGTCCAACCCCTCCACCGGCGATGCCTATCCTATGGCTGCTTTGATTACTGCCCTTGCCGCAGTATCTGTTGCCGGTGCTACCTTCTCCCGGAAACGCAGATAACCCCTACATAACTGAACAAAATCAAAGATTCCAAAAAAAGGTGCGGCAGCTGCCGCACCTTTTTTTCATGGGTTTCGGTCATCGAACCATAATTATCTTAAGGCTCTTGGCTCTTTGCTGCAACAGGGCCACCCCATCCAGCGGGCAAATTTTCCCCATTTGGGTTGACATTTGTCTACCTATAGTCTATACTGGAATCAAAGGTAGACGTTTGTATACCAACCAAATGAATGGAAGGAGACATCAAATGCAGACAGTCAATCTATCGGACAACGAGTGGAAATTGATGAACCTGCTGTGGGCAGATGCCCCCCGCACCATCACCGAATTGGTGTACCAGCTTAAGGAGGACACCGGTTGGAGCAAGCACACGGTGATCAGCATGCTCTCCCGGCTGGAGGCCAAAGGAGCTGTGCGCCATGAGGAGGGCGCCCGCGCCAAACAGTTTTACCCGGCCATCGACCCGGAGGGGACCAAAATCCGGGAGACACAAAGCTTCTTGGAACGGCTTTACAATGGCAGCCTTGGCCTGATGCTCAACACCTTGGTGCAGGAACGGGAGATCTCCAAAGAGGAAATCGACGAACTCTATGCCATTTTAAAGAAAGCGGAGGAGGAGCAGCCATGATAGAACAGCTTATCACTTCATCCTTCCTCATCCTGGCGGTGCTGCTGCTGCGGATGCTGCTCCGCGGGCGGGTCAGCCGGCGTATGCTGTATGGTCTGTGGCTGGTGGTGGCTCTGCGGCTTCTTCTGCCCATTTCAATCCCCTCTCCCGTCAGTGTCATGAATGCGGTAGACCCTTCCGGAGCACAGCAATTTATCAACCAGCAGGTCATCCGGGTCAACCCGGACCTTTCCGATGCCCTTTCCACAGAGGAAGATTCCCCTTCAAGGGAACCTGCGGCCTCCCCCATTTCTAGGGGAATGCTGCTGCACGCAGTATGGCTGGGGGGAGCCGTTGCCACCGGACTCACCTTTGCTGTGGTGAACCTTTCCTTCTCCCGGCGGCTGCGGCGCCAACGACAGCCTTTTGATGCGCCCGGATGCCCTCTGCCGGTTTATCTGGCAAAGGATATCCCCTCCCCTTGCCTCTTCGGCCTCTTGCGGCCCAGCATCTACATTTCCCCCCAGGCGGCAGAGGATG
>OJSA01001579.1_pt1 | contig 19206 bp, 14 predicted proteins | sample 1599341 | NCBI WGS metagenome assembly OJSA01 (sample SAMN04168657, study PRJEB22393) | human gut metagenome | biome: human gut microbiome; feature: stool | host: Homo sapiens | collected 2014-03-20 | reverse complement strand
GCAGCCGCCGGAGCGGTGCTTAAGCCGTAAGGCGGGAATTGTGCGGTGTTGCCTTTATATACTCCGCATATGTCTGGTTCGTTCAATGATTGGGCAAAGCCGCAACACTTTCGTCCTCAATCAATTCAAAAGGAACCACTTCATGCACCGCGCTGCTTCCGTTTTCAATACAGTTGAGCAGAATTTCCGCACCGCGCTGGGCCAGTCGTTCCGAGTTCTGACGGATGGTAGTCAGCCGCGGGTTGCTGTAGCGCCCCAGCGCAATACCGTCATAGCCCGAAACCGAGATATCCTGCGGCACACGCAGGCCATGGTCATTCAGGGCACGGATCGCGCCCAGGGCCATCAGGTCCGACATGGCAAACACTGCCGTAATATCCGGGCAGTGCTTGAGCAGGTATTCCATGGCGGTATATCCGCTTTGCAGCGAAAACCGGGCATAGGCATACTGTTTTTCCATCTCGAACGGCAGGCCAAGGCGGAACATAGCGCTCTGGCTGCCGGTCAGACGGGACAGACTGGGGCGGGACTGGTCTGGCTTGCCGCCGATCAGCCCGATCTTGCGGTGGCCCTGCGCATACAGGTACTCAATCATCAGGGACGATGCCGAAACATCGTCCACGCTGACGCTGGACAGGTTGGGGATGTTCAGGGTTGCGGCGCTGTTGGTCAGCAGCAGGCATGGAACACGCAGTTCCGCCAGCTGCGGTGTGAAGTATTCCAGGTTAGAACCAAGGAAAACAATACCATAAGGTTTGCGCTCGGCGCAGATCAGTTCGGCCTGCGCAACTTCGTTGGCTTCTTCATCAATATAATAGACCGTGGAAACATATCCGCGTTCCTCCAGGATAGCCTGCATTTTTTCCAGAATGTCCACAAACAACATGTTCTGGGTGCCCTTTACGATCAGGGCAAGGCCATCGCTGCTTTGCTGTTTCAGGTGTTTGGCGTTGGAGTTTGGCTGATAATTATACCGCTTGATGACCTCAAGAATCTTGGCGCGGGCGGCCGGGCTGACGCTGGGGTTATTGTTGAGCACCCGCGAAACCGTGCCGATGGCATACCCCGATTCTTTTGCAATATCTTTGATGGTCATACACAGAAAACTCCTTCCGGCAGCAGGGTGCCGCAGCCATTAGCCCTTTACAGCACCGGCCACCACACCATCAATGATATACTTCTGGCAGATCAGATACAGAATAATGACCGGCAGAATGGTGATCATGATGCAGGCCATCATGGGCGCCATTTCCACCTTGCCGTAACTGCCGCGGAAATACTGAATCGCCATGGGGATGGTGCGGTAGGTTTTGATATCCAGCACCAGGGTGGGCAGCAGATAGTCGTTCCAGACCCACATGGTTTCCAGGATTGCGGTAGAGATCATCGTCGGCTTTAAGATAGGGCAGACCACGCGGAAGAAAATCTGCAGCGGGTTGCAGCCATCGATCATAGCGGCTTCCTCAATTTCAACCGGCATGCTCTTCATAAAGCCGGTGAACATGAACACCGCGAGACCGGCACCGAAGCCGAGGTAGATGATGCAGATGTTGTAAGGGTTGTTCAATTTTAAGCTATCCGCTGTTTTGGCCAGGGTAAACATGACCATCTGGAACGGCACCACCATGCTGAACATGCACAAGCCGTACATCAGTTTGGAAAGTTTGCCGTTGACACGGGTGATGAACCATGCGCACATGGAGCAGCACAGCAGAATCAGCACAACGGAACTGACAGTAATGACTAGGCTATACCAGAAGGAAGACAAAAAGTCCATTTCCTGGATGCCGTAAATATAGTTTTTGAGGCCGACAAAGGTTCCGGCCGTGGGCAGCTCAAACGCGCGGGAGGTGGTAATGGCGCGCTCGGTTTTGAGGGAGTTAAAGAAGATCATGACGATGGGGTAGATCCATGCAACGCACAGCACTCCAAGCACCACGCTGAGAATGGCATTGATGCGGCGGTCCGCTTTGCCAACGGTAGGCTTTTCTTCCACCGGCTTTTTGATGGTTTTTTCCATTACTGCTGCACCTCCTTGGACTGGGTCAGCTTTTGCTGGAGTACGGCCAGCACCACAACAAACAGGCAGAACACAACAGCCTTTGCCTGGCCGATGCCCTTCCACTGGGGTCCGGAGCGGGCATAGAAGGTATCATAAATGTTGTAAGCCAGCATCATGGTCTGCTTGGCCGGTTCGCCGCCGGTCAGGGACAGGTTCTGGTCAAACAGCTTGAAGGAGTTGGTCAAAGTCAGGAAGGTGCAGATGGTAATGCTGGGCATAACCATGGGGATCTTGATCTTAAACAGGATCTGCTTGGCGTTTGCGCCATCGATCTTGGCGGCTTCGATCAGATCCAGCGGCACGTTCTGCAGGCCGGCAATGTAGATGATCATCATGTAACCGATCTGCTGCCAGCACATCAGAATGACAAGGCCCAAGAAGCCGTACGTGGCGTTCAGGGAAAGCAGCGGTTTTTCGAGTGCGCTGAGTACGCCGTTGAGCAGAATCTGCCAGATATAGCCAAGGATAATGCCGCCGATCAGGTTGGGCATAAAGAAGGTGGTACGGAAGATGTTGGTGCCGCGGATGCCGCGGGTAAGCAGCAGCGCAATGCCGAACGCCAGCACATTGATGAGCACCGTGGACACCACAGTAAACACCGCAGTGAACCAGAACGCATGGGTGAAGGTATCATCCAGCCAGATCTTGGCATAGTTGCCGAGGCCAACAAAGGTAACATTTTGAACAGTTGTGAATTTGCAGAACGAAAGCGCCACGCCCCAGATAAACGGCCAGATAAAGCCGATGATAAAGGCCAGCAGGGTGGGCAGCACGAACACGGGCCAATAGCGCTGGATCGCTTTTTCCATAACAGTACCCCCTTGAGCACGTACTTGAGCACATAAAAGAGCGGGGCGGGCGAATCATCGCCCGCCCCGCTTTTAACATTCAGGTCTCGCTATTTTGGTTCATATCAGCCTGCATTCAGGGCAGCTTCGGTCTTCCAGCCATCCACAAAGGCGGTCACAACAGCGTTCCAATCGCCAGTGCCGGCTGCGTAAGCAGTCAGAGCAGAGCCAACGCCGTTCTTCCAGTTTTCGGAAGGCATGGTGGAGAAGCACCAGGCAACAGGAGTCTTGCCCTCAGCGGTCAGAGCATTATCAACCTTAACGAAGAGGTTGGGGGATTCCTGAGCATTCTTGAAGGGGATAACAAAGCCCATATCGTTTGCCATGGCCTTGGTGCCCTCATCAGAGCTGACGCACCAGTACATGAAGTCGAGAGTTGCATCGATATCTGCCTGGTCGGCTTCCTTGTTTACGCACCAGTAGTTCTCGGTGCCGGTGCACAGGCCCTGGTTGGCCTCATCGCCCACGCCAATGTAGATGGGGATCATGGTCAGGTCGTCATCGGTGAAGGGCTTGCCATCGCCGACGAGGTTGGTATATTCCCAAGAACCGTTCTGGAAGAAGACAGCCTCATTGTCCAGGAACTCGTTGCGGCTGTCATCGCCAGTCTTGCCAGCCAGCTCAGTGGGAGCGCAGGTGGAGTTGTTGATGTACAGGTCAAACATGTTCTTGTAGTTATCCAGGTAGGTGCCCTTGATGGCATCCGTGGAGCCGATGCCGTCAGCCTGGTACTCAAAGTAGATGGGCAGGTTGGCCAGGTGGGTCTTGAAGCGCCAGTCAGAGGAAGCATCCATACCGGCGGAGGTGAATGCTGCAAAGCCAAGTTCGTCCTTGCGGGCGGTGATGTCCTCGGCAACCTTCTTCAGGTCTGCGAAGCTCTTGATATCATCGGTGGTGTAACCAGCCTTTTCCAGCAGGGTCTTGTTGGTGATCAGGCCGTAGCTCTCGATAACGTAGCCGATGGCCACGGTGGCGTCGCCATCTTTCAGGGCGTAAGAATCGCTGGTCAGGTCGCCCAGGATCTTGGAGCCGGTCAGGTCATAGCAGTAATCCTTCCAGTTGGCCAGGCCGACAGGGCCGTTGACCTGGAACAGGGTGGGCGCATCGCTCTTGGCCATTTCGCTCATCAGAGTGGTTTCGTACTGGCCGGAAGCAGCGGTCACAACGGTAACGGGAACGCCGGTCTCTTCGGTGTAGGTCTTTGCCAGAGCCTGCCAGGCTTCATCCTGCTCGGGCTTGAAGTTCAGGTAGTAGACCTTGCCGGCGGCAGTGGTATCTGCCGGGGCGGCTGCTTCGGAGCTGGCAGCTTCGGAAGAAGCCGCGGTGCTTTCTGCAGCAGAGGAAGCAGTGGAAGATGCGGTGGAGCCGCAGCCTGCCAGCAGGCCGGCAGCCATCATGGATGCCACGGCGAGAGAGATTGTTTGCTTGGATTTCATGGTATTGTCCTCCTTTTTAAGTGGAACCAATTGCACCGTTGCGGAGCGGTGTGGTTCACGGGTTGGTAACGTTTCCAACCTTGCTATGGCTTTATACTACACCCGTGTTTTGCAAAAATCAATCGTTTTTTGGATTTTGAGTGCAAGATTGTAGCCTTGCACGAATCGCAACCGTTTTCCTTGTCGAATATAACAAGAAAGTAGTATTCATTTTGATGAAACGTTTCAATTTCACGGCAAAATGCGACTTTATAAACCAAAAGCAGCCCCGCGGCGGCGGGAGCTGCTTTTGATTGTCATATTTTTGCGCAACTTGTTTCACACCTGCTGGTAAGCGAACCAGTAGAAAGCGGCGTGGTTGGTGCTGGCGGTGCCGTTGGCGGAGGCATACATGCCAACGGTGCAGCCGGTAAAGCCGCCGGTTATCTCGGTGCTCAAAAAGCTCAGGTCAACATCCTTGGCAACGCAGATGCCGTGCCGCAGCTGCCGGAGCGGTGCTTAAGCCGCAAGGCGGGAATTGTGCGGTGTTGCCCTTGCATTCTTTGCGGGTAACACATGGATTTTTCGGTGCATTTTCGGCCCGGCCCTTACACTTTTTTCGTTTCCGCCTGCACCAGGGCGCGGTACAGGGTAAAATCCGGCACGGGGGCCGCCGGGGCACCAGGCAGTGGAGCCTGCCAGGCGGCATAATCCGGCCCGTCCCCGGCCGCGCGGGGAATCGCCATCAGACCGGTCAGAACGCGGGCGGTCAGTGCGCCGTCCAGCATGGTATCGCTGCAAAAGCCGGCCCAGAACCCAGTTTTGGGCTGCAGCAGAGCCGCCATGGCACCAAAATCATCCGCCGCACGGCCCAGGGTGCAAAAACAGTTCTGCCAGTCCTTATCCAAAAACTGCTCCCGCGCGGTGCAAAAGCGCACCGCTCCGCGCAGGGCGTACAGGTACAGCCGCACGCTGAACACCACCTGCTCCTGCCAGAGCGGCGTGGTGGCCCGCCCGGCGTAAGAACAGCCGGGCAGCAGCGTTTCATAATTTTCCAGCGCGGAAGTGCAGAGCTGCTGATAGGCAGCCAGCTGTTCCGCATAGCTTTCTGCGGGCAGCAGAGCGGCAAGTTCCTGAATCGGACCCTGCGTTTTGCCGCACAGCCAGGCCGAAGCAAACAGCCGGGTGCTGCGGGTCAGGAACGCTTCGCCCACCGGCTGCGGCGGGCTGCCCGCCTGCACGGCGCTTTCGGCACGGGCGCGCAGGCAGACCGAAAGATCCTCCAGTGCGCTGTCCGTCAGTGCCCAGCCATCCGGCGCACGGTAGGTACAGCGCAGGTAAGCCGTGCGCTGCGCGGCGCAGTCGGTATCCGGGGTACACCACAAAGCACCGGTCAGGTTCAACTCCATCAGGGAGGGGCGCAGGTCCCCGGTGCCAACCATCCAGAAGCTGCGCACCCCGCCGCGCCAGGCTCCCTGCAGCATTCCGTTAACGGCGGTATCGCCGCCGGGGTAGGCGGTCATGGGGTTGCCGGTCAGCTTATCGCGGCGGCAAAGGCTGAACCACAGCCCGTGCTGCGCGCCGGGACCAGGGCCGCCCGCACTGCTGGCACTGGGGGCCGGGGTTAAAACGGGGATAACGCTATCCGGGATTTTGAGTTTTCCCTCCTGGTAGAGCGCAACGGTTTCGCCCTGCAGCAGAATATAGGCAGCGGCACCGGGCACCGTGGCGTTCAGCAGCTGCCATTGCTCTTGCAGCGCCGCAGTGCTGGCTGTGCCATCGGGATCACCCCCCATCCCGTCAATGCCCAGCGCCCAGATGCGCGGGCTGGTTTTGAGAGTGCGGATAGAATCCTGCCAGATTTTATGGCGTTCTTCCGGGTTTTCCGCCGCAGCCTGCTGCGGGGCAGCCCCCAGCGGGGTCTGCGGGTTCTGCACAGGGCGCAGGCCCATGGCGGCGGCAAGGTCCGCCTGTTTGTCGGTGCGCACCATATTGCCACGGTAGCGCAGCAGGGATTCAAAAATCATCTCCCAGCCGTTTTCGGTGGCATCCGCCCAGGCGGACAGCCATGGTGCATCCGAAAGATCCCATCCGCGCAGGCCGACAGCGGCGGCTGGCCCGGTAATGCGGCCCTCCGGCACAGAGACAAAGGGTTTGGGCTCAAACTGCTGCTGGTTCCAGAACCAGAATGGTGCTACCCCCAGGTAATGACGGCTGATATCCAGCAGGCCGTACACCGCGCCCAAATCATCCGCCGCGCAGAGGGTGAGCTGGTTTTCCGTCACATCCAGCGTATAACTTTCCGGCGGCAGGGCGGGGGCAAGGCAGATCATCAGGCGGTTATCCGGCACAAAACCGGTGGTGGAAAGAGTCATTTCCATATCACGCCAAAAGCGCGCCACGGCATGCTGCACGGGCGCACTGGCCCACTGCGCCGTGACCCGTGTGGCACGGCTGAGCATAAAATCCATTGTTTTCCTGCCTTTCAATACACTCTACCATCATCCCCGCCGTATCGGCGCTTGGATGGATGCAGTATTCCCTTACTGGTCCAAAAATTCGCGGATCTCGGCTTCCACGGCACGCACCTCGCGCTCAAATGCGCGGGCGGATACCCGTAGCGCACCGTTGCCCAGAATAATGATCTGTTCCGCACCATCGGAGCTGACCACCCGCACGCGGTGGTTTTTGGCCAGCTCATGGGTGGCGCGCTCGATGAACATATCGGCGGTTTCGGCTTCGCGGGTATAAATCACATGCAGGTTGTGCCAGGTTTCTTGTTCCCGCCCGGCGCCCTTGACGCGGTAGGCGTCAAACACCAGGATGGGCACACACTTGCGGTAGCCCGCATAGTTGCACAGAATGTCCATCAACCGGCGGCGGGCGGCATCCAGGTTTTCCGCCGCGATCTTCTTTAATTCATCCCACGCAAAAATCACGTTGTAGCCGTCTACCAGCAGGTACTCCGGCCCGCTGGGCGGCGGTGCAGCGGGGGTACGGTTCTGGCTTGGCCCCACACTGCGGAAGGCTTTGCGCGCGGCAAGCTGGTCATGCTGACCTGCGGCTTCCCCCCGGCGCTTGATCGGCCCATAGGTGCGCTCAAAAATTGCCAGCAGCTCTTTGTCCTGCTCCAGTGTGCCGCAGTAAGCGGCAGCACGGCGGCGGGCATCGGATGCTTCATCGGAGGCATCCGCTTCTTCCTGTTTCGCCTGCTGGGCACCGGGCGCGTTGCGCCCCAGGCCGCTGGCCACATGGGCGTGGGCGGGAACTTCGTCCCATTTGACAAGGTAGCCTGCGCCGTGGCTGCAAAATACGGAATCCGCCGGGTTTTCAGTATCGGCATCCGGCTGGTAGCCAATGGCTTCCAGCACGGTTTCGGTGTTGTGGCAGGGCGCATAGCCGCGGGGCATACAGCTCAGGCGGCCCGCACCGCGGGTGTAGGCGGTCACTTCCCGCGCACAGCCCCGCATTTCGGCAACCGGGGCTTTGCCGGTAATGACGGCCAGGCCATCCTCGTTTTCCGGCGTGCTGAATTCCGCGCAGCGGCGCTGCAGATCGGCCATGGCGCGGCCAACACAGTCCTGCGGGACTTCCAGCCGGAAGTCATACCAGGGTTCCAGCAGGACCGCCTGCCCCCGGGCCGCCGCGGTGCGCAGCCCCTGCCGCACGGCGCGGTAGGTTGCCTGGCGAAAGTCCCCGCCCTCGGTGTGCTTGATGTGGGCACGGCCTGCCGTCAGGGTGATTTTCACATCGGTCAGCGGCGCACCGGCCAGCACGCCGGGGTGGCTGCGCTCCGCCAGGTGGGTCAAAATCAACCGCTGCCAGTTCAGGTCCAGCGCATCGGTGCGGCAAATGCTGGCAAACTGCAGGCCGCTGCTCGGCTCGCCGGGTTCCAGCAGCAGATGAACCTCCGCATAATGGCGCAGCGGTTCATAATGGCCCACGCCCTCCACCGGGGCAGAGATGGTCTCTTTGTATAGAATGCCGCCCTCGCCGAAGGCCACTTCCAATCCAAAGCGGCTTTGCAGCACGCTCTGCAAAATTTCCAGTTGAATTTCACCCATCAGCTGCAGGTGGATCTCGCCCAGAGCGGCGTTCCACACCACATGCAGCTGTGGATCCTCGTCCTCCAGGGTGCGCAGGGCCAGAAGGGCATAGTGGGGGTCAGCTCCTTCCGGCAGCTCCACCCGGTAGTTCAGCACCGGTTCCAGTATCGGCTGGCGGGCATCCGGCTGTACGCCAAGGCCCTGTCCGGGATAGGTTTTTGTGGGGCCCAGCACCGCACAGACGGTGCCCGCCGGGGCTTCGCTGACCAGGCGGTATTTGCTGCCGGAGTAGACCCGCAGCTGGTCGGCCTTTTCTTCAAACTCCACACGGACATCTGGGCGGGATACCAGGTTGGATTTGACTTTCAGCACGCCGTCCGTCACTTTCAGGTAGGTCATGCGCGCGCCGGATTCGTCTGCCCCGATCTTGAAGATGCGCGCGCCAAAGCTGCCGGCGTCCGGCGGCATGCGGGTATCCCGCTGCAGACCATTGAGCAGGTCGTCAATGCCATCCAGCCGCAGAGCCGCGCCAAAATAGCAGGGGAACACCTGCCGCCGCGTGATTGCCGTGATGAGATCCGCCTGCGGCACCGTTCCTGTTGCCAACACGGCTTCCATCAGCGGTTCACTGCACACGCCAAGGGCTTCGGCGCGTTCTTCCGCCGGAACGGCGGGGGTAAAGTCCACACAGCCATCCCCAAAGCGGCCCCGCAGCTCCCGCAGGCGCAGGGCTTTGTCCGCACCGGGCAGATCCATTTTGTTGACATAGATAAAGGTTGGCACATGGTAGCGCTCCAACAGCCGCCACAATGTCATCGTGTGACTTTGGATGCCGTCCGTGCCGGAAATGACCAGCACCGCATAATCCAGCACCTGCAGCGTGCGCTCGGCCTCCGCCGAAAAGTCCACGTGGCCGGGGGTATCCAGCAGGGTGATCTGAGTCTCTTCCAGCGGGGTGCCTGTCACCGTTCCGGCCGGCAGGGTAAGCACGGCCTGTTTGGCAAAAATGGTAATGCCGCGGGCTTTTTCCAGCGCATCGGTGTCCAAAAATGCATCCCGATGGTCTACGCGCCCCAGCTTGCGGATGCTGCCCGCACGGTAGAGCAGTGCTTCCGAAAGAGTGGTTTTTCCGCTGTCCACGTGTGCCAGAACCCCAACGACCAGACGTTTCATAACTTTCCTAACCTCATTCACAGCGTTCCCGGCTGCTGCGCCAGGGGCACCGTTTATTTTTTGCACCGCCGCCCGCCGGGCAAGGGATATCTGCCGGATTTTGGCGATCCTTTTCTATTATAATAGTACCCGTTTTAACTAGGGGATTCAACCACTAATTTGCGCGGGCTTTTGTTTTTGGGGCAGGGTGCAAAAAATATTTTATAAAGGGTATTGACATTGCGGGATGTGGATGCTATACTATTTAGGCACTCAAGAGAGAGCAACTAAATATCGCGGGGTAGAGCAGATGGTAGCTCGTCGGGCTCATAACCCGGAGGTCGCAGGTTCAAGTCCTGTCCCCGCAACCAACAGGCTGTGACAAAAAAGATGTCACAGCCTTTTTTCTTTGTTGTAACGCCAAAAAATGGCGATTTCGACGTCCTGTTTTCAAGGTCGTATTTTACAAGGTTGTCCAACCGTTTTACTGCGGTTGGGCTTTTTTGTTGCCGTTTTTCCACAGCGGTGCGCCCGCATTGTGGAAAAAATGAGCGCATTTGTAGATAAATCTCAAAAAGATTCGGTTGTTTTCAAAAAGTTTTCAATCCCGGCTGTCGGTTTTCCACACCGATAGCCGGGATTTTTGCGTTTTTTGAAGAAAAAAGCGAAAGTTTATAATTTGTTAATAATTGGGAGCGGATTGATGGCTGGGAAAAGCCCCATCTCCCCTGTTTGGGGGCAAATTCTCTGGCAGTTTTCAGTATGTTTTCAGGTTTTCCATTTTATACCTATTATAACAAGGAGGATTTCCATTATGAGCATCATTATCGGCATCGACCACGGTTACTACGCCATCAAAACAGCGCATAGTTCATTTCCGGCAGGACTTATCAGCTACGGAGAACACGAACCCTACACCCGCCAAGGACTCTTAGAGTTTGGCGGGTGCTTTTTTGTTTGTGGCTCCGGGCGGCAGCCTATCCAGCGGGACAAGACCGTGAACGACAATTATTACCTGCTGACGCTGGCGGCTATCGCAAAGGAAATCCGGCAGCGCGGTCTGCCGCCCGAATGTTCGGTGCGCATTGCGGCGGGTCTGCCGCTGACCAGTTTCGGACGCGACAAACCCAAGTTCAAAGAGTATCTGCTGCGGAGCAACCAGCCCGTGAACTACAAGTTCGAGGGCGTGGAGTACAGCATCACCGTCGAAGAAGTTGCCATTTTTCCACAGGGCTATGCTGCCCTTATGACCGAAGTGGGGCTTTTGCAGGACGAACCGTCCATGCTCCTTATGGATTTGGGCGGCTGGACGGTGGACCTTATGCGCATCGACAACGCAATCCCTGCGGCTGATACCGCGCACAGCTTGGAACTCGGCATGATTCGCTGCGTGGATGATATTCGGGAGCAGGTGCGACGGGAAACCGGATTGTCACTCACGGATGCCCAGATCGAAAATATGCTGGCAGGTCAGCCCTGCACGGTCAGAGATACGGTGCGCGACATTGTGAACCGGCAGGGTCGCAAGTACACAGAACATCTGCTGTCAGCGGTTATGGAGGCCGGCTTTGATTTGCGCGCTATCCCCGCCGTGCTATTGGGCGGCGGTGCCTCGGTGGTGAGCCGCCACCTCAGCCCCAAAGATGCGCTTTGTAAGACGATTTTTCTACTGGACGACAAGGTGAACGCTGTCGGGTTCGAGCGCGCGTTGAACGCCGTGTCGCGCCGTAAAAGCGAGGTATAACCCGTTTGTGTATGTACATGATGACCGTGAAGTGCTGACCTTGATTGAAAATCTGATTCAAAATACCACGCCATCACATTCAAAAAGCAGCGACCCCTTCTGGGAAAAGTCCGAAACGGCGCTGCTGCAAGCCCTTATGTTGTACCTGCTGCACGAGGCCCCGCCCGAAGAACAAAACTTCCCGATGGTGATGGAAATGATAGCTGCCGCCGAAGTCCACGAGGATGACGACAACTACCAATCCCCGCTGGACATCTTGTTCGAGCGCTTGGAAATGCGTGAACCCGACAGCATCGCTTGTAAGCAGTACCGCATTTTCAAACAAGCGGCAGGAGTTGTATGCTTTAAGAGACTTCTTAATCAGTCGGTTAGGAAGTCTCTTAAAACATATAAGCCCACAATTTTAGGAAAGGAGCGCATAGCCAATGAGAAGAAAAGAGAAAATCACGCCATTGTATGAGCGTCTCAGCCGAGACGATGAATTACAGGGCGAGAGCAACTCCATATCGAACCAAAAGAAGTTGCTCGAAGAATACGCTGTCGGTCATGGACTGCCGAACCCCACCCACTTTATGGACGATGGCATTTCCGGCACCCGTTTTGACCGCCCCGGCTTCCTCTCGATGATGGAAGAAGTCGAAGCCGGAAATGTGGAGTGCATTGTGGTGAAGGATATGAGCCGTCTGGGGCGTGATTATCTGAAAGTCGGTCAGATTTTGGAAATCCTGCGTCAGAAAGGCGTTCGCCTTATCGCTGTCAATGATGGAGTGGACAGCTCTCAGGGAGACGATGATTTTATCCCGTTCCGCAACATTATGAACGAGTGGTACGCCCGTGATACCAGCAAGAAAATCAAGTCCACATTCAAGACAAAAGGCATGATGGGCAAGCATCTTACAGGAACGGTCATTTATGGCTACCTTTGGAACGAAGCCAGAGACCAGTGGATTGTGGACGAAGAAGCCGCCGATGTCGTGAAGCGTATCTTCGCCATGACGATTGAGGGCTACGGTCCGTATCAGATTGCCTGTAAGCTGTCAGAGGAACAAATCCTCATTCCGTCCGCTTACCTTGCACAGTATGGCGAGGGAGTAAACAAGAACAAGACATTCAAGGACATTTATGGCTGGGGTTCGTCTGCTGTGGTTGAAATTCTGAAAAAGAGAGAATACCTCGGACATACGGTCAATTTCAAGACCCGAAAACACTTCAAGGACAAGAAAAGCCATTATGTGCCGGAGGACGAATGGACGATTTTTGAGAACACCCATGAGCCGATTATCGACCAGCAGACCTTTGACCTTGTGCAGAAAATCCGAAGCAATGTCAAGCGATACCCGAATGGCTGGGGCGAAGCAGCTCCCCTTACAGGCTTGCTCTACTGTGCCGACTGCGGCGGCAAGATGTATGTCCACCGCACTAACAACGGAAAGCGTATCTCCCAATATACCTGTTCCCAATACAGCAAGGTTCCTGTCGGCAAGCTCTGTCCTACCCAGCACCGTATCAATGAAGATGTGGTACTGACCCTTGTATCGGATATGCTGAAAGCGATTGCCGAGTATGCCAAGCACGACCGAGCCGAGTTTGTCCGTGTGGTGCAGGAAGCGCAGTCCAGCCAGCAGACCGCAGAAATCCGTAAACAGCGCACACGCCTTGCCGCCGCAAAGCAGAGGGTTTCCGAGCTGGAAGTCCTGCTCTGTAAAATCTATGAGGACAATGTGCTGGGCAAACTGCCGGACAGCCGCTATGAGGTGCTGGACGCTCAGTATGCAAAGGAACAAGCTGCCCTTACCGCTGAAATTGCTACTCTTGAAAAGACAGTCAGCGATTATGAAAAGCACGAAAAGGACGCTGACCGCTTTATCGCTCTGATAGAAAAATATCAGAACTTCGACAAACTGACCGTTGCCATGCTCAATGAATTTGTCGAGAAAATCCTTGTCCATGAGCGTGACCGAAAAGGGAGTATTCAGACCACCCAAGAGGTTGAGATTTACTTTAATTTTGTCGGGAAATTCGTTCCCCCGGCGTTTGGAGAAGTGGAGCTGACCCCGGAGGAACTGGAAGAAATCCGCAAGCGTGAGGAACGCAAGGACAAGCTCCATCAGAACTATCTGAAACGAAAAGCCAGCGGAGCGCAGAAACGCTACGAGGATAAAGTCAAAGCAAAGAAAAAGGCAGAGATTGACGCCAAGAAAGCCGCTATCCGGGCAGAGGATATTGCCAGAGGGGTGTTTGTCCCTGTCAGCAGTTTACCGCAGCGTGAGCCGCAGAAAGGAGCGCAGACAGCATGAAAATCACTTACACGCAGAATGGGGACTACCTTATCCCCAACATTAAAATTCGCAAGGCAAAGAAGTCCCTCGGTCACTATGGCAGGCTTCGCAAAGCCTACTTACAACAGTTTCGCCCTATCTTGTATAACGAGCTTATCTTGACTGAAAAGCTCTATGAGCATTGTGCCGAGATTGAGGAAACGGCAAGACATCGCATTGAGCTGATCGTGCCGGAGCTGGCGAAGCAATATGGCGTTACCGAAAAGCTGAAAGCCGAAAACCAGATGGAATGGGTGCGGCAGATGAACGCTTGCAAGGTTCAGGCAGAGGAAATCGTGAAGCACGAGCTAATTTATACCCCTTGATGAAACAAAATATTCTGACGCAACGCTTAGAGCTTATTTGCACTAAGCGTTGTGCAGTTTTATGAAACTTTGGCGCACCTATTGAAAAAGCGCTTGAAAAGCGCTATAATATGTGTCGATTCTGTTAGCCGGAATAAATGGCAATATGCGAGTATGGAAAACAGCTTTTCCATGAGAGCTAAGGCAGAACTGATATAAGCGAGGATGAATATTTATGGATTGGAATACATTTAGATTTATCGACCTGTTTGCTGGAATTGGCGGCATTAGGTTAGGGTTTGAACACGTTGGCGGTAAATGTGTATTTTCATCGGAATTTGACGAGGACGCTTGCAAAACCTATGAAGCGAATTTCGGCGAACATCCATCGGGGGACATAACCAAAATAGACGCAAAAGATATTCCCGACTTTGATATTTTGTTGGGCGGTTTTCCCTGCCAAGCATTTTCAATCATCGGGAAAAAAGAGGGCTTCTCAAATGAGACTTGTGGGACGCTTTTCTTTGATATTGAACGAATCCTAAAAGAAAAACTTCCCCCGGCATTTATGCTTGAAAATGTACGAAACCTAACTGCGCATGACCATGGAAACACTTTCAAAGTTATTAAAAGTCATTTGGAAGCTCTGGGCTATCATGTTCATGCAAAAGTATTAAATGCGCTTGATTATGGCGTTCCGCAAAAACGTGAACGAATTATCATCGTAGGTTTCCTTGACGATGTGGAATTTACATTTCCGGAACCAGTGCCGGAGTGTGAAAGAAAAACTCTGGCAGATATTTTGGAAGTGGATGTAGATAAAAAATACTATGTCAGAGACGCTATCAGGCAGTCGAGACTTGAGAGAATTAAGGATAAGAATTATCCCAAGCCATATATCTCTCACGAAAATATGGCAGGTTCCATAACGCCGCACCCCTATTCGTCTGCTCTGCGTGCAGGAGCATCCGCCAACTATATTTTGATAAATGATGAAAGACGACCGACTGAAAGGGAAATGTTGAGGATTCAAGGTTTCCCAGACAGCTATAAAATCGTTGTGCCTTATAGCAAGGTAAAACATCAATGTGGAAATTCTGTCGCAGTTCCCGTCATAAAGGCGGTTGCTGAACAGATGATAAAAGCGTTGAAGAACCACCAAAAGGCTGTTGATAATATTGCTCCCAAATGTATTGCTGAACCAGTACAGTACATTTTTGGAGAGCAGTTGTCACTGCAATTATAAAAGCGAAAGGACGGTTAGAAAATGCCAAACAGAGTTCAGGCAAAAGCAGCTCTTGACGCTGTGATTAAAAAATCTCGTGTCCATTTATATAAGCCTATCCAAATTGCGGAAATCTTATATAGAGACCGAGTGTTTCAGGATATTGACCTGTTGGAACTTGAGGATTACAGAACTAAAAGCAAGCGTTGGAGAGACGATGTTTGCCAAGTCCTTTTAGGAAGAGTATGTACCAGCAGTGCAAAATTCCAAGACGACCTTTTCAATGAAACCGCAATTCCACCAGTTCTAATCAACGAGTTAGGTAAAGAAAATCGTAGGACGAACGGCGGAGTTGAGGCTTATATTTACAGCCGTTTTACGAATAAGCACGGTCAATTAGCGAGTGCATTGGACTACTGCCTTAACTCAACGAAAGAGACTTTCAGCGTTAAGCAGTTTATCGATTCGTTTTGGAGCGAACCGGGATTGAAGCGCAGCTTAGATAAAATCTATGAAATCGTGGTATACGCTCTTTTTTCCACTCTTGTGGACGCTTTGAATTTGCAAGTGGAAATTTCAGTGGACGAAGCCAACTTTGATATTTTGGCAGAGTTTTCGGATTTTGCAAAAATGGTAATGTGCCTTGATTTCTCAAATCCGAGTTATATCCAAGACGCCAAAGTTTATCGTGTAGGCGTAACAAATGCGGCGGATCGTGGTCTTGATATGTACTCCAACTGGGGACCGGCAATTCAGATTAAGCATTTAAGTCTGGATGTCGAGTTAGCAAAGAACATTGTAGATAGTGTTTCAAGTGATAAAGTTGTTATCGTGTGCAAAGACGCTGAACGAGATGTTATCGTTTCTCTGCTTACTCAAATTGGATGGCGCAATCATATTCAGAGCATTGTTACGGAAAGCAACTTGATTTGCTGGTACGAAAAAGCTCTGCGTGGAAAGTATGCAGAACAAATTGGCGATGAGCTGATTATTCGTTTGTGCGGAGAAATTGCAGAAGAATTCCCATCGGTTGATACAATCCCTGATATAATCAAGAATCGTCACTACGAGAAAGTGGAAACAGATGATTTTTGGAAAGCGGTTGAATAAGCCTACATAATATTACGGGAGAGGTTTGAATATGAGAAAAGAAGATTTTCGCCAGTGGCTTGATGGAAAAATTAAAAAGAAACCCATCAGTGATTGCATTAGTCGATGTACGACCGTTGAATATGCTCTGAAGGTGGATTTAGACGAAGAATACAGAAAGGATAATGGACAAGCGGTAATTGCAAAGTTGAGCTATAATGCACGAGACGCAAAAGCTAATCTTCCAGTGCCGCAAGAGTTCAATTTCAAAGAGGGCTGTAATGTTGTCCAGCGATTGACCGACCTGCGCTCATCGGTAAATCGATACTTTGATTTTTGCAAAAATGGCTGATGTTTTTGACAAGGAAAAGCGAAGCAGTATCATGCAATGCGTTCGGTCAAAGGGAAACAAGAGTACAGAAATTAAGCTGATACAGGTTTTTGCGGAAAACGGAATAACGGGATGGAGACGAAACTATCAGGTAAAAGGACATCCCGATTTTGTATTTCCTAAACGTAAGATTGCTGTATTCGTTGACGGTTGCTTTTGGCATGGGCACGATTGCCGAAATACTCGCCCATCCGATAATCAAGAATATTGGCAAAAGAAACGAGAGCGTAACATCCAGCACGACCTTGAAGTTACTGAATTGTTTGAGAAACGAGGTTGGACAGTTATCCGTATCTGGGAGTGCGAATTGAAAAAGAAAAACGCTGATGTGCTGATGAATAAGCTATCGCCGTTGCTGAAATAAATCCCTTAGAACTCTAAGGGCGCACTTCTATACTCTCCTATCGGGAGTATCGTGCGTCCTGCGGAGCTTCATTCTCCGTCAGCAGAAGAAAACTGCTTGACCGAGAATGTTGCGTCACTTCGTTCCGTCAAGGTGGCTACACCCCCTTGCGCCGCTAAAGCGGCTATCCCCTGTGGACTTGCCGTCCGCAAACGGTTTTGACAAACCGTTCGCCGCCAGCAAGTTTGAAAATCAAGAATCTTAATTTGATAAAGGAGTGTGATTCTATGAAAAAGAAATTACCCATAATCCTCTTGGGTGTTATTTTGGCTTGTGTGTTGGTTTTCGGTTTCCTTTATGCAAACAATGACATTGGTAAAACCGCAAACAGTTTAGAAGCAGACATTCGCCAATCTCAAAAAATTTTGGATGATTGGATTGTTGATGGAAGCATTTCCGACACAATGGCTGCATTTATTTCTTACCCACAGGACAAGACAGACCACACTTTTTCTGTCTATGTAAATCGCCCTGGCTTGTCTTTTGGATATTTCTTCCGTGGTGGTGGAGATATAGTTGAGGTTGATGATTACATTGCAGAGTTTGTTGTTGAGGGAAATAACGAAAGGGCATTTATCTCAATGAATACCCAAAATATTGTTCGACTTGAAGTAGATGATGGCAACGGCATTCAGGTGATTGATATTGATAGTGGCAAGCCTTTCGCCATTGTCCTGCCCCTCAATGTAGGAAACATCTGTTTCTATGATACGAATGGAAATGTTGTGGAATATCTTCGCCAACAACTTTGACCAACTTCAATTTACCGAACTGAACACAACAACTGAATACCGAAAAACTGACCGTTGACTGGTCGCAATCTGCGAAAAGTTGACGGTCTTTTTTTATCCCCATTTTCAAAAAAGGAGGTCACGAAAAATGGCAAAACCGAAAAACCTTGAACAGCTCCGAGCCGAAAAGGAACAGGTCGAGACACAGCTTGCACAGGAACAGCACAAGCTGGAGCGTCTGGAGAACAGAAAGAAGTATCTGGAGAAAGGCGAGAGACAAAAGCGCACCCACCGTCTTTGCAATCTGGGCGGCACGATTGAGAGCCTTGCCCCGGAGTTCAAAGATCTCACACGCACCGAAATGACGGAGCTGATGGAGTACATCTTTTCTCTGCCCGAAGTCCAGCGAGCCGTCCGTCACATGGCGATTACCCACATCAACCAAGCGAGCAGAGGAAAGGAGCAGAAAGCCGATGGCACTATTTCATCTGAGCGTCACGCAGACTAAGCGAAGCGCAGGACAGTCCGCTATTGCTTCTGCCGCCTACCGTGCCGGGGAGCGATTGTATAGCGAGTATTATGGCGAATACAGCGACTACACCCGCAAGGGCGGCGTGATATGCTCCGACATTCTCCTGCCGTCCCATGCACCGAAAGAATACGCAGACCGTCAGACCCTATGGAACGCCGTGGAAAAAGCCGAGCGTGGAAAGACGGCACAGCTTGCATACAGTTTTGAGATTTCCTTGCAGAATGAGTTTTCCCTTGAAGAAAACATCGCTCTGGCAAGGAAATTTTTGTTGGAGCAGTTTGTGAGCCGTGGCATGACCGTTGATGTTTCCTTTCACGAAAAGGAGCATGAGGACGGCGGCACACCCAACCCCCATTTTCATTTCCTCTGTCCTATCCGTCCCATCGAGCAGGACGGCACATGGGGACTAAAGCAACGCCGAGTGTATGCGCTGGACGAGGACGGCAACCGCATCCGAGACCAGAACGGAGAGTTTGTTTTCAATGCCGTTCCCACTACCGACTGGGGCAGTCCCGAAACGCTGGAACACTGGCGGCAGACATGGGCTGAAATGTGCAACGCCAAGTTTGCGGAGAAAGGTCTTACTGTCCGTATCGACCACCGAAGCTATGAACGGCAGGGCGTGGATTTACTTCCCACCATCCATGAGGGCGCAACCGTCCGGGCAATGGAGAAGAAAGGCATACGCACCGAAAAGGGAGAGTTCAACCGCTGGATCAAAGCCACCAATGCCGTTATCCGGGACATCAAGAAGAAAATCACTCTCCTGTTCGATTGGATTGCCGAAGCAAAAGCAGAGCTTGCCAAGCCGCAGACCCCCGACCTTGTTTCTCTGCTGAACGCCTACTACACCCAGCGCAAAGCCGGGGCTTATTCCCAGAAAGGCAAAATCAGCAACCTAAAGGAGATGAACGAGACTTTCAATTATCTCCGGGCAAACGGCAT
>OJSA01001491.1_pt1 | contig 20115 bp, 16 predicted proteins | sample 1599341 | NCBI WGS metagenome assembly OJSA01 (sample SAMN04168657, study PRJEB22393) | human gut metagenome | biome: human gut microbiome; feature: stool | host: Homo sapiens | collected 2014-03-20 | reverse complement strand
ATAGCACACCTCTACTCCTTCATAAAAGCTTCTGGCCCCCTGTTCCATCATGGTCCCGGCCATATGTGCTATAACTCGCAGCTCCTGTCTTCTCTTTTCATCCTGCTCATGCTCCGCCATTTCCTCCGCCAGCTTGGCAAAGCGCTGAAAGAACAGCAGAGCCCCTTCCAGTGAAATGATAACCGCCTGATAGTAATTACGCTGTGCATCCTGCAAGTCAGTATTTGTCAGGGCATGCTTCGCCTCATCGATGATCGAACGAAACCCTCTTTGCAACAGCATTTCATGATCCGGAACAATATGACCGTCTCCGGACATGGAGATGCCACCGCGGTGTAAAACTCCCTGCTTCTCTGCAAGACGGATATTCTCACTGAGATGTGCATTGACCTCATCCTCATGGGTATGCTGTAGCCAGTATGGTGCTATGCGTTTCAAATCCTGTTTTACTTCCTCGCTGATCTGAAACACATCACCACTTCGCTGATCGAAGGCTTCCAGCTCGTCAATGACCCACTGTATGGAATATTCCGGAAATATCGGAGCCGCGAAGTTTGCGGACGCCTGATTACCGAATATCAGGGAATGGGGCTGGATATAGATATCCATATGGGCAAGGGTGTGGGCGAAGGCCTTTGCCTTGCGAATGATATACGGTTCTCCTTCACTTTCCTGAAAGGATTGTGTATACAGAAGAGCACGCTGCGAGCATATACTGGCAGTGCGTTTCTCCATGACATGGCGAAGAGAATCGATGCGCTTCCAGTCAACGCCGGATGCTGCAGGTGTATAAAATAGAAAATCTTTCATAAGCGCCCTCCTCATAGCGATGCGCCTGCTTCTGGTATGGATCGTCTGCGTGTGCCTGCTGATTGCAGCATCATGACACCCGCAAACTGTCCAGCCATAAATTCATGCAGGCTGCGTCAAAGAATCCAGCTGTGCTTTGATTCTTTCTATGCATATTATAATGGGATTCCACCCGGGACGCAAGCCATTTGCGCTCATATTATTTTGTTTATGCATATTTTTGTATGTTTAATCGTGCATTATCATACATTTTCAATCATCAAGCTGCTTTTTAGCCAATATGTCCCGAAACCAGTATGCCGATTTCTTCGGAATCCGCTTTCCTGTTTCTATATCCAGCTCCAGCAGACCGTATCGGTTTTTAAACGCATTGATGGCGGACACATTATCAATATAGGACCAGACGAAATACCCATGACAGTGACAGCCTGCTTCCCTTGCTTTCAGCGCATACCGCAGATGTTCAGAAAGGAAGTCGATACGATAATCATCGTCAATGCTTCCCTGCTCGTTTCGGTAGCGTTCCTCATGTGCAATACCGATACCGTTTTCACTGATCAGCCAGTCTGGATTGCCATATTCATTTTTCAGGCGCATTCCAATATCATAGACAGCCTGTTCGTAAACCTCCCAGCCGCGGTCCGCATTGAATTTGCGATCCTCCTTGATCCATGGCTCGTAGAACTGCTTTGGATGAAAGGGGCCGGAATACGGATGACTGCGCGCCTGCACGCGTATCGGAAAATAATAATCAATACCGAGCATAGCAATACGATGTGCTCGGATATGCTGCAAATCCTCTTCCTTATAGGTGAACATACAGTCATGCAGCTTAAGCTGATGCAGCAGCTCCGCTGGAAACTCTCCCTTCAGGTACGGGTCCAGATACAGACGCACATGAAACAAGTCGGCATACCATGCGGCTGTTACATCCTGAATCTCTCCGCTTTTCGCATAGACCGGCGTCATGTGCACCATAGCCCCCATGCGGCATCCATAGGAGCGATACTGCTCTATGCATGCGACTGCATACGAGGTTGCCAGTATCTTATGAAAATGTGCCTGATAAGCGGTTTTCGGATCATGAGTGAACGGATACCATATGGCATCCATATATCCGTTGTCTATTGGTATGTTTGGTTCTGTAAAGGCGAACCACCAGGTTACCTGATCCGCAAAACGCCGCAGCACCTCTTTCACATAGATGATGTAGCAGTCCAGCGTTTCTCTGCCTGCCCAGCCGTTAAAGCGTTCGATGAGCACTGCCGGAAGGTCCCAGTGCTCAAGGGAAATCAGCGGCTCCATTCCCTCCTTCCGAATGGTCTTGATCACATCAAGATAATATGCAGCTGCCTCCTCATCCACGATGCCGGCTATCGGATCCTTCATAAACCGCGCCCATTGTATGGTAAAGCGGAAGGCTTTCATATGAAGAGATGCCATGGTATGAATATCCTCTTTGTAGCGGTGATAGAAATCAGCCGCCTTTTCCGGTCCGATTCCATTATGCCATTTTTCCGGTGCTGATGCATAGAACAGCTCTGCCCAGCTTTTCTGCTCTTTGCTTTTTCCTGCCACCCCTTCGATCTGCCATGCACTGCTGCTTGTTCCGATTAAAAAATCTTCAGGTATCGTCCTTATCATAAAACCCCTCTTTTCTTTATACTCTTATGATAAATCAGGAAAGGCTAACAGGAAAGCGTTTTCTTACTATTTCGTCTTGGTATTCATAAAAATTACGCATTTACATATCCTATACGCTGTGGTGAATTTAAAACAGATGTCTTCCAATACGTAAAAACACTATCCAATATCTCATACTGCACTTTTTCTCGATAGCTTCTATAAGTGCATTTGATGCGGAATCCAGTGACAATCAGCTAAGATAAAGCAAACCTATCTCCTTATTCAAAAGAGACAGGTTTGCCTTATCACCATCAAAATAGAACTATATAATTTCATATATCTGATTCACTGTATAAGTTTACCGCATTTTTACAAAAGCAGCAGACTGCCCGTATGTTGACAGCATATGATAGCTTCGTTTCTTTCTTACTTTAGGGTGTTTGCAAAAGGGAGACTTCAACTTCTATTGATAACTACAATCGTATGGAAGTCTCCCTATGTTAAGTTTACCTGTAATCGAGAAAGAGCCTATTACTTTCTTTTAATGCTGTATAGATTTCAGTAATTCTGCTCGAATAGCTGTTTAAGAATTTAAGAGCAAACTTTTTAGCGCTCCTCAAGAACATCCTTTTTCAATACCTTCAGCAGCAGTGCTGTGATGACAGAGCCGACAAGTATTGCAACAACAAACCAAAGTTGATTTTCTACGACCGGAAGTACAATGAATCCGCCATGCGGTACCGGGCATGCCACATTTCCAAAGGCCCCGATCAATGCCCCGACGATATTTCCGATAATACATGCAGGATACACAGCCTTCGGATCTTTGATAGCATACGGAATTGCTCCCTCTGTTATCCCCAGACATCCCATAATACCTACAGCTTTCGCATTATCACGTTCTTCCTCACTATATTTTTTCTTAGCAATAATCGTGGATAAAAAGATTCCAATCGGAGGAACAGCTACCAGAATTCTGAATATTCCATTAGGCTCCATGATCCCTTCATTGATCATAGAAAGTGTAAACATGGAGACAGCTTTTGTCACAGGTCCTCCAAAATCAATTTCACTAAAGAACCCCATAAACACTGCCAGCACAGCTTTTCCACTGCCGTTCAAAGTCACCATCAAATCTGACAGCGCCTGCATCAGAAAGGAAATCGGATATCCTATTATAAAATAATAAGCAAGGCCTAGTACAAGGACAGTTGAGATTGGAATGACCAAAATAGGCATGATGGAGCGAATCGTTTTCCCTACCTTTAATCCCTTCATCCATTTCGCCATATAGCCCGCAAGCAGACCTAAGATAAGTGCTCCCAGAAATCCTGCCTTAACCTCAACACCATTGATCATGATAGCATTGTTTGCAATATAACCTAAAATGAATCCCGGTGTAAGACCCGGTTTCCCGGCTACAGAATATGAAATATAGGCAGCGAATACAGGGATCATCATCGCCATTCCTGCTTTTCCCAGCTGATTCAAATAGGTCAGCAACGGCCCATTAGGAACAAGTCCTGTTTCCGTCTGCGTTGCACCCAATAAGGAAACTGCCAGGATCACACCACCGGCAACGACAACCGGCATCATAAAGGATACGCCACTTAACAAATGCTTTTGAATATCTTTCCAAATCGTTTTCATAATTATCAATTTCCTTCTACGAGTGCAACCGCTCTATCTACCAGCTTTTCCACATGCGAAATTGCTTCATCCACATCAGTATGTAATACACGCTTATTCTCAAATCGTTCCTCCCCCTCAATAACGACACTGACTGCCAGAATTACAACATCAGCTTGAGCTACATCCTCTTCACTTAGTTCATTTTCTATCCCCAAACCGCCCTGTGTTTCGATTTTCACATCAAAGCCTCTTTTTCTGCATTCCTTTTCCAGACACTCCTGTGCCATATATGTATGTGCAATCCCTGTTGGGCATGCTGTTATTCCTATAATTTTCATGTGTTTTCCTCCATCACTTTCTCATTAATTTCATGTAACATAACGAATACCTCGTGTTCATTATCCGCATTCCGCAATCGTTCCCTGAAGCTGCTATCCATCAATTTTTTACTGATTTCCGAAAGAAACCGGAGATGCAGGTTATTCTCATTTTTTTCAGGCACGGCAATCAGAAATATCAAATCCACCTCATTATTGTTTCTCGTATCCCAGATAAATTCATGCTTTGTTTTCATGAAGGATACAAATGGTTCTCTGACGCTGCTGCTCCGGCCATGCGGTATAGCTACTTTAAAGCCTACAGATGTGGGTAATATGTGTTCTCTTTCCTGAACACTTTTTAAAAACAGGTTTTTATCGCTTAATAATCCAACAGTATCTGCCATATCTGCAATATATGTGATAACTGTTTCACGATCACGGATATCTTTGTTTAAATATAAAAGATTTTCTCTAATCAAATCGGCTTCCTCCAAATATATATTTTATAACAGCCTTCTTATTCTTCATGGAAGACAGCTTTTCTATCATTTCCTTTGTTTTGATAAGTGAAAAGGCTTCTTCCAAAATAACCTTTGTTTTTGCTGTATCCTCGCTGTTCAATGCGAAAAATACAATCACCTTCACACGGTATTTAGACCATTTCACCGGCTCCTTATTGATCCATAAAGCCAATTGTGTTTTTCGTACAGTGGAAACTGCGCCATGAGGTATTGCACCTCCAACCGCGATATCCGTTCCTCCTTTCTGCTCTCTTTCCCATACACTGGTTTCAAAATGCGCATCTACACAGCCTTCTTTATTCAGGCCCATACAGACCTGATGAATAATTTCATCCTTTGTTATTTTCCCATCATTAATATAAATATTTTTCTCATGCAAATACTGTGGGATTTCAATAAAGCGTACATCCGCTTCCTTGGGTATTGATAACTTTTTCTTATATAGCTCTTCAATCCTCTGTATATCAGAATCATTGATCAGCATTGAAACAACTACAACCGGTTTATCAAGGCTTTTCAAAGGTATGGTTGACACTATAAAATCGATACTCCTTAATTCAAATGAGTTGATCGTATCAATCGATGCCGCTTCAATTATGTCTAAAGGCGGCAGGACACTTCGTATCCTGTTGGCAATCAATTCCGAAGTTGTTATCCCGTTTGGACACACAACCAAAATACGCTTACTCTTTTTTTTCTTCTCCAATGCATTCTGGAAATGAAGCATAAGAAAGCCAACCTCATCCTCAGTAAGCGTGACCCCAAGCGTTGTCCTTATAGAGTCCATAATCATCCAGGTCAAATCAAACATCAAATGATATTGCTGCTTAATTTCAAATAACATCGGGTTAGTGATATAAATTCGATTTTTCAACCGATATATCATCGGTTCCAGATGCAGACAGAGATTGTAAAACAAATCCTGATCCTGCGTTAAATCAACATCGACGCAGTTTGACATTCTTTCAATTAAATTCTCAACTATATGCTTAAATGGATTTCCCCGTCTATGTAAAGAGCTGTTGAGCATAATCCGATTTGCACTCAAATACATAGAAAGGAAATATATATCGCCATCCTCATAAGTGATGTTTAAATCCTTCTTCAGAATACGAAGTAAATCATCACCAATCAGATAATACATCATCGCCATTATCTGATCGCTGTAAAATGCATTATGGATAATTTTGTGATGGTATCTTTTTCTCAAGCGATGACATAATACAATCATGACATTGAACAGATTGATTAAATAATGCTGTGCAGCAATATATATGTTGAAATCATCCAGCGCCTGAATTGTTGTGTAGCATGCTGTTATAATATCTGTATCATAGAATTCCTTAAACAATGCCAGCATTGCATCATCCGTGAATGTCAGATTTTCCGATGCTATCAGATATTCATTAAATGAGATTAACGCCTTTTGCCATTCTATTTCTGTCCCCGTCAGCCTGGTACCGTTTTCATCTCCGATCAGTGACACTGTCGCATCATTTAAAATATGCTCTTTTATGTAATGGATATCTGCAATAATCGAGCTTACCCCCACCATATAACACGCAGAGGCTGATTGAAAGGTGATTCTATTTTCATAAAACAGTAGTTCTTTCATAAGCTGCTTTCTACGCTGCTCCGGCCGATATTTATCCATATGCTCTACAAAGCGGGCCTCTTTTCTGTTTTTCAGCTTTAATCCGGCACTAGGCTTTTTTTCAAATTCTATTCCCTGATTTTCCAGCTGCGCAATATCATTATGTATTGTTCGCTTTGATACAGTAAAAGTATCAGCAAGACTTTGAACAGTCATATAATTTTCGCTGTATGTTAATATTTCCAGTAGCTTTTTTTGTCTTTGCGCAGCCTTCAAGTGAATCTCTCCTATCTATAATAATTCTTTTTCGAATACTTCTAAAGATTTCAACATATGATCCTTTCGCATTTTCTGAATATCTTCCTTCTCAAAAAGACCGCCTGCTGTTCCTACATAAGTATAACCTGATTGTAAAGCTTTTTTCACATTTCCTGCCTGAATACCTCCGACCGCCATGAGAGGAAGCTCTCCCATTGGTTCACAGAGCTTTTTTGCATAATCAAAGCCTACTTCATTCGCTGGAAATACCTTTACGATATCAGCTCCCATTTCCAAAGATTCTGCGATTTCGGATGGTGTAAAAGCCCCGGGAACTGCAATCACATTGTGCTGCTTGCAATAATCGAGCATCTTCTGATTCATTTTTCTCGGAGATAAAACAAAGACTGCCCCTGCTGCAATCGCCTGAACCAGCTCATCATATGTCTGAACGGTTCCAGCGCCAATATGCAATCTCCCTTGAAACTCATCAGCAATCTTTTTGATGATTTCATATGCATTGCTGGTATTTAAAGTAATCTCTATGTTTTTCACATAGCTGCTGTTAATCAGAACTTCAGCAACACAGCGTACCTGCTCATAGGTATACCCTCTTAAAATCATCGTCACTTTCGATAATTCCATATCAAATCCTCCTTTACAGGAAAATAGTATCACGCATTCACACCCTCGAAAATGCCTTTTTTCTGCAACAATATTGTTGCAATTCTATTTACTGCTCCCGTATTTTATGCAAGCAATCGCATATAGAATAGTAGTGGGACACATTCATCACCTTTACCGTGATATAAGAAACTACAGGTCATACTGATCAAATTATCAGCATTTCTCCTTAAGGAAAAAAGCAAAAAAAAAACCAGTGCCTTTCACTATTTGCGAAAATGCTTCCGGTTTTTTTATACAATATCCATATATTGCTTATTCCACAAATTTCATATTCTCTGGCAGGTTTTCCACAGTCTCATCCAGCCTATTGCAGAATATCTGTTCAAAGGCATCCGCATTTGTGAATTTGCAGAAGCCCTTTACAAACAGCTTGCTGTCATCGATCAGCAGATAGCTGTGATTGCTGTTTTTCATCGCAATTTCCTTCAGTTCCCTGGTTCCCATTTCCGCAGTATAGCATTGCCCGCTGATAGGGTCCATGCCTGCACAGCCGATAAAGGCTCTGTCGAAATTATATAGACCAAGCATATTCTGCGCCATCGGTCCCTCACTCATGTGATATTTCGCATTGAAATCTCCACCGATGATGATGATTTGTGCAACCGGATCGTGCAGCCGCTGTACAATCAGCTGGTTATGCGTCACGATTTTGATGGGACGGCTTTGCAGATAGTCAATCATGGCAACGATACTGGTTCCTCCATCCAGAAAGACACATTCACCATCCTCAACAAGCTCACTGGCACTGCGGCAGATTCTGGATTTTCTGTCAAAATTGATCAGCATACGATCCTGCATCAGCAGCTCTCTGGATTCCGTCAGAATCTGATTCAGGCTTTCTCTGACAGCACCGCCGTGCACTCTTCGCACCTTTCCTTCCTGCTCCAGCTCCATCAGATCGCGTCGAATCGTGGTCTCACTGATGTTAAGCTGCTTTGCGACATCCCGTACATGGATGGTTCCTTCTCTTTCCACCTTCTGCAGCAGATATAATTTACGCTCTGTAGACAGCATACAATCACCTCATTTATGTTAACAGTATAGCATACGCACGACAAAAAGTCCGCAATATGATGTAACAAAGGTTAGACAAATCAGAAAGAAGAAAGAGCATTCCTGACAGCAGGGCTTCGTTATGGCTATGGTCATCTCTGACAGCTTTCCCTGTTTTAATACCCTTACGGATGTTCAATGGGAACACATCAACACCTGTTTCATCCGCCATGGAAATTCACAACAGCATACAGACACCCTGCATGAAACTGAATATGCCTGTCACTATCTAGGACTTCATCTATTAACCGTTATGGCTTTATATATATGTATATAGCTTACAGAAATACAAGTCTCTCTGGGATATCGTCAATACATATTTATGCAGACAGCATAGCTTATACTGTATCAGAAAGTGAGGTGAGCAGTATTATTATGATGATTATGCCTGCATGGACAATTGCTGTGCAGAGCAGGCGCCATCCTGCAGCAGTGCTGAAAGCTGCTGTTGTGAGGGACCACAGGGTCCGCGAGGATATCGTGGAGCTACCGGACCAACGGGTGCCACAGGATCAAGTGGAGCAACAGGCGCTACCGGTCCCACAGGACCTGCCGGGTCTTCGGAAACCGTTTGCTGTGACTGTAAGGAGCAGATAAGAAATATCCTCCAGCAGATCATTACGCTTTATCCGAATCAGGATTTATTTATTACGCTGGAAAGCGGAGATGCCGCTGTCGGACGTGCAGGCGCACTGCTATTGGGACCGAATGGACGTACCGGCGTATTCGAGGTTATAAACTCTCAAAATACTTCCCAGTATCTATCAATCTGCAGTATTGATACGATTCAGATCAATGATGCCGTGTACAATGACGCCATTGTATATTTACCAGAGCCGGTGCCTGCCTTGACGGATTGCTGTGCTGATTGTGATGCTGTTATCCGTTCTCTACTCCCGGTAGGAAGAGAAAATGTCTATATCACTACCAACACACAGACGCCTTCCATTGGAACGGTTATAAGAAATGAATATGGTATGATTGTTCTTGCCAATCAGACAAACAGGAATATCACCTTTGTTTCAAGCTGCAGTATAGATTTATTTATCCTGTAAAGGGATGCGCGGAGGTTAGGACATCTCCGCTTTTTTCTGCCTCCATAGCAAGCCGGCGGAGGTATTGCCATAAAGATGCCTGGAAGCAGGTGAATCTTCCCTGTGTTATGTAAAGAAATTGCAACGGATATGGGAGAATGTAAATACAGGATTTGTATGTTCCCCATATACTGGAACGTATTAGAAAATGAGGTGAAAGCTATGCACTATGATGAATACGATGACAGCTGCTGTGATCCATGCAGTATGCCCTCCTGTCATCCATATGACTGTACACCGTGCTGCTGTCCGGGGCCACGCGGTTTTCAAGGTCCGACCGGGGCAACAGGACCTATTGGAAATACGGGGCCGACAGGAAATACAGGTGCCACAGGTCCAACCGGGACTTCTGTTATCACGAATGCACTCTCAGCACTGAATATTTCCGCTGCTACCGTTTCGGTAACATCCGATGGGACGAATATTCCTCTGCCAGTTCAGCCCTATATAAACGGATTTACGGCAAATGCTTCGAATACGCAGTTCACAGTTAATCAAACAGGTACCTATTTCATATCCTATGTTATCAAAATGACATCCGGATTGCCAATGTCATCAAGAATAACACGGAATGATACGCCGATATTAAATTCTATCAGTACGTCCTCAACATCCTCTAATGAATATAGTGTATCATTCATGCAGTCTTTAACAGCAGGGGATGTTTTATCATTACAAATTTACGGAGTAAATGGTACGGTTACCCTGCAATCCGGCACCGGAGCATCATTAAATATTGTTAGAATAGCCTGATGTATAGAAACAAGATTCTGACATTTTTATCACAATACCTGAATATTTGCATTCTATTAACTGATATCCTCTGGTCCTGCAATACCATTCACATCATGTGACTGGTATTGTTTTTACGAGGGGATACCCCAAAGGAGTATCCGATGAAAAGTCTGAAGACGCTATCCTTTCGTTCTATGTAGGATGTACTTCAGACAGATTAGAAAAAGGAGTGCTTTTTTTGCTTTGGGATATGTATTTATATAAAATCCGGGACTTTAACACGACACGAATTTTTATCTTACATATACTGTACTGTTTTAGAAAGTGAGGTGAGCAATATGCATTACGATGATTATAATTACCATGATGACTGCTATGGCGAGGATGCTTCATCCTGCAGCTGTGACTGTAACAGCTGTTGCCAGGGACCGCGGGGACCACGCGGATTTCGGGGAGCAACCGGACCGACGGGTTCAACAGGGGCTACCGGGGCGACTGGACCGGGTGTAGGCGCTACCGGGCCTACTGGAGCTACCGGGGCGACCGGAAATACAGGACCGGCAGGATTACGCGGAAATACCGGACCGACAGGAAGCACAGGAGCTACCGGAAACACGGGAGCTACGGGCATGACACCTGTGATTACCGTTGCGGGAACCATTACCGGAGATCCGGGAACACAGGCCAGTGTCACTGAGACATTTACACCTTCCGGCGCTTCATTGCTGTTCACTATACCGGCAGGACCAACGGGTCCGACCGGAAGCACAGGCTCAACCGGAGCTACGGGAAATACCGGACCCATCGGGCCAGCAGGCGCTACGGGGGCGACTGGTGCCAGCGGCATAACAGGAGCTACTGGAAATACCGGAGCGAACGGTGTAACCGGACCAACAGGACCTATGGGTAACACCGGAGCCAACGGCGTTAGCGGACCAACAGGCAATACCGGGGCGACAGGACCGACCGGTGCGACGGGAAGCACGGGGCCTACCGGACCAACCGGTAGTACAGGCGCTGCCGGGGCAACCGGTGTAACTGGTGCTACCGGAGATATTGGGCCGACAGGACCGACGGGAGCCACGGGACCAACTGGGGCTCCCGGAAATACAGGTGCTACAGGTACCACTGGTGTTACAGGGGCCGATGGTGCCATCGGACCGACAGGTCCTATTGGCGATCCAGGCCCACAGGGGGAACCAGGGCCGCAGGGAGAACCCGGACCACAGGGTGAACAAGGACCGCAGGGTGAAACAGGAGCTACACCGATTGTAAGAGTTGGAAGTACGACAACCTCCGAACCGGGTACTCCTGCCGATGTGTCCTACGTTGAAACACCGGACGGCATCGAGCTGAATTTCATCATCCCGCGCGGGGATACTGGACCAGGCGGTGGCGGAGGAGGTCTACTTGCCTATGGTGGTAAGTATAATGATTCCGCCCAGACACTGAATTTGTTAATCGGTGCTGAGCAGCAGCTGCCTCTTCCTATGGATATGCCTGCTTCCAATGTTGATCTTGCCCCTGTGAATGCATTAACCATAGTTACCAGCGGTGTCTATGAAATCAACTATATGTTCAACGCTTCCGCTTCACTGGGTGCTGCCGTTACCCTTGCTGTACGACGCAACGGTGCAGCCATACCGAGTACGGAAGAACGCCATCTGCTGGCAATCGCAACAGAGTCCATCTATTCCGGCAGTGTGATTGAAACCTTATCAGCCGGTGATATAATCGATATGGCAGTCAGTGCGGCTATCGCCTTAACGCTGACCCTGAGTACAGGCGTTACCGTCACACTGAGTGTGAAGCGTCTGGATGATGCTTTGGCAAACTAGCAGCACTGTCTTAAAGAAAAACACCTCCCTTCTGCTTACATGCAGCTATGAACGGGAAGTGTTTTTTCTTATACATGCTTTTCAAAGGAACGGGCAAGGCGGTAGCATGCAATGGAAAACAGAAAATAACCAAGGATGGAAAACAATAGATTCCACATTCCGGAAACAGATGTCATACAGCTTTCATTATACAGCAGCGGATACAGACTCACCGCATCCAGAACATGAATACCGGCGGCAGACAGTAGCAGTGGAAACAAAAAAATCAACAATGCCGATAACAGCGTAAACAGCTGCTGACGGACACGGACAGAAACCATAAAGCAGAACATGATAACCGGAAGCAGGGCACACATTCGAAGGATTGCCGCCATTATCATAAAGCCTGCAATATGGATACCGGCTGGCAGCTGTGCAAACTCCTGCAGGGACGTAATCGACGCTGTAATGCATGGAAATCCATAGGTTTTTGCATGAAGGAGCAGCTGTGGAAGACGCGCCATGATAAACAGGGCAGTACCGCATAGTAATGCAAGTATCAGCTTTCTGTTTACCAGCGCCTTTTTTGCATGCACGCATGTCTGTAACAAAATCTGCCGTTTATTGCGATATTCAATGCATTGAAGATTCGCTATACTCAGCAGAAACAGGAAGAGAAAGATCAGTGTACTCCAGCGATCAGATACAAAAAACTGTCGCCGATAGCCAAAGGGAGCTACAAACTGACGTGAGGAATCCTGCTTTACATATTCATATTCCTGCAGCACCTCCTGAAAGGTTTCCTCCTTTAACAGCATGTTGGAAATCGGCTCCACCTGGCGGCGATACTGCGCCATACTGATTTCTTTTTGATCAAGACGCTGTTGCAGACGTGCCTCCTGTTTGTGCAAATCCTCATAATAGGTCTTTTCCTTCTGAAGAAACTGCTCCTTTTCTTTGGTCAGCTCCCCCTGCAGCGTTTGCATATAAGAGGACCACAACCGTTCCTTTTCACTTGTATACAGCTGCGTATGCGAATAGCTGTACAGCTGAAATCCGGCAAAAGCCAGCAGGACGAGCGCTATTTTCTGTACCCAGAAAAGCTTATAGCACTCCTGTACCCATAAACTGCAGGTGACGGGCATATGTATACGCTGTATCCATGCCGGAAGCTGACAGCTGCGACCAGAGCGCTCCACCATGATATGCAGCAGCACGAACAATAGTACAGCCGTAATGAAAAGCAGGCTGCCGTAAAGCAATGTTAGGGATACAGGCTGTTGAAACACATTGAAATTCACATAGCCCTGTAACAGCTCAATCACCTGAAACAGGCGAATCGGATTCAGATAATACAGTACACGGAAGGTCCCGGTCGGAGATAGGAATATATGCATGAACAAGGATAACAGAACACAGGCAATCATACTGAGACAGCTGATTACCCTATGCTTAAAAACCGTGCAGAGAAGCAGCATTGCCTGAGCGAAAATAAAACAGATGCATATCTTCAGAAAGAAAAACAGCAGAAGAAACTGGAAAATGCTGATCGGCAGCGTGGATTGCTGAAAAGCCGCAAGCGATTGCAGGGAAGCAGACAGGTGAATGCCGCCATACGCAAGCTCCATAAGCAGAAGATTACTGCCGTAAAACAGGCCAACAATCACAGCGGAGGATACTGCAATGGAAGCTGTCTTCGTATTCATATAGGTATGCCGGCCGCGTAAAGTCCCATACAGCATCGGCTGCAGCTTTCTTTGACTCTCCTGCTGAAATACCATGGTCGCAAATAGAAAAATTGCAAGCATGACAAGTACAGCGGTTATGGGATATGATAACGCCTTCAGCAAGGCATCCTGCAGCTGAAAATCAATAGATACTGTATGCATTGCCGCATAATCCTCTTTGCTTTTCTCTATATTGCGGATGGAGAAGCTGTCTTCCTTTGCAAATATGGAAATAGCGGATATCGTTTTTGCCTTCTGTTCGACCTCTTTGAGAAAATCCGCATACCGCTTCACCGTATCCGCCTGTTTTATAATCGGCTGCAAGAAAGCATTTTCCGCTTCCAGATCACCGGTATATAAAGAAGGTATAGTTCCGCTTTGATCAAGCTCGGGAAACTGGTCGCGCAAGGCTGCAATCCGCATCTCCGCCTGCGGGTCGTGCTGTGTTTTCAGATTGCGGATTTGTTCACGTACAAAGGCGAGCTCCACGTCGTGTGCATGCCCCTGCAGATACGTAAAGCGCTCATCACTGGATAAGGTCTGCAGATGGGTGGATAATTTCTGATAGGCTGTTGTTTCTGCGCCCTGCTGCCCCCATGTTTCGTAGGAAAGAAAGCCGATATTGCATAACAGCAGCAGGAAAAGAAACAGCAGAAACCTTTTATTTTTCCACAGCTTATACAGCTCCATTGCATACAGATTTTTCAACATGATGCTTCCCCGGCAAACAGATGCAGATACAGCTCCTCCAGTGAAGCGATACCGGGATGGCAAAGCAGCAGCTCATCAACACCACCCTGTGCGATCAGCTTGCCCTGCTTTAAAAAGATAACCTCATCTGCAATGGATTCCACATCACTTACCACATGGGTTGCAATCAGCAGGGTATGCTCCTCCTTCAGCGAATCAAACACACGACGAAGAGACACCCGCTCCTTCGGGTCCAGGCCTGCCGTCGGTTCATCGAACAGCAGAATTTCCGGACTCCCCAGCAATGCCTGCGCAACCAGGATACGCTGCTTCATACCACCGGAATATGCACCGCAGCGCTGCTTGAGGTGCTGTTGCATATTCACAAGCTCTGCGACACGCAGCACCTCCTTTCGTATCTGCTTTCTGTCAATGTTTTTCAGCAAAGCCATATAGGTCAGAAACCGTTCCCCGCTGAATTCATCATACAGTCCCTGCTGCTGCGGAGCATACCCGAGCAACGCATAATACGCCTGCTTCAGCTCACGGATATCCTTATCATTGTACAAAACACTGCCTTCCTCATAGTTCAGCTGATTGCACAGGATATTCATCAGCGTTGATTTTACGGCACCGTTGGGGCCAAGAAGTGCATAGATGCCATGGGAAAGACGCAGGTCGATATGATGCAGCACCCTTTTATCCGCATAGGATTTACTTACATTTTTGATTTCCAGCATGCTGCTATTCCCCTTTCACAATGACATCCACCGGTATATAATCCGCCTTGTTGTTCCAGTAGTCCTTCTTTTTTATCAATCCGTAGGCATAGCTGCTTGCCTCATACTGATCCGTACCTGCCCATGTCTTCTTTACCTCTCCGACCTGATCATAGATGACATAATACATGTCCCTGGATTCTCCAAGCAGGCGGATCGGCTCCTGTGTATCCGACATTTGCAGCGTAGCCGGTTTCAAGCTGTCATCCTTCAAGCTGTATATATATTCCTTTTCTCCCAGATACAGGAACAGATGGTCATCCTCTCCGAACATCAAGCTGGCTGATGATGTATCCAGCTGCTTTCGAGCATATACCTTGCCATCCTTCATATTCAGCTGCTTCAGCATGCCGCCGGTATCCGTATAATAGATACTGTCGTTGACAAAGACACCCAAAGTATCCGCATCTGTATGAAAGCTTTTTTCCACCCTTCCGCTATCCACATTGACGCGTTCATACGCAATCTCGGCCTGCTGTGATGCGCGGTCATAGCCTGCAAAATCCCCCTTATCCAAAAGCTCTTCCGGATCTTCTTTATAACGGTAGGCATTGACGATAAGATTTCTTCCCATACACCCCAGAATGCTTTTGTTTTTCATATCCGCAACCACCTTTTGTTCGCCGCTGCTCAGTTGTATGGCATACAGCTTTTTTTCACGGACCACCTGTACGGCGGAGCTCATTTCTCCCTCTTCGGTACTCACATTCTCCGTTTTCTCAACAGGAACATACAACACATCACCGGCTACTGCCCAATCCTCATAGCTGAAGCCATAGCCGCTTGGAAGCTGACAGAGCTCTTTGCGGTTCTTACCATCCAGATCCATTTGTAAAATTCTAGCAGGTACGGTTACAGTCTCATTTTTTTCATTAACAACACTATCCTCATTTGCTATCAGATATACATGGTCCTGCTGAACGATCAGCTGCGTAATCATATCCAGACCTGCATAATATGAGGTGCAGGAAGTGTCATTGTGTCTGCACTCCGGCTTATCACATAAAAAGATTTCTTTCTTATTCTCATAATCGGTATATAAGATATTGGAATACAGGTTCCCTCCACCGTTATCGATGGTTTTTATACGGTAAAAGCCCTGTTCATTTCCATCCCCCTGATTGAGGGAGCGAAACGACCATCTCTTTAGCTGCAGCGCTTCATTGGAGGCACTCTGCTTCTGTGATTTACCGCCAGCTTTATCCGATATGGCTTGTTCCCTGCTTACACAGCCTGCAAGCAGTGTAATACAGCAAAGCAGCATGCATAGTTTTTTCATTATATCATCTCCTTGCTGCTACTTTAGCATCCGGTTGTATCACAGTTGTATATTCTGCGAGTATCTTTTGTTCACTGTTAATACGATGCAGCGTTGACAAAAAACAATAGAAAAAAACGCCGATATTCAGCGTTCTCAATGCTGTATATAATTATACAATGTCGTAGAGGTATGCTGCCCCAATGGTGTGATTCCCATCGTAAATCGTGAGGAATCCTCTAAATCCTCCACCTCGCAATACACCTGTACCTTCGCCTGATAGGATTCATAGCCATATCTGGTATAGGTCCAGTCCTTTAGGGAATCAAGACCCAGATACTGAATCATATTCCAGGCGAATTCCTTACGCTCCTGTTCGCTGTACTGCTTTACTTCATACCTGTAAAATTCAAGATTCAAAATCTTCTCGGTCTGCTTGTCCAGTGTGAAATCCCCGATATTATCATTCGCTGTATTTAGGCGGTATACCTGATTCAGCTGCCAGGCACCGCTTTTTTCACTCATTTGGGACAAAGTGCCGAATTCGACGGAAAAGGGCTCCCCCTTCTTCAAATCCAGCAGCTCATAGGGAAAGATTCCCTGTGCAAGCAGCTGATTCAGCTCCCTGCTATATTTCTTTTTCACCTCTGTAAGCTGACTCTGCTGCTTCTCTGTATAGGCACTCATATCGGACAGATGAAAGCTTTCATTATCCATCATGGTTTCATTACCCTGATAGAAATTGGCATATACTCTGGAGACAACCGGATAGTTTTTGGCGATATCCTCCGTGGATGACTGCCACACGATATCCTTATCCACTGCAACGCTGTCCTGGATGTAAAAGATACCCAGCGGCAGCAATACAGACAGACTGCAAACGCCCAGACACAAGGCAAATGCAATTCTAGTTTTCATGATCGACCACCTCCAGCAGCATCGCAACAACCGTTCCCTCATGCAGTTTACTGGTAATCAGCAGGGGACTGCCATGCAGATCGCAGATTCGCTTGACGATACTCAGGCCAAGACCTGCACCGCCCTGTTGCCGGGCTCTTGACTTATCCGCCATATAAAACGGCTGGGATGCCTGCTGGATATCCTCTTCCCGCATACCGATTCCATGATCCGTTACCGATATGCGATAGCTCTTCCCGCACAGCTCTCCCTTTACGAGTATTTCCTGAGCGGCGTCGGATGCCTTGATGGCATTATCGATCAGATTGCGCAGGGCACTGAAGAGCAGCTCCTCCAACGCATACACCGTACAGGAAGCACAATGGAAGCAAAGCCGATCCGTAATGGAAACAGCATCGTAATATTGGCGCAGCTGCTTCACCACACTGGCAATAGAAACGGGCTGCAGCTGTATGTCCTTCCCGCTCAGGGATAGAAGATCCATTAGGGTATAGGACAGTTTTTCCAGACGCTTGCCCTCTGTATAAATATAATCCGCACATTTTTTCCTTGTGTCCACATCACAGTCATACGTGCGCAAGGTGTCCGCAAACCCGAGAATCGCCGTCATCGGTGTCTTGATTTCATGGGCAAAATTGCTCATAAAATCCTCCCGCTGTGCAAGGTTTACCTCCAGCTGTTGAATGGTCTGCTGGGTCGCTTTTGCCATCTCATCAAAGCTGCGGCTCAGCTCTCCGATTTCATCATCACTCTGGATACTGGTGCGTTTCTCATAATTTCCGGATGCGATGCGGCGGCTTGCCTCATGCAGCTTCAGAAACGGTTTGCTGAGATAGACGGACAGCCGCTTCAGCAGCAGAAAGGAGAACAGCAGGACGCACAGCAGTGTGAGAAAAAAGGTTTGAAACTGCCGGTTTCGCTCCTGAAAGCAGGATGTGATATCATAACCGCTTTCCAAAAGATAGGTGAATTTCCCAACGGTGATCTGACTGCTGACCAGCATGATACGGGAATTGTTATAGGAGACAATGCGATAGGTCTGCGGATCATTCAGCGAATGCTCTTCAAACAGCTTTTTCTCCCCTGTCGCATACAGCACGGTATGCTTTGTATCCAGCAAAGCATACTGGGTTTGCGGCTGGTTCATATGACTGGCAACCTGCTGAAGATAATACATTGAGCGGCTTCTTATTGCCTTTTCATCACTCCCAAAGGAGGTCAGATTGGATGTGGCATCCTGTGTCAGCTTGGATTCCAGAGAAAAGGATTCCAGATCGTGCGTCTGCATATTGCGGGATATATAGGATTGCAAAAGGTGGTCATGATTCTGTACCATCATAAAGGTTGCGCCGGTGGAAAACAGAATCGCGATAACTGCAGTGCTGCTCAGTGTGAGCTTATCGCTGAACTTCATCCTTCACCTCCAGCATATAACCGATTTTATACACGGTCTGAATCACCCTGTGCCAGTCCAGCTTCTTGCGTAGACGCTGTATATGCAAATCCAGGGTGCGTGTCTGTTCAAACTCCTCCTCATGCCAGACCTTTTCATACATCGTATCGCGATACAGTGCGATATTTTTATTTTGAACCAGATACAGCAGCAGCTCATATTCTTTTTTTGTCAAAGCGATGGTGCGGTTCTCCTTTTCCACCAAACGGGTCGCTGTATGAATCGTGACATCCAGTACATGGATATCCTGCATACTTTTATGATAACGGCGCAGCACACTTTCCACTCTTGCCGTAAGCTCATCCACCGCAAACGGTTTCACCAGATAATCATCCGCTCCCATATGCAGACCCTTTACGCGGTCCTGCACACTGCCCTTTGCCGTGATAAAAATTACCGGAATCTGCAGCTGTGCAAGATATTCCATCAGTTCATAGCCATTGATTTTCGGAAGCATGATATCCAGCAGAACCAGATCATAGCTTTGTTTCTCCACCATTGCTGCCCCCATTTCCCCATCCTGCGCATACTCGCATTCATAGCCGACTCTTTTCAGATTCAGCATCATCACCTCTGCGATGGCCCGTTCATCCTCAACAATCAGAAGCCGCATGCTATCACCTCTTTTCTGTATGATACATAATTTTTGTATCCAAATTGTATCCTGTCAACTTTTATTTTACCATACTTTATTAGAAGCCGCTTGCTCTTTAGCTGGCGGTAGTTCACAACCATTCCGTACAGCTTCCATGAAGTACTTATCAACTTAAAAATACAAATAGCGATCACTACAGTGTATCTTAAACAGTATTGCCATTCATCAGCACACCTTCATGCAGGAAAAGGCATAGCAAATGGTAAAACATTACCTACAGCCCTGTATACAGAGATAACGCTGATTACCGAAGAACCTGAAAAGAAAAGTCATCCCTTTTCTATACAGGATGGCTTTTCTGTTGTGTTCTAAGTATTTTATTCTGGAATTACAGACAGCTTATTTCTTGTCAGATTTATGTAATCGTTTTCTGAGTGACTCAAAGGTATCACATTCCAGTAGTAAAGTGGACACAATCTGCATTTGCTCCTCAGTTAATGCCTGCAGCCACGTTGCGCAATCCTCATGAAACTTGATTTGCATCTGTC
>OJSA01001478.1_pt1 | contig 20342 bp, 19 predicted proteins | sample 1599341 | NCBI WGS metagenome assembly OJSA01 (sample SAMN04168657, study PRJEB22393) | human gut metagenome | biome: human gut microbiome; feature: stool | host: Homo sapiens | collected 2014-03-20 | reverse complement strand
TCAGAACGTCGTGAGACAGTTCGGTCCCTATCTGTCGTGGGCGCAGGATATTTGAAAGGCGCTGTCCCTAGTACGAGAGGACCGGGATGGACGAACCTCTGGTGCACCAGTTGTCACGCCAGTGGCACAGCTGGGCAGCTATGTTCGGATCGGATAAACGCTGAAAGCATCTAAGCGTGAAGCCGGCCTTAAGATAAGATATCCCACTGAGATAATCAGGTAAGACCCCTTGAAGACTACAAGGTTGATAGGCACAATGTGTAAGTGGCGCGAGTCATTGAGCAAGGGTGTACTAATAGGTCGAGGGCTTGACCCCATTTTCGATTGATACTTCATTTGCTGAAAGCAGTTCGATATTCAGTTTTGAAGGTATATGCCTTCTAAGAAAGAGAAGCTGACGTTGGTCAGGGTATGGCCGGTGTCGATGACGGTGAGGAACCACCTGTTCCCATTCCGAACACAGAAGTTAAGCTCACTTGTGCCGAAGATAGTTGGCTGGAAACGGCCTGTGAAAATAGGTAGATGCCGGCTTCTCTTTTTTATGGCCCGTTGGTCAAGCGGTTAAGACAGCGGCCTCTCACGCCGTTAACGTGGGTTCGATTCCCGCACGGGTCACCAAAAAGCACTCCAGCTTATGCTGGAGTGTTTTTTCGTGTATCCCGTGCGAGGAATCGAACCAGACGGTGCGCCGCAGCGCACAAAAAACAGTCCAGTGGACTGTTTTTTAGCCCGCGGGTTCTTTATTTTTCACGCACCGTTTGCTATGGAATAACGGTTCAGGTATCTGCCAACTATTTTTATATCGTATAAATTACTCCTCCGCCAACTCCACCACCAATTTGGCTTCGGTGGCGGCGATGGCAAGTTGGAGCTTATTCTCTAAGTTTGTCTTTTGCAGCATATTGATGACGTGGTACTTCACGGTGGATGGCTCGATGCCGAGCTCTTTTGCAATCTCGTTATAGGACAGCCCGCGCACGAGACAGCGCAGGACCTTCATCTCTCCTTTGGTGAACTCGGCGCTCATGGCAGTGCCGATCTCCACGCTGGGCGGTGCATCGGGGAAGATATGCTCCCCCGCCATCGTGCGGCGCACGACCTGCATCAGGGTCCCTTCATCGCCGTCCTTATACCACAGGCTGTCCGCGCCCACGGCTTTTGCGCGTGCCAAGACCTGTGTGTCAATAAGCGAGGTCGCCACCACGATCTTGATTTCCGGGTGCGCTTCTCGTATTTTTTGGGCGGCGGCCAGGCCGTTTTCGCGGTGTTCTGTCTGCACATCCATCAGCACAAGGTCGATGTCCTCGGTATCGCACAGGATTGGAGCCTCTGCAGCGCCGGGGATAGACACAGCAAGCTGATACCCGTCCTCGTTCTGAATATAGCTTTCAAGCAGGCTCCGTACCAGCTTTTGGTCCTCAACGATCATAACGCGTATCATTAGTGCTCTCCTTATCGGGCAGGGTGACTTCCAGAACAAATACAGGCAGGGAATGTACGGTTATCGTACCCCCTGCTTTTTCAATACGGCGGCGGAGCGAGGAAAGCCCGCCGCCTTCCTTTATCTCCGCCTTGGGTGGTGCGCCGTTGTTCGTGATGCAAAGGTGCCATGCCTGTGGCCGATGCTCGGAATCAGCGTACAATTCCGTGGCACCCGCATGCCGCACACCGTTGGAGGTACACTCCCGCAGGATCAGTGCGTAGAGCTCGCGGGTGGCGCGTGCAGCAGGGTACGCACCGCGCAGCTGTACGGCTGCACCCAGAACAGCCGCCCGCCTTTGCATATAGCTCAGCGGGTCCTCTGTAGCATTCTCCTGCCGGGCGCGGCATAGCAGGGAGATGGAGCTTTCCCACTTCGCAGCTTCGCTCCTGAGCCGGGCGAGGTCATGCTCATGCCGCAGTGCGCGCCGTGCGGCAAGCAGGGTATGGCCGATGTCGTCATGCACCCGCATCTTCATTTTCAGGATTTCTTCCTCCCGCACAATGTCGGGCATATTGTCATATAAGCGCTTTGCGCGGCGGTTCGCATCGGCAAGGCGCTCGTTTTCCTGCTGCAGTGCAGCATGCAATGTAGCCAGCTGGGTGACATCGGTGGCCATCACCTCGGTGTACGGTATACCGTATTTGTCCTGAACAGGGCGCACCGTGAAATGATATACCGTTCCGTCCGGGAATTCGTAGATGCGGGCGGCCTCATCGCGCAGCCGCACACCGCCGCCGGGACTGCGCAGCGCCTGCTCCAGATCCGTAAGGGTCTGCAGATCCCGGCCACAGAGGACTGCGGCGATTTCCTGCATCCTGTGATTGATCAGACGCAGCAGACCATTGCGGTCAAAGTAGCAGATGGCCGCCGGCAGCGTGTCAAAGCCTTCCTTGACGGCGTTGCGGGAGATTCGGGGAATCATAGGCCGCCTCCCTCTGCTGGAAACATTGTGAAATACAAAAGCCCGTCATCATCCCGTTCAAGCTGCATCTGCGGCAGGCCGGGCAGCGCAGCGGGCGCGTCGGTGCATTGAACGCTGCAGCGCAGCCCCCAGCCCTGCGCCGTATACTCGGCGCAGAAAAGGATCTCCTGCAATCCCGGCATGGTCGCTTCTATGATGGCTTCAAAGGCGTCATAGATTGCCACGGCGGATGCAGGGGAAATCTTTGCTGTGTCGGCAATCTGTACGGCGCAGCGTATATCACTCAGGCGCAGGCTCTCGGCCGATTCAAACAGGCTCAGCCGCAGCTCCGTGGTGTCGATGTCCTCCGCCTTGTCGCAGACAAAAACAAGGTTGCTGCGCCGCTTGATATAGGTTCCCAAAATGACGATGTGCTTCAGCAGCCGCCGGGCGGTATCGATATCGTCCGTGGCCTTGAGCGCGATCAGATATTCCTGTATCCGTGCCAGCTGGCGGGCTGTGACGGTCTCGATCTTGTCATACAGCCGGTTCTGCTCGCTCAGCTTCAGCCATTGTGCCTTCTGGGCTGTTTCCGCCTGTATGACGTCCCCGATGTCATGCAATTCCTCCTGCGTGAGACGCAGCTCCTCCAGCAGAGCCACCAGTTCGGTGATGTCCTCCTGCCAGAAAATATACCCTTTCCGGATCGGGTGGCCGTGAAGCTGGGTCGTTGCATCCAACTGGACACTGCCGGTGAGCGCCTGACGCAGCTGCTCCTCATGAAGCGGTGCTGCCCGCATGGAGCATTGCACAGGCACAAACGCCCGGTCCGTGATCAGACCCTTGGCCATAGATACCTCAAACAGCGTGGCATACCCCATATTGGATTGGATAAGCCCGCACCGGATGCACGCCTCAAAGGACGCTGAAAAGGTCAGGCATTGCACCACGGTCATGTCACCGGCAATCGCATGCATCCACGGCACATTTAAAATATGCTTGTACAGTAAAGCATAGAGCGTGGCCAAAAAAATCGGCACAAGCGGCAGCCAGAGGATGCGCTTTGTATGTGGAATACGGCAGCGCCGTACAAGGTACACCACCGTGAACACGGCACAGGAAAATATCCACAGCAGACAGAGGTAATATACGAACCGATAGGTGTAATCGGGGCTGCCCAGTACCTCCTGCCCGGGTGGGAACGCAAACACAAGCTGATGACAGTCGTTTGTCAGCACCAGGCTGAACAGTACCACAGGGAATACAAAAATCACGTACCGGTACTTGTACAGCGGGGCGGACTGCCCCCGATCCAAAAAGAAAAGCGTATAAAGTGCAAGGGTCGGGATCAGCAGCATCGGGATATAGTACGCATACCACAATCGCCGCAGCATCTCCGGCGTCTGGGCAAAGTCATAGCGGATCAGGCGGATATCCAGCCAGAACAGCATCAGGGCGGCAGCACCCAGCAGGCAGTGGCGGGTCTGTGCGTGCAGGATACGCCACCAGACCGATACCGCCCAGGAAAAGATCAGAATATTATACAGCACCGTGCGCCAAAAGCCGGAATACGGCATATAAAACGCCCGCATCAGGACAGCGCAGAGAATCACCCCTGCAACCGCAGCGGCTAAACACAGGTTGCCAAGCCGTACCTTTGTCATAGTGCCTGTCCTTTCCAAAGGGTAGATCATCCGTCTGTTTCTTTCCAGTATCATTATGACGCAATCTGCACTTTTTTGCAATAGGACTGAAAAAAGCAGAAAAAAGTCCAAAAAACTATCCAAATGGTGGGGGCAGAAATCGTCCGATTCCTGTATGATGAAATTGACAAATCGTGTTCTTTGCAGGAAAGGAGGGCTACGCCGTGCGGAGGATCGTTTTGGACGCGCAATACTCTGTGATGACGAGCGCATTGACAATGGCACTGAAACAGGGCGGGCCGGACTTCCAGGTGCAAAACGCTGGTCCTAAGACAAAGGATATTGTAAAGCTATGCCGTTCCTGCAGGGCAGATGTCCTGCTGCTGGAGGTCTGCCCGCATCCGCCGCGCACCCTGCAGGACAGACTGCTGCTGGCAAACGACCTGCGGGATGTCTGCCCGCACTGCAAAACGGTACTGCTTGTGGATGAGGCCGAATATCCCGAGCTGGCCACCGCCGTGTGCCTGGCAAAAAAGGACCATATTGTCGATGATTTCGTCTACGCTTCCGTCTCGCCCGCTTATCTGAGCGCTATGATGGACACTTTATGACCAAAAGGAGGACAGCTATGAAAAAAGTACAACGAACGCTCGCTGCCGCATTGGCAGCCATGATGCTTATGGCTTTGGCCGGTTGCTCCAAGGGGGATGTGACCAAAGAGGTCGATTCCGGTTTATCCGACCTGAAAGCGCAGGCCGCCGAACCGGCTGTTGAACCCCAGACGGAGACCCCGGCAGAGCCCAAGACCGACGCGGCATCCGAGCCTGCATCCGAACCTGCATCGGAGCCTGCTGCAGAGCCGGAGCCGGAAGCTACCGCCGAACCGGCCCCTGCTTCCGCTCCTGCAGAAAATCCCGATTATCCATCGGCCGCTGGCCTGAACACCCAGACCCTGGAGGCATTCGGTTCGGACTATACGCTGGTGCTCAACGTGACCTGCCCCGACCAGGGCTGGTACAAGTCCGTTTCGCCCCGTTTCGCGGATATCAAGCTGTTCCCGACCGATGACCCCAGCCATATCTTCTCCGGAGACCCGCGCATAACCTTTGAACTGAAAAGCGGGCTGGACAAGATCAACTATTATTACGACGACTTTGAAAACGTGGAGGAGCTTGCCCCGCGCACCATCGGCGGCGTGGAGATGGCCGGACGCACCTACAAAAACGTAGGTATGTTGTGGACGGAATACTACGGCGAGATGCCCACCGGTGGCTGGCTGGCCATCAAAATCTCCGGCGTAGACATTGACCCTGGCACCGAGGGCGACACCATTCTGAACAGCGTTACCTTTGGCTAAGGCAATCGCTGACACACACTACCCGCAACGAAAAGGCAGGTGAACCGACCATGAAAAAACTGCTATCCCTGACGGCGGCGGCCCTGCTGCTGATCACAACGGGCTGCGGGCGCAGCAATGCCCCGCCTGCCTCGGCATCTTCCGGCACCCCGTCGGTTTCCGCCCCGATAACGGAACCGACAGTCGAGTCGTCCGACGATACGACCCCGACCATTCAAAAGGACGAAGCCGCTGTCAAGCCGCAAAGCAGCCGGAGGCTGGATGATTCCCGCATTATCCCGCTGTACAGCGAGCGCTTTACCTACACCGACCCCAACGGCATCGAGGACACCTATTTTTATGAAGTACCGCAGATCGATGATGACACCGAGGACGCCAAGCACATCAACGAGATGATCAACTACCGATACGGCTATCTGGTAGAGCGTGCCCAGGATGCCCGTTCCCGCAATGATTTCATCGACACCGGCTTCATCATCTGGGTCAGCAACTGGAACGGCCCCGTGCTGAGCCTGCAGGTGACCAGTTCCGACACGTTGTTCAACCACGATGTGGGCAGCTACCATTACAACTTTGCCACAGGGCAGGAGCTTACCAATCTGGATTTGCTCGAATACATGGGCTACACCGACAGCGCAAAGACCCTGAACGCGCTGCAGCGCGCCACAGCACAGCATTTCGATGTCCATTTCGGCGGCTATGACCCCGAATATACCGCCATGCTGTACAAGATGCGCGCGCAAAGCCTGAGCGAGCTTGACAGTGTATTTACCTACTACTCCATATTTCCCCATTTTTCAAACGGTTTTGTCGTGACCGTACCGATGTACACCCCCGCCGGGTCGGGAATGTACTGGACAGATGTTCAGGTTGACCCCAACAAGCGGCAGGCCAGCGGCCAGGTGCTGCACGGCCAGGACGAATGGTTTACCTGCGATGTGACCGCCACCGGCAAGGTAACGGTGCGCGCCCTGACCGACTATGTAAGCTCCGACGGCGCAGTTACCTACCAAGACATGAAGGAATGGTACGAGCTGGGCGACCAAACCGAGTTTACGGTAAACGGCTGCTACGGCAACTATGTAAAGATGCTCATGACCAGTGTCGGCCAGGATTATGCCCCCTATGTGTTCCTGCTGACCGAGGACGGCAATGTCGAGTACATCGACGTCATCAGCGGCGCACAGTGCGGCACCATGGCCAACGGCGGCCCGCTGTACGGCGTCAACGAGATCGTCAAGTTTGAGATCGGCACCGCTTACGATGCGGATTTCGAGGCCGAGTATACAACGGTGTACGCTGTCTCCCGCAACAATGAAAAATTCAACCTGGTCGAGGCCATGCACAATGCCGACCCGATGGAACTTTCCAGCCTGATCGGCTCGTATGTAAGTGACTACACCGGTACCTGGTTTGAAATTTGCGAGGATCAGCCGAACTTCTACATCGGCGAATACCGAAACGAAAACCGAGAGCCCGCCACATGGGACAGCGGCATCACCTACCTTGGTATGGATCACCGCGGCTGGATCTGCAGCATTTCGCTGTACCGCATGGATCTAGGGCGCGCACAGCGCGAAACCGTGGCCATGATGCCCACCGATTACGGCGGCTTTTACGTAAGGCATATCGGCGGGGAATCCCTGCTGAACCTGCCAAAGGATGAATCCGTTTGGTTCCAAATGACAGAAGAATAAAAAAATCTGATACGATTATCTTGTAAAGGAGGCAGACACTATGGCAACCTGTACGCAATGTGGTGCCGAGTTAAAGCCCGGTACTAAATTCTGCGAAAATTGCGGTGCAAAAGTATCCGTACCGCAGCCCGCCGCACAGCCCGCAGCTGTGCCCCAGCCCCCGGTTCAGCCGACTCAGGCTGCACCTGCGCCCCCGCAGCCCCAGGCAAGCGGCGGCAATCCCTATGCAGGCGGCGCACCTGCCGCCCCGCAGCCCCAGACGAACGCAGCGAATCCTTACGCGGGCAATGCGTCCGGCACACCGCCGCAGACCGGCGCGGGCGCACCGCTTTACGCCAGAAACACACCGCCGGATGCTCCCCATGCTGTCACGCCGCCGCCACCCGGCGGCACGGGTGGCAACCCTTACGGCAATGTAGCCCCCGGCGGCAAGCCCAAGCGCCCCCGCGCACCAATGACCCCCAAGCGGATGATCCTGATCGCCATCCCGGTGATATTCCTGCTTATGATCATCGTAACAATGATCAGCGGCTCCATCCGCACCGGCAAGCCGAACGCCAGTGACCCGAATCAGGGCACTTGGGAAGCAGCCTACGCCGAGATCGGCGGCTCCGTGACGCAGGTCGAGGATGCCTTCGGCAGCGGGTTCCTGATGGACCTGAATGATAAGGGCAAGTGCGTTGTAACGGTAGACGGCACCAAGTCCTACGGCAAGTGGACGCTGAACGGCGGGGTCTTCCAGCTGGATTGCGGCGGCCTGAGCTGCACCGGCACCCTGCAGGACGAAATCCTGACCCTGAACGATGTGCAGGGACAGGGCGTGACGATCTACTTCGTCAAGTCCGGCAGCACCATGCAGCAGCCTCTGGACGGTGACAGCATGACCCAGAGCACCACCGCAGGCAGCGATACCGATGTGGGCATCTATGTGCTGGAATCCGCCTCCGACAGCGAGTACACCCTCTCCAAGGAGGAGCTTGCCCTCGTCGATATGGAGGACTTCTACATTGAGCTGCGCGCGGACGGCACCGGCGAAACCTACATGGAGGATTTTGTCACCTTCCAATGGAAGGACGGCAGCTTCTACGCGCTGACCGACCCCGATACCCCGGCCATGACCTACACCCGCGAGGGTGACCTGCTGACCATTGAGTTTGACGGTATGACCATGGTCTTTAAGCGCAGCGACACCAAGCCTGAAATCGACCCCGCTTTGCTGGACGGCGGCGAGGACGAATATGACGGCGACGGCTGGATCGACGGCCCGGATGAGCCTGACCCGCCCTACACCTACGACGACGGCAACACCTACGATGATTTGGGCAACACCAACTGGTACGGCTGGTTCCGGATGGAAAACTACAAGAATGTACCGAACCGTGATTACTTTGACACCGACACCTACGATTGCTGGGGCTACATCGGTGAGAGCGATGACGGCAGCCACTACTTTGAGGTTTACCGTGACGGTATGCCCGATGACCCGGTCATCACGATGTGGGTCAATGTCTATGATGACCATATCGAGCCTATCCTGGACGGCTACGACTGGGTGCTTGACCAGAACATAACCGAGAGCGATGCGTATAAGTTCAACCTGTACCCGTATAACGACAGCATCTCGCTGTTCATGTATGACTACGAGGGCGACGACGGTACGGCCTGTGCGGTCAGCTTCTACATGAGGCTGGACGGCACCGAGTGGAACGAGGATCTCGAAGAGCTGCCGCCCCGCTATGAGGAGTACAAGGCCGCCTTGGCCAACAAATAACGAACTGATTTATCTGTACAAAATGGGGCGGGCCCTGCCCGCCCCTGATATAGGAGGATCATTATGGGACTTATCAGAGCTGCAATGGGCGCTGCTGGCGGCGTTATGGCCGACCAGTGGAAGGAATACTTTTATTGTGAAGCCATGCCAGCTGACCTGTTGGCTACCCGCGGCTGGAAACGCCAGAGCGGACGCAGCGCCAACACCAAAGGCAATGACAACATTATCTCCAACGGCTCCATCGTGGCCGTTGCCGACGGCCAGTGTGCCATGATCGTGGAGCAGGGCAAGGTCGTGGATATGTGCGCCGAGCCGGGTGAGTACACCTACGATACCGGCAGCGCGCCGACGCTGTTCAGCGGCGATTTGTCCGAGTCCATCGGCGCAGTGTTCCAAAACATCGGCAAGCGCTTTACCTTCGGCGGCGAGGCCCCGATGGATCAGCGTATCTACTACTTCAACACCAAGGAGCTGGTGGGCAACAAATACGGCACGCCCAGCCCGGTGCCCTTCCGCGTGGTGGATCAGCGCGCCGGCATCGACATCGACATTGCCATCCGCTGCTTCGGCGAGTACAGCTACCGCATCACCAACCCCATTTTGTTCTACACCAATGTCTGCGGCAACGTGGAGGAAGGCTACACCCGCGACGAGATCGACGGGCAGCTGAAATCCGAGCTGATGACCGCCCTGCAGCCCGCCTTTGCCAAGATCAGCGATATGGGCATCCGCTATTCCGCACTGCCCGGCCATACGATGGAGCTTGCCGAGGCCCTCAACGATGTGCTCTCTGCCAAGTGGGGCAAGCTGCGCGGCATCGAGATCGTATCCTTCGGCGTTTCCAGCGTGAAGGCCAGCGAGGAAGATGAGCAGATGCTCAAGGAAATGCAGCGCAACGCAGCCTTTATGGACCCGACCCGCGCCGCTGCGCATCTTGTCGGCGCACAGGCCAGTGCCATGCAGACCGCGGCCGGTAATCAGGGCGCAGGCCCCGCCATGGCCTTTATGGGCATGAATATGGCCGGTGCGGCGGGCGGTATGAACGCCCAGAACCTGTACCAGATGGGTGCCCAGCAGCAGGCCGCCGCACAGCCCGCCCCGGCCTCTGCCCCCGCAGGCTGGACCTGCAGCTGCGGCCAGACCGGCAACACCGGAAAATTCTGCGCAAACTGCGGCAGCCCCAAGCCTGCCCCGGCACCCGCAGCCGCCAGCTGGGTATGCAGCTGCGGCACTTCCAACACCGGTAAGTTCTGCTGCAACTGCGGCAGCCCCAAGCCCGCCCCGGCTCCCGCCAAGTGCAGCCAGTGCGGCTGGACCCCGGATGACCCGGCCCATCCGCCCAAGTTCTGCCCGGAGTGCGGTAAGCCGTTTGGCCAGTAATGCGCAAAAAAATCGCTGCGGTGCTTTGCGCCGCAGCCGCTTTTCTGACAATGTCCGGCTGTAAAAAAGCGCCGCCCGGCACATTGACCGGTATCAGCATCAGTTATTCCGGTATGTGCTATGACGACACCTATGGGTTCAGCATAAGAAATGACCCGGTTGACGGCTGCCTTTTCAGCTGTAATTACAAGGATGATGAATGGGTGGAGCTGGAAAATATCCCTGTTGAGGACACCCATTGGCAAGAAGCCCTGGCTCTGGCAGAAAAGCTGGGGCTGGAAAGCCTGCCGGACGAAAAGAAAAATTCTTCCGGCTTATTTATTACCGATGAAACGTTAAATAGCGTTTGCCTGATTTACAAAGCCCCGGATGACGAGACCATCTACCGTTATCTGGATGCCGATGGCAATACGCGCAGCGCCCTGCGTGATTTTTTTGAGGATCTGGCAGGGCAGCTGCAAACCGAAGGAAAGAAAGGTGACGCATAATGGCAACGCAGCTTACCAACTACCAATGCCCGGCCTGTACCGGCCCGCTGCACTTTGACGGTGCCAGCGGCAAGCTGGTGTGCGATTTCTGCGGCAGCAGCTACGACACCGCCGAGATCGAAGCCATGTATGCCCAGAAGGAAGCCGCTGCCGAAACCGCCGCGCAAAACAAAGAGGCGCCCCCGCCCGACTCCGTCTGGAGCGAAAACGAGGCCGCCGGGCTGCGCAGCTATTCCTGCCCGTCCTGCGGGGCAGAGCTGATCTGTGACGAAACCACCGCCGCGACCAGCTGCCCCTACTGCGGCAACCCCACAGTCATCGCGGGGCAGTTCAGCGGTATGCAGCGGCCTGAGCTTGTCCTGCCGTTTGTGCTGGACAAAAATGCCGCCAAGGCCGCACTGAAAAAATACTACCGCGGCAAGCGGTTTTTGCCCAGCGCCTTCTCGGCACAAAACCACATTGAGGAGATCAAGGGCGTGTATGTCCCCTTCTGGCTGTTCGATGCCAACGCCTCTGGTTCGGGCCAATATGAAGCCACGACCAGCTCCAGCCACCGCAACGGCGATTATGTCATCACCACGACCCGCCACTACGATGTCCGCCGCGCCGGTACCACGCAGTTCATGGGTGTGCCGGTGGACGGCTCGACCAAGATGCCCAACGGGCATATGGACGCCATTGAGCCTTATGACTACCGCGCGTTCCAGCCCTTCTCGACCGCGTACCTGCCGGGCTATATGGCAGACAAATACGACGAGGACGCCGACACCTGCCAGGCCCGCGCCCACAGCCGAATGCGGAATTCGGTCAGCAGCGAGCTTTCGGCCAGCATTACCGGCTACAACAGCGTAAGCACCCTGAGCGAGAACATCCATATTGATTACACCGCCAAGCACTACGCGTTGCTGCCGGTGTGGATGCTGCACACCAAGTGGCAGGGCAAGGATTATCTGTTCGCCATGAACGGGCAGACCGGCAAGCTGGTCGGTGATCTGCCGGTTGATAATCGAAAGGTGGCCGCCTGGTTTGCAGGCATCAGTGTTCCGCTAATGATCCTGCTTGCCATCCTGCTTTGAAAGGGGGAAACAGAGTATGAAAAAGAAACTGTTTTCTCTGCTTACGGCACTGGTGCTGTGCTTGCTCTGCGCCGTACCGGCGTTTGCCGAAATGCCGTTGGTGATGGACACCTACGAGCTGTTCAAACCCGAAGCGACCGCTGAATTGGAACAAAAGGCGCAGGACGCCAGTGCCGGACACGGTGTCAACGTCTACCTGCTGACGGTGTCTGACATCGGCGGGCAGAACGTGCGCGAGTTTGCCAAGGATTGGTACCGCGACTATGACCTTGGCTACGGCGAGGGCAAAAGCGGTATCCTGTTCCTGATTGCGCTGGATTCCCGCGATTATGTCACGATCACCTACGGCGGCGGTGTCACGGCCTTTACCGATTACCGCATCGCGCAGATCGAAGATAAGATCGTGCCGATGCTCTCGGACGGATCGTATTACAAGGCCTCCGAAACCTACATAGGAATGTGCGCTGACACGCTTGATTTCTATGCCGAAAAGGGTGCACCGCTGGACAGCGGCAATGACCCCGCCAAGGGTTGGATCAAGTGGGTGTTTGTGTTTGTCATTCCGCTGGCTGTAGCGTGTATTGTCTGCGGCATCTTCTATGCGCAGATGAAGACCGCCAACGAGCAGACCCATGCCAACGCCTACATGCCCGCCGAGGGTCTGGCGCTATCCGTGGTGGAGGACACCTACACCCACACCACCGAGACCGAAACGTACGACCCCGTCAAGGACGACAGCTCGAGCAGCTCGAGCGGCTCGAGTACCGACAGCGACGGCTTCGGCGGCAGCTCCGGCGGAAAATTCTAAGAGTATCCATTTTGACAACAGCGGCGGCTTTCTTTGCGAAAGCCGCCGCTGGCCTTTTATCGGAATTTTTCGTTATGGCTTTGGGAAATGTTCTGCTGTTTAGAGGTGCTGTAAACATTCTCGATTTCTGTATCTACGATTTTTTTCGCAAGCGAGATTGCCGTATCATCAACACGGCTTTCGCGGTATAGCGTCCGTTCTCGTTCGATGGCGATGATTGGCCGCAAGGCAATACGCTGTTGGTGAACAGCATCAACAGCCTCCGGCTGAATCGTATCAGATACTGCCGAAAGCTCTCGCGCTGGCTACCGACCCAGCTCAGTGGCAGCCCCACCGCCAGACACAGGTTGGCGGTGAACAGCCGGTATTGCTCTAACTCTTTGGCGATGGCCGCCAGCGTCAGCAGGTAGAAATCACCGTCCTCTGACTTATCTGCCACAAAGCCTTTGTGACCCTCGCCCACACGGTAGAATCTGCCGCCGTATTCCAGCACATCACCCTTAAACATAGGTGCGGTATCGTAGGCAGTAATGGCTGTGGGAAAGATGGTATTTGCGGTTTTCATATTGCCGTATCCTTGGTCGATGCCGATAATTGTAATGTCGTTGAATTGCTTCATCGGGAAATCATCTCCTCTCTCCGTGCATCTTCTGCTCCATCATCTGCAAAAGCATTTCCTGTGATGTTTGTGTGCCTGCCGGGTTATCATAGGACGTGACCTCAAATGTCACCCTGCCGATTTTGTGCCGATAGGCTTTCGATAAAATTTTCTTTTCTTTCCTTATAAAAAAGCCCCCTTTCGGAATGCTGCTGCCGACACCTGTTTGGGTATCGAGTTACAGATTCATTTTATCGAAAGCGGGCTGTTTTGGCATTGATGGAAAATTGTGCGGGAATTGAGCGCAGGGAAAAATAGGCATAGAAAAAGCGGCCCCCTCACTTTCGTGAGAGAACCGCTGTGCCGTCAGCCTGTTAGTTTAGGAGGTTCTTCGGAAAGCGTAATCCCATTACTTTCCAGATACTCCTTGTCTCGTTGACGGTTTCGTTCCATAATGGCAGGTATCTCGCCATACAGCTTCTTATAAATCTCCTGTGCTTCTTTTACAAGTGCATGGCCTTCTTCCTCATTGCCGATTTCGATGTTGATGACACCCAACTGGTACGTTTCCTTGGTGTAGCGTATCAAGGTTCGCAGCATAGATTGCTGCTGGCGAACCTGCGCCGCACGTTCCAGCACATTCCCGGACAAAGGCAGAAATGCTTTTCGCATATCAAGCGGAAGTCCACTTGCAATATCTACAGGATGGTAGATATTGTAAGGCGTACTTTCTGCCCGAATCATGATGCCTTGCTCCATCCTTGCCTTGGTGAATACCCTTGGGTCATAGTCCGGCGGCAAGATGATCTGTTCGCAAACCTTTGCCCGCGCTTCGCGCTTTACAAATTCACGCTGCATTGCGAAGCACAGCAGTAAGGACAAAAACTCTGCGACCTGCGTGGAAACGGAAAAATCCCGTTCCGCATATAATGACTTTTTCTTGCTGCTGGAAATGGAAACATCCTGCATCAACAAGTCACACTCGCTCTGCGCTGCCATTGCGGGGTCCGACATAATGGTAAGTATTTTTGTTTCCATGTCCTGTGTCAGTTTCTCTTGGTTCTCACTGGCAAGGTAAAAAGATGTGATCTTCGGGCTGACCCGCGCTGTGCCGTTAAGCCAGCGGCAGACCTGTCCGTTGTCGAAGGTGAAATCTTCGGCATCTGTACTTTGCAAAAAGCTGCCGAACAGCAAACAAAGTAAGTCTAATTGGTTTCCCAGCGCATCCGCATAAATGTATCTGCGCAGGGTCGCCACAAATGAGCAGAAGTCTAAACGCTCCATTCGCGTACCCCCTAACTGTGATTCGGTTTTCAAGGTTCTTTCAAATTCAAATAAGCGTCATTCTTTCTGCAAGCAGGCGGAAATCTTTCGTTACCCAATCATCTGATTACGGAACTCTCCGTATTTTGAGGCGTTCCCTGCGTGGATGCCGATAGAGATGAACAATACATAGTATAGCAAGTTCTCCGCCATATTGCGAGAGATGACGATGATTATTCACAAAAGTTTCAAATGTTATCATTTGTGCGATGTGCAATTTGCACACAATTCTAGCTCAATGACTTTTTCAGCAGCAGTCCGTATACTTGAAAAATCAAGCAAAAAAAGAACCGCCATTCAGCAAAAAATGTGTCGAAAGCCCCTACACAAATCGTGCGAAGAGAGTTATACTACAACCGGCAGACATCCTGAATCGCTGTTCGGAAAGGATGGAAAATGAAAGAGAAACAGCTACAGGATATTACTGCTTTATATGGCAGATTGAGCCGCGACGATGAAGTCGGCGGCGAAAGCATGAGCATCCAATCCCAGCGTGCCATTCTGGGGCAGTACGCTAAGGAACACGGTTTTACGAATTGCCGGTTCTTTATGGACGACGGCTACTCCGGCACAAACTTTACTTATATGTGATAAAGAAGTAATAGAAGCGTAAAAAATTTTGCCTTTCCTATCCGATACTTGCCTTTGATATCGGATAGGGCGGGCGGTCATTCGGGCAAGTCCACTTTGCCGACGAAAGAATAGTAAATCTCAATATCCTGTCTGCGTGTGCCGTTTTCATCGTAGCTGCACTCATGCACAACGATTTTCTCTACAAACTCACGCAAGAGGGTGTGGGTCAGTTCTTCAAAGTTCATATGCTTGCGGACAATGTTCATAAACTTTTCTGCGTTTACGGTAGCTTCCTGTGCTTTGGAAAGCTCCGCCTGTATTCTGGCAACACGCTCTTTCAATTCCTGCTGTTCGGCTTCATAGTCTGCCGAAAGCTCCGTGAAACGCTCGTCAGAAATGCGACCGCTTACGCTGTCCTCATACAGCCGCTTGAAAATAGCGGAAAGTTCACCGATACGCTTTTCGGCAGCTTCCAGTTCCTTTTTCTTGGCGGCGTTCCGGCGTTTGCCGCCGTCCTCGTTCTGCTCGATCAGCAGCTTCATAAACCGGGCTTCATGCTTTGCCGCATAGCTCGTCACTTTCCGTAGATTGGAGAGAACGCCCGCAGTCAAAAGGTCGGTGCGGATAAAATGTGCGGTGCAGTCATGGGTGCGCTTCTTGTAGTTCCCGCAGATATAGCAGTCCTGTTTCCGCTTATCGGTCTGGTAACGCTGCTGATACATGACGCTGCCGCAGTCCGCGCAAAAGAGCATACCAGAGAACAAGCCCACTTCATCATAGCGGTTCGGACGCTTGCGCTGTTTGCGTAATTCCTGCACACGCTCCCATGTCTGGGTGTCGATGATAGGCTCATGGTGGTTCTCGAAAATTGCCTGTTTCTCAATGGGATTTTCTATGCTGTGCTTGGTCTTGTAGGACGGTTTCTCCGTCTTGAAGTTCACCAAACAGCCCATGTACTCCCGGTTTTCAAGGATATGCACCACGGTATTTGTCGCCCATTTGCACTCATAGCCGGGGTGATAGCGGCGTGTGCTGCCCGTCCTGCGGTATTCCAGCGTTCCCGGCGTTGGGATTTCCTGCTCGGTCAGCATACGGGCTATCTTGGTCGGACCGTTCCCGGCAAGGCACAGACGGTATATCTGCTTGACTACGGGTGCGGCTTCCTCGTCAATGATGAAATTTTCGTCCTCGTCCATGAGGTAGCCGTACACGGGTTTGCTCGTAACAGGCTTGCCGCTCATGCCTTTTGACCGTTTTACGGCTTTGATTTTCTTGCTCGTATCTCTCACCAGCCATTCGTTGAAAATGTTCCGCAAAGGGGCAAAATCATTGTCGCCCTGTGCGCTGTCCACTCCATCGTTTATGGCGATAAAGCGGACGCCTTTTTGTGGGAAAATCATCTCGGTATACATTCCCACCTGCAGGTAGTTTCGCCCTAACCGTGACATATCCTTTACGATAACAGTAGCCACTTTCCCGGCTTCAATATCCGCAAGCATGGATTGAAAGCCCGGTCTTTGGAAGTTCGCACCAGAATAACCATCGTCCGTGTACCAGCGCAGATTGGAAAAACCGTTCTGCTTTGCGTAGGTTTCAAGAATACGCTTCTGGTTGGAAATGGAATTGCTTTCGCCTTGCAGCTCGTCCTCATGGGATAGTCTTGGATAAAGGGCAGTGATTTTCTGGGTGGTCTGTCTTAACATAAAATCCTCCGTTTCCGACAGCCAGCCCCACTATTCCGTATTTCGATTATACCACATGGGGCGGCTGTCTGTATAGCGGCTTCTGCTTCTTTACCGCCCGGTAAAATGACGATTTTTCTGTGCGGTTTGTAGCGTTAGGGCGAAAGCTGGGCTTTGTGTCCTGCGGCGGCTTCCGCCTCCAGCACTTTCATCATCTTATCGGCTGCTGTGTCGGTGGTATCTTTTTTGAAAAAGCCGGAAACGACAAGGACGGTGTTGCCCATGCGGATCTCTGTCACGCAGTCCGGGCGGCGTTCCGGGGTGGTGTTCTGCTTGTTCTCTGCCATAGGCAACTCCTTTCATTTCATCAATTCTTTTAGTCTGTTCAGCTTGGCTTGCGCCGTTTCACGGCGGAAGTTCTCTCCCGTAAAGAGGATAGGGGCGCACATTTCCAAAAGGCGGTCATAAATCCGGGCATGGGCGGTGTCCAGCGGATTTTGCAGGCTGTCCAATGTCAGATTGGTGGTAACGATTAAGGGCTTGCGGCTGCGGTAGCGGCTGTCAATCACATTGTAGACCTGTTCTAAACCGTACTCTGTGCCGCGCTCCATTCCAAAATCATCAATGATAAGCAGAGGAAAACGGCAAAGACGCTCGATATACTCGTTGCGCCCCTCAAAGCTGGCGGTCAGGTCATTCAAAATCGCGGAGAAGTTCGTCATGCGGACAGCGACTTCCTGCTCCATGAGGGCATTAGCGATACACCCGGCAAAATAGCTTTTTCCTGTGCCGACCTTGCCCCATAGCAGATAGCCGATATTTTCCTCGCGCATGATTTCCCAATGCTCCACATAGAAGTGTGCAATCTCCATTTGCGGGCATTTCCCGTTGTCGTTGGCGAAAGTCCATTCCTGCATGGTAGGATTGGTAAATCCCCGGCGTTTCAAGTCCTCCACGGTGTCAAGGTGCTTTCTGCGCTGTTCGGCGGCTTCACGCTCCAAACGCTGGGCTTTCTGGCAGTCACATTCTGCCGGGTGGCGGTCACGCCCAAACAGGGCGGCTTGCTTTTCCGGGAAGTAGGCTTCTTTCGGAGTGTGACACTTGCCGCAGTAAAGCAGTCCGTCCTCGCCCGTGTAGTCCTCCGGCTGTGGGGTAACAGCCGCCATATTCAAAACTCGTTCTGTAAACAGATTACTCATAAGCTCTCGCCCTCCTTGCAGGTGTATTCGGGTATGCCCTTTTTCGGGGCAGCCTTTGCGGTATCGTCTGCCGCCCATCTGCGGATAGTGGCGGCGTGGTTTTTATATTTCTTGCCCGTGGACGCGATATAGCCGGAAAGCCGCTCAATGTAGTACGCCCATTTTTCGGGCAGCTCCGCTTGCAGTTCGGAAAGCTCCGTATCAGTCAGAAATACATTCTCATATCTGCCATAGCTGCGGGCGAGGGCTTGTCCCTTTAACTCTCCCTCTTTTTCTAACTCTATATCTATCTCTTTCTTTATCTCTATCTCTGGTGGACGAATGTCGGACAAATGTCCGCCATTTGTCCGCGGCGGCAAAAGTGCCTTATTTTCAAGCCTTGCGGCGCGTTTCCGTTCCGCTTCGGTAGAGGATTGACCGATCATCAGCTCGATGTCGGTCATATAAAGCAGCCCGCAGTCAAGCTGCTCCACAAGCCCTAACTGCTGGAAGATGGCTAATGCCCGTTCCACCGTCCCGATTTGGTGACGGGTCAGCGTGGCTATCATCTGGGCGGTATAGGGGATATGCTCGTCAAGCTGCAATCTGCCGCCATTTTTCAGCGATTTTAAGTACAGCTTCAAGAGGATATTGGAATACAAAATCCCGTCTTTCATGTCCTCCAACAGCACAATGGAATCGCTGTCGAAGAAGTTTTCTTTCAGTTTGAGGTAGTAATATTTGCGGTTATCTGCCATTGGCGGTGTCCTCCCTGTGTTTCCATCTCTTAGAGAAATACCGGGGGCAGAGGACGATAATCGCCCGGAAGCTCTGCTTGCAGCCGTGTGTGCAGCCCCGGCAAAGGTCATTGTAGGTAATACGGTTTCGGTGGTTGAGGAAAAAGCTCCATTCCAACCGCCGCTTTTTGCTCATGCGTGGCATTTCTCGCTCCTTTCTGCCGTTTCCGCTGGTATAAGCGGATAGGTCGGTAAAAATGTAGTTTCTCGGTGTCATTTTCGGGGATTTCCTGCGCTGTGCGCCCCGTTTCAAAGGTGGGCAGTATTGCGGATAGGGTGCAGGGCATATCCCTGTTTTGGTATCGTTTCGGGGCGGTTTTTAACGCTCATGTTCGTGCTTTTTCTCTCTGTCTTTCTCGCCTTGCAGGATTTGAGAAAGATTGCTTTTCACGGTATGCAGCTCCTTGACACGGGCTTTTTTCTCCCGGTATTCGTTGTAATGGGCGTTCTTTTCGGCGGTAAGCTGCTCGATTTCCGCTTGCAGGGCTTTATGGCTTGGCAGCTTGGAAACGCCATGCGCCCGGAAATAACGGGCGGCAGCGTCCGCTATGATAAAATCGCTTTCGTGCCGTTCCCGGTAGGCGCTGCGGGCTTTTTCCGTTTTCTGCGCTTTCAGACCGTCACGGGCAGGCTTGGTCTTGGCATAGGCAAGCACCTGTGTCTGAAGTTCCTTTTTCTCCCGGATAGCAGCGTCCAGGGCTTTCAGCTTGGCGGTGCTGTCCTGTAAATCCGCATTGGCGGATACAAGGGCTGCGTCCAGCTCCTCCGGCGAATAGCCGTACTGCCCGTAGGCGGCAACGGTAGCCGCCATTTGTTTCAGATTGTGGACTGCCGCCCAGCGGTCATAGCCCGCGCCCTTTCCCTCCGCTCGCTTCGCTGCCCGGTCAACCATGCGCTGAATACCGTCCTTTTCCGGGGTGGTTTGGACAGCTTTTTTGCCCTGCAAACGCTCCCTTATGTTGCGGGGGTATTCGGGTACGGTTGCGGTCTGCTCGGCGGCTCTGTGGGCGTTCTGTTCCAAAAGGGCAAGAACGGCAGCGCGGTCAAAATCATCTCCCAGCTTGCGGGCGGTAATGGGCTTTGTCCTGTCCGGCGTGAGGTAGGATAGCCGCCCTCGGCTCTCCTTGACAGTCACGCCCTGTTGCAAGAGAACGGCGGCGAACTCGCCATAGCTTGCGGCAGAGGACAGCGCGGTGCGTATGGCCTGCCGCAATTTTTCCTTGTCTGTTTCAAACTTCGTGGGCTTGGCTGGCTGCTCCTCGGCTGGCAAGGCGGCAGCTTCCTTGTCCAGCTTTGCCTGCCCTTTCCGCTGCGCCCAATACTCACGCTCGGTAATGCGGTTTTTGCTGCCATGCAAAAGGTCGATTTGATAGAGATTTTCCCGGTGGCACAGCTCCATGACTTCGGCTTTGAAGTATTCCATCGCCGCGTCTGTGCAGCGGTGTTTGCACCCGGCGCGGGTGTCTGCCGGTCTGTCCATGTAAGGCAGGAACGGAACTTCCTCTATCCGCAGAGAATTGATAACGATATGCACATGGATATTGCCGCTGTGGTTGTGTCCGTCCGGGTGGGTGCAGACAATGGCTT
>OJSA01001400.1_pt1 | contig 21401 bp, 18 predicted proteins | sample 1599341 | NCBI WGS metagenome assembly OJSA01 (sample SAMN04168657, study PRJEB22393) | human gut metagenome | biome: human gut microbiome; feature: stool | host: Homo sapiens | collected 2014-03-20 | reverse complement strand
CCCGGAGGGCCAGGACGCAGCGGTACAGCCCGCCCAGCACATAGGAGTCCGTGTTAAACTTCACGGCTGCTGGGGCAATCAGGTCCAGAAAGTCCTTGGGCTGGAAGAGCTGCGCTGGTTTTTCCACCGGTTTTTTCCGCTTCTTCTGTGCTTTAGCCATGCTCTGTCACCCACCTCTCCCCGTCCACCTGGTCAAAGTGCTCGGTGACCACGTTCTGCTGGTAATACACCGCCAGGATGCGCTTCACGTCCTGTTCCCCGGCCAGGCAAACGTGAAAGCCGTGATCCTGGATCTGCTTCTCCAATCGCCGGGGCAGCTCCCGATCCTCTGCGGCCTTGCTGTCCAACCGGCAGACCAGGACGAACTCCCGGGAGGCGGCGGTGGAGGACTGGCGTGCGTCCAAGTGCTCCATATCCTGCCGGAGCAGCTCCCGCAGGGCGGGAGACGGTTCCTCCTCCAGCCTTCTCTGGTAATACTGCTTGTTTTTCAGAAATGACTCCCTGGAGTCCAGGGCCAGCAGCTCCAGGGATGCCATCCCCTGGAGAAGCCCGGTGAGGGCCCGCACCCGGCCCCGGATACCCTTCGGGGACAGGATGGACAGGTTGTCCGGCCGGAGCAGGTAGAAGAGCAGTTCGTCCCTGCCGCACACCGCGCCGTGCTCCGTCAGGCGGGTGACACCCATGAGCTGCCGGGTAGTCTGCCGCTGGCGCAGGAGCTGCTGTTCCTTTCTATTCATTGTTATGACCATTCCTTTCCGCTACGCTTCAAGGCACCAAAGGGAATGAAACCCGGAACCACTAACGCAGCAAGTCCAAATTTGTTAAACTGTACTTGAGGAAGCAGGCATACTACAGAGCACGTGGGGGTGAGTAGGCCTAGCTTTAGCTGGACTGAATTGTTATGTGTGCCGGACGCTCTTTCAAGCACCAATGAGTAGGGCTTTGCACCCTGTAACCTTATCTTTGGAGAGACGGACTACTTCAATCTTTCAATGAGCATCCAGTCCCTGCCTGTTGCCTCGAATCCTGTTTTGAGGGGATGTGCTATGCTCAAAATCGTTTACCGTGTCTGCTGCGGGATGGATGTCCACAAATCCTTTGTCGTTGCCTGTATCGCTGCTACCAATGAGCAAGGCGTGACGACCTACAAGAGCAAGCGGTTCTCCACCTTTACCGGAGATTTGCGCCGCTGTGCTGCCTGGCTGGCCGAAAACAACTGCAAAGATGTGTGCATGGAATCTACCGGAAAGTATTGGATTCCCATTTACAACATCCTGGAGCACACCTGCAATATTGTCCTCGCTCACCCCAAATATGTGAAAGCCATCCGGGGTAAGAAAACAGACAAGCGGGACGCTAAGTGGATTGCCGACATCTTCAAGCACGACCTTGTAGCCGGAAGTTTTATCCCTCCGCCAGATATTCGTCAGCTTCGGGATTTGGTACGTTACCGCTGGAAACTCACCAACTTTACTACCGGCGAGAAAAACCGGGCGCAAAACTGCCTGACAGTCTCCAATTTCAAACTGGATGATGTGTTCTCAGATGTGTTCGGTAAGGCAGCCTCCGCAATCACTGCCCGTATTCTGGAAGATCCAACGGAGAAAATTACGGATATTTCTGGTTTCCGAACCAAAGGCATGAAAGCGACTGACGAACAGGTGCTTGCCGCCGTAGACGGTGAGATGTGTGCTGAACAGGCTGAAAAGCTCCGCATCATCCGTTCCCACATGGACAGCCTGGAACTGTGCAAGCTCAATCTGGAATCCCTGATTCTGTCCACCGCTGAGAAATACCTTCCCCAGTTCAATCTTGTTATGTCGGCGCCGGGTATCCAATCCTTTGCCGCTATCGGCATTATCTCTGAAATCGGAGTGGATATGTCCGTGTTCCCCACCTCAAAGCATCTCTGTTCCTGGGCTGGGCTTACGCCGCAAAACAACGAGAGTGCCGGCAAGAAGAAAACCACCAGAATCAGTCGAGCCGGAGCCTACATCAAGCCCTTGCTGGTGCAATGCGCGCTCTGTGCCATTCGAGCCAAGCAGTTCCCGGAAGTCCGCAACCGCTATCTCGCTCTCAAAAAGCGCCGGGGACACAAGAAAGCCATTATCGCAATTGCCAGGATGCTCCTTACAGCTATCTACAATATGCTCAAGAAAAATGAGCCTTACAATCCTGAACTATACCGGCAGGCAGACCGGCCTCCCACACATCGTGAGGTTTCTGTTGAAGAAGCAATTTTTATTCTTCAACGGCAGGGTTATTTGGTGACTGCGCCCAGCGTTACTTAGAGCCTAAATATAACCTGAAATTTGCCCGCTTCCTGGGGGCTTGGTTTTATGCGTCCTTTTTCGGAATGGTACTTAGACTACAATGTTTCAACCTTCTGCCCCCATTCATAGTATTGCTGCTGCAGGAACAGAAAGCAGGCCGCCCGCCGCAGGAAGTCCAGGACGCTGGAGCCCTCCACCTGGATGGCGAGGAAGGCGTACAGCACGGTACCCACCAGGGGCAGCATGGTCCCCGTCTGGGCCAGCGCCAATACAGAGAGCAGAAAGGCCACCCCGATAATGGCCACATCCCGCAGCTGCCACAGCCGCAGGGTGGCCTTGGCCTTCAGGTTGTCTGGGTAGATGAACACGAAAACACCTCCAAAACAGGAAGGGATCCAGCCTGTCCGGCCGGATCCCTTCCTGCAGTTTATCCTTCTGTACTGCTTTCTTCCGTATCCTCGTCACATCCATCTGTTTCCCCCTCGGTCTCTGCAACGGCTTCCTCCGGGAGGCGGCCCTCCTGCTCCACGTGCCCCTCGTTGGCGGTATCCCCTGCAGCCTTACATTCCTCCTGGGCCTCCGCCAGGGCCCTGTGGATGCAGTCCAGGAAGAAGGCGTTCTGCTTGATGCCCTTCTCCTGCAGGTAGTCCTTAAATCGCTCGAACAGCTCGCCGGGCACCTGGAATGCCACCGTTCTCTTGTCTCCGCTCATCGTAGTTTCCTCCTTCTGATTGTCGTAAAATGTTTGGATCAACCAGGCCATATACTGGCCCAGTGTTTTTCCGGATACCTCCTGCTCCTCCCGCACCCGGGCGTGAAGCCCGGCGGGGATGGGTGCACAGAGGTTCTTCACATTTTCTTCCATGGATTGGCCCCCCTTCTGTTTGGTAACGCAAGTATATCGATCCCGGCGGTAAATAGCCATCACCAACAGCAACAAAGATTTTGCCGGAAAGCAAGCATAAGCAACAATGTCAGCCCCCCTCCGCCGCCCGGGCGATGCCCGCCATGATATACTCCACGCATGGCACTGGGACACTATTACCCAAGGCCTTGTACCGGGCGGAGTCCGAGGCGCCGGGCAGGTCTGTCCACCCATCCGGGAACCCCTGAAGCCGCTCACACTCCAGTGGAGTGAGACGCCGGATCAGGAAAACCGCCAGTGTATCACGGCTTGGCTGGCAGATCAGATCGGTGGCATCCTTCCCCTGACGGGCACTCTGGGTGGAGGCGGTATCGTCCTCTCTGAATTTGTCCACCCGCTGGCGGCGAAAAATGGCGTGCCGGTCCGCACTGGTCAGGGTATAGGCCACATCATTTTGGATGCCAATGCCGTTGCCGCCATTGCGGGGCTGCCGGTCAATGGCATTGCCGCAGATACACATAGTCGGCTCCGGCTGGAGGGCCAGAGGCAGGTTGTTGCCTCCGGTACCAGCCCTGGCGGATAGTGTGTGCACGATCGGATGCGGCCCAGTGTACCGGCTGTCAATGCCGTGGTTCTCAAAAACCAGGGGCTGATGCCCGTGCTGTTGTGCCCGCAGGGTTCCGGTCTTATCTTCAGTGCAGTCCATGACGCTGCCGCCCTGGTCGTTGAGGCAGAGCACGGAGGGCATGCGGTTGCCGCTCTGGCCGGCCTTCAGGGTGGGCGCCGCACGCTCCGAGTATCCAATACTGCCCGCGCTGGCCCCCGCCCCGGCGGAAAACCCGGCTGTAATATCCCGGGTATCCGCCAGGCCGCACTCATCCCAGGCGGCCAGCCCCGCCTGCACCAGGAGGGCCGCATGGAGCTGGGGCGGGAGAGGCTTGCCCCGCTCCTTCGCCCTGCGCAGAATGCCCAGGCAGGCTCTCCTGGTCAAATAGTATTTTCGGGGCGGATTGTCCTGCAAAATCAGCGACAAGGAACACCCTGCGTCTCCGCTGGGGGGTGCCGGGCCAGTATTGAGCGTCGAAGACCTTCCACGCCAGGGAGAATGCAGCTCCCACTCGTAATTTCCCAGCAGGTTGCCAGCCCCAGGGGTGAGGTCGAGTGAAAGGTATGGAATTGCCTGCAATTCCGGCGATCTGTTCCAGGACGAACCGGAAGTCCTCCCCTTTAGGGAAGCCGCTACTGAACACGCCGGGGACATTCTCCCAGCAGAACCATCTGGGGCGAACAGACTTGCCTGTCCGCCCTCGTCGTATATCCGCATCCCGCATCTCCTTTGTCACCCGGATCTGCTCCAGGAACAGCCCGGACCGTGCGCCGGCCAGTCCGGCGCGGGTACAGGATGCCACGGATAAGTCCTGACAGGGTGAGCCGCCGCAGATAATGTCCACCGGCGGCAGCTTCGCCCCGTCCAGCCTGGTGATATCCCCCATATGGAGCGTCTCCGGGAAATGATGTTTCGTGACTTGAATGGGGAAGGGCTCAATCTCGCTGGCCCACAGTGGGGTGATCCCCTGCCGTATGGCGGCCAGCGGAAAGCCGCCGATGCCGTCAAACAAGCTTCCGAGGGTAAGGGTCATTTTACCGCCTGGACAATGGTGCGGGTGGTATTGACGGCAGCCTGGGCGGTGTAGACGGCGCTCATGATATTGGCTCTGGTGGTGGTGTCCAGGCCGAAGGCCCCGGCGATGCGGGGCACCTCTCCGGCGGCCAGCATGAGGCCAAGCCCCAGGAGGGCTTTGTCGCTGAACACCATGAGCCCCGCCACCAGGATGGTGGCCTGGAGGAAGGCGGTGAGGCACAGGCCGATGACCTGCTTGCACCACTGGGTGAATCCGTCCGTATAGCCCCGGGGGATGGAGAACATGTACAGGGAGCCCACGGCAATCTGGATGAGCAGGATGCCGCCCCGTTTCAAGTTTGAGAAGAACACCTTGATTACCGCATAGGCCATGAAGATCATGGCGAAGAGGAGCATGATGGGGTTGGTACCCAGGCCCCATTTGGCCTGGGCCGCGATATCCGTCAGGCCAGCCCCCTCAAGGCCTGTGAGGATTTCATTGCCCAGCTCCCCGATGCTCTTTCCCGCCCCTGTGATTTCCATGGCGAAGGTACCCTGGAGGGAGACGGAGAGGGCGTACAGCCGAACGGGCACAGTGGTGAACAGGCTGACGGCAAAGAAGCCCTTGAGGGCGTTGAGGGCGGGCTGCTGGAGATTGCCCCGGCCAGATGCGTACTCAATGCCGCACTCAAAGGCAGATACCACCACGCTGACGGCAAAGAGGGCCCAGCCCAGTTGGGAGAAGAAGCGCACCACTGACCGCACCCAGGAGAGGTCAAACAGCTCCACCCCCATGTTTCCCATCTGGGCGAAGAAGGCGCCCAGGAAGCCCACCATCTGGCTGTAAAACCAGTCCAGGATGGACTCCATCACCGGATTGGCCACAAAGTCCCAAATAAACACTCGCCTTCACCGCCTCAGATGCCTACGATATTCCAGATGTAATTGGGGGCCAGCAGCACGAAGATCAGGCAGACGAACAGGATGGCCGCCCCCGTCCACTCAAACTGGCCGTGCTTGCGATAGTCGAAGAAGCACAGTGCCACCTTGACAAAGAATGCAATCCCCAGCACCATGGTGAGGGCGGGGAACACCACAGTATCCACCACGGTCTTAATCTGGCCGGCGGCATCCGTCCAGGTCTGCTCCACGGCGTCCGCCACGTTGCCGGCGGAGGAGGCGAAGGCTGGGACCACGCACAGGGCGGCCACCACCAGGGCCAGGAGCAGGATTCTGATGCTCTTTTTTCTCAAAGTCACTTTCGTAGCACCTCCATGAAATTGAAGGGCCGCCCGGGTTGGGCGGCCCTCCTGAAGATGGGTTGCTGGAATCAATAGCCGGTGCGGGGCAGGGGCTCCGAGGGCTTGTAGACCTTGGTCACCCACCGGGAGGTGGCCATAATCCACTGGCCGTTGTACACGCCGCCCACGTCCGCCTGGTTGACGAATTGGCTGCCACCGGTAAGCCAGGCGTAGACGGTGGCATAGACCTGGGGTGCCTCCACCTGCCGGAAGTTGGCGGGCACCACGCCGAAGGACATCATAAATTCGGTGACGTACTCGTTGGAGGCCAGGCACAGGGCGGCCTTGGAGGCGTCCAGTACATAGTTCTGCTGGGTGCTCAGGTTGTCCGCCAAGGTGCGCCAAGTGCCGCCACTCAGGTTGGTCTTGTAGACCACCTTATAATTGCCCGGCACGTTGTAGGTGCCAGTGACAATCTTGTCCAGCCGCACCGCCTGGCCGGGCAGGGTATCCCTCCAGAAAAATGAGGTAAGGCTGGTGGTGGAGTTGTTGCCGATGCCGCTGAAATCGTAGCGGATCTGTTGGCCGGGCATAACCTCCACATAGCCGGTCTTTTGGATGCTTACATTGGTGTAGAGGCTCTTGTTGGTCATAGCCACCTTGACAATCTGGCCGGCAAACTCGATCTCCACCTCGATGGGGGTCTTGTCCAGGCCGTAAAAGTCTGCGGCCTTGGACTCCACGATTTTGTAGCGGCCCAGTGGGAGAGGCCGGGAGGATGCAACGCCGTTCTTGTCCGTCTCAACCGTATCGACTAAGTTGCCGGTCCGGGCGTTGTAGATCTCAAACTCTGTGCCGGGGATGGGGGTGCCGGCGGGCCAGCCGTTGACACTGTTGTAGTCCGCGGAGGTCTTTGTTATCTGGATCTGTCCAGTGATGGGGGTGTTCTCCCACTCCACCTCGGTGGTCTCCCCAGACTCCACATAGACGGTCTTTTTCTCCGTGTCAGGAACATAGCCCTCATTCTCTAACTCTCTGAGATAATACCGCCCGGCCTCCAGACCCTCGATCAGTACATACCCCTCGTTATTCGAAGTGTACTGGCCAACGGGGGTGTTGGTGCTGTCATAGAGGATAAACGGCACCCCATAGATGCCCTCGCCGGTGGTGCTGTCCGTTTTGTGGATCAGGATGGCGCTCACCGGCGTGTTCTCCACCTGTAGGACTGTGGTTTCTCCGTTTTTGACCTCAAAATAATGGGGAGTGTCGTCCAACTTGAAGCCCTCCGCGCTCTCGGTTTCCACGGCATAGTACGATCCATTCTCCAGGGCCAGGAACACCCGGCCATTTTTGTCGGTGGTCACGGTATCCACCAGGGCGTCGTCCATACGGCGGATTTCAAATGTAGTGTTGGGAATCCGCTCCTTGGTGTCATCCGCGTTGACCTTGATGATTTCCACGCCGCCGATGGGGTCGTTATACACCGTGATGGTCTGGGTGTCGTTAGGGTTGATGACCACCGTTTGGGTACGGGTTTCCTCATGGATGGTGTAGCCCTCGATGGTCTTGGTTTCCGTGATGATGAATGTCCCCACCAAACCGTCAATGATGATCTGGCCGTTTTCGTCAGTGCGGTAGAGGCCCATGCTGGAGGTCATGCCGCCGTTGTCGTCCACCACCGTGCCGTCCGCCTCGGTGATGGTAAATTCCACCCCCTCCAGGGGCTCATGGGTGACGGAATCCAGCTTGTTGATGACAAGGCCGCCCTTGGGGGTGTTGGTGATGACCACCGTTTGGGTATCTCCACCCTCCCCGATGACTACATTGGTGGAGGGGGCGTCCATGACGTACCCATGGGGCGCCTTGATCTCCGTGAGCACGTATGCGCCGGGGGCCAGGTTGGTGATGCGGATCTCACCGCTGCTGTCGGTGGTGAAAATACCGTTCTGGGTGAGGGTGGAATCGCCAATTACCCCGTCCAGTCCCACCTCGCAGCCGGCGGCCGTCGTCACTCGGAACTGGGCCCCGGCGAGAGGCTGGCCCGTGGCGCTGTCCCGTTTCTGGATGATCAGCTCACCCTTCGGCTGATTCTTAAAAGTGAGGCTGACCGTCCGGCCCTCTTTGATCTGCACGGTCTGGGCCTGGGTATCGATGAGGTAGCCCGGAGGGGCCTGGGTTTCCGTCACCACCACGCTCTTTCCGGGCTGGAGGCCGGAGATCAGGATCTCACCATTTTCGTCCGTCCGGTAGATGCCGTTGGAGTCCCCAATGAGGGTGCCGTCCGCATAGGTGATTTTGAACTCCGCGTCGGGCAGGGTCTCGCTGGGATTGGTAGCGCAGACCTTGCGGATCAGGAGGTTCCCGTCCGGCATGTTTTCAAAGCGGACAGTGATGACGCTCTGCTCCCCGTTGTCTGCCAGGTAGACGGTCTCGGAGGACTGGATGATGCTGTACCCGTCCGCCGGATCCACCTCCTCCACGATGTACGATCCTGGCTTCAGGCCCGTCCAGATGGCCATGCCGTTGGAGCCGGTCACCTTCTGTCCGATCATGGTGCCGCCGGTACCGGAGGTGCCTCCCAGGTAGCGGAGCTGGAAGGTGGCCCCGCCCAGGGCCTCGCCAGTGACGCTGTCCGTCTTGTGTACCACGATGGCGTTGAGGGGGACGTTCTCAAATGTCAGAGACTTGTTTCCGCCGCCCTCAATATAGACCTCCTGGGTGGCAGGCTCCTTGATGGTGAAGCCGGGGGCGGGTTCCAGCTCCGTCACCCGGTACCAGCCGTCCCGCAGGCCCTCCAACACGATCTGGCCGCTGGCGTCGGTGAAGTAGGTCCCCAGGTCGTTGAGCTCGCCGGTGTCGGTGGAGTTAGAAGCATACCAGATTTGAAACTTTGCCCCTTTGATGGGATTTCCGGTGATGCTGTCTACCTTCTGGATGGTAAGGATGGGCTTTTTGTGGTTCTCGAAGTAGACAGTGTGGTTCCGGTTGGGATAGAGGGTGACCAGCTGGCTGGGGGCATCCAGCAGATAGGGGGCAGGTACGGATTTCTCCGTGACCTCATAAACTCCGGGCAGCAAATTTTCCAGGGTGGCCGTGCCGTCTGCCCCGGTCTTGATTTCATCCACGCTGTGGCCGTCCGCCGCCTTGACGGTGAACACGGCCCCCGCCACGGGTGCGCCGGTGTCGGCATCCCGCTTCACCACCGTCAGGTTGGGGCGGATGTCGTTCTCTAGGATGATCGTGGAGGTCTTGCCGGGGAAGAGCTCCACATGGCGCTCTACCGGGTCTATGATGTGGTCTGAGGTGGTGTCCAGCTCCTTGACCGAATACACCCCCGGCTCCAGGCCGGAGATCAGGATCTCTCCATTTTCATCAGTGGTACGGTCCAGATACCGGCTGCCGTCCTCGATTTTGGCGATGCGGAAGGTGACCCCGGCCAGCCGGGAACCGTCCGCACTCAGCTTGATGAGGTGCAGGGAGGGTTTCACAGAGTTGGTGAACACAAACCGGGCTGTCTGGTTGGCCTCCAGTTGGATGATGCGCTGGGCCTCATCAATGATGTAGCCGGGGCAGTCCAGTTCCGTCACCACATAAGCTCCGGTGGGCAGTTCAGACAGGTCGATTTCGCCGTTTTGGTCGGTAACAAATTCCGCCGGGCCAAAGCTGCCGTCCACCGCCTCAATGCGGAACTTGGCGTTGGGGATCACCTTGGAGGGGTTGGCGCTGTCCACCTTGACCAGCCAGATCCCGGGCTTCTGGTCGTTAAAAAAGTAGAGCTCCTTAATACTGTCTCCGGCCTTCAGTTCAATTTCCTGCGGGGTGGAATCCGCCAGATGTCCACTGTCCCCAGTGTCCACCTCTTGGACGCGGTAGGTGCCCGGCCGGCAGTCCGTGAGCAGGATTTCTCCCAAAGCGTCTGTCTCATAGTCCCCCAGCAACTCCCCATCCCGCCAAATACGGAAGGTGACGCCGGGCATGGTCTCATGGCTCTCTCGGTCGTACTTGATAATCTTCAGGCCGGGCAGGGCCTCGTTCTTCAGGGTGTAGGTGACGCAGTCTCCTGCCACCACAGTGGTGGTATAGGTCTGGGGATCCCGCTCCCACCCCTCCGGGGCGGCCAGCTCCAAAATCTCATATGCCCCAGGCTTCAGCTCTGTGAAGGTATAGGAACCGCCGGTGCCGGTGGTACCGGTATAGGTCGCGCCGCTCTCGATGTGCTTGATCTGTATTTTGGCTCCCGCCAGGCTGGCCCCGGTGGAAGCGTCGATCTTTTCAATTCTGAGATCGCCGTAGGGTTCATTTTCAAAGTCCACCTCGGCGGTTTCCCCGTACTTCACGGTGACCTGTTTGACCGGCTCCTCATCCAGCAGGTGGTACTCCGGTGATACCCGTTCATAGATGGTATAGTTGCCCACCTCGGTGAGAGGGATAGTGATGGAACCGGATTCCGGCGTGGTGTAGACGCCGATGGTGTCCCCGTCCGGGCCCACCACCTCGAAGGTGGCACCGGAGAGGGTGACAGTAGTGCCCGCCTCATACTTGGTGATCTTGAGGGCGGTTTCGCTGGGAGGGGGCGTAGGCTCGTCTGGGTCATCCGGCTCGTCGGTATCCGAATAGTTAGAGATGGCGTTTCGCAGCAGGCTGACCTTGGGATCCGTGTCGCAGAGGTAACTCTGGAGGTTGCCGTACTGGTCAACCTCCTGGCAAAGCGCGTAAAATACGACATACTGGTACACATCGGCTGAGAGGGAGAGCTGGACACTGCCGCTCTGGCCCGCTACGCAGTCCTCTGGGTAGAGCACCTTGAAGGTCCCCTTGTAGCCGTCTCCGGTATTGGAGACCTTGACCTGGGTAATATCCTGGTTGTTCTCATCCACAATACGGGCGCCCTCCGGTACGTCCGTCCCATCCTGGAACGATACATTAACAGCCTGTCCGTCCACCCAGGTAGGGGAGGTGACGGTAAACACCTGCTGGCGGTAGGCGGCCCCGTCAATGGTGACGGGGTAGGCCGTCTCCTGGTCCGGGGAGGTGGTGAGCTGGGGCTCCGCCACGCTGGTCCACCGGGTGCCCTCCGTGTAGATCTGGACGGCGGCGTTGAGGATATTTTCCCCAATCTCCCGCTCCGTGCCAGTAAGGCCGGGGGCCACGGTGACGGCGCTGATGTCCCACTCGGGGATCAGGTAGCACCACAGGGCAATCTTGCCGGCGTAAAAGGCCTGATATTTGTTATCCAGCCCCAGTTCCTCCAAGGAGCGGTGGGGGTACATATTGGCAATCAGCCCCACTACCTTGGGATCGCTGGCCTTCTCCTCAGCCAGATAACGGATGCTCTCCCCCTCTGGAACTGTTTGGGGCACGCCGTACTGGTTGGGGTTGACACAGTACGCTGGGATTTCCTGGGTTTCCCCGGCGCTGTTTTCATAGAGGAAATAGGTATAGGATTGGGTCTGTACCTTTCCATTGACGGCCAGGTACTTCATGGAATAGCCGCCGCTGTAAATGTTGACCTCACCCAGGGCCTCCTCCGGGGTGGAGGCGGCGCCCGCCAGCAGGACCAGCAGGGACAGGGTCACCGCCAGGGTGAGCATCAGGCTGATGATTCGTTTCATTTGCAAACTTCCCTCCTAAGCAAAAAGCGGGAGGCTTGCCGCCTCCCGCCGGTTTGTCTGGGACGCTGTTAGGTCACATCCCTCTGATATTATATTCGGTATAGAGATATTTCCCGTCGTGGTACACATCCCAGGCTTCCACCTCGAACCGGGCCCCCGGCGCGGAGCAGAATACTTGGGTAAGCTGGTCTTCCTGCCAGGGCCAGAACATCTGCACCGCGTTCTGCGCGGAGATACCCAGGTGCAGGTTGAGGGTGGGGCTGCCATCCGCCCACAGCTCTGGGCAGTTCATCGCGGCGTTGTAGATGGTGTACTCCATCCGCCGCGTCTCATAGAGGTTTCGGATAAACAGGCCATCCCCGTATTCATCCTGGAACCTCCGCACCTCGGCCTTCGGCAGCTCCAGCTCTAGGAAGCGCGTCTGGTCATAGGCGGGCAGGGATTCCGGCTCCTCCCACAGACGCAGGTCCGTGATCTCATAAGTGGTGCCGTCGTCGCAGAGCACCTTGTCTCCCTCCTTCAGCCGGAGGGGCTCGTCCGACTGGGGGACGATGACCACCCCGGAGGGGGCGGACACTGCACTTTCCTCTGTGTAAGGAGAGCTGGTGTCTACCAGGACACGGTTGGCGCCCTGGTCATACGCCACGCCGAAGTCTACCGCCCGGCCGACGTCCCGGAGCTGCACATAGTTGTGGCCATGGATGACATACGCTTCCAGATCCACCTGCTTGCCGTCTATATAGAAGGTCTGGGTGCTTGGGGCTGCAGTGAGGGCAGCCACCCCCGCCGACGCGGGCCCCACCAGTGCTGCGCCTATCAAGGTACCTGCCAATACCGCCGGAATAAGCTGTTTCCTTTTCATACGGTTGACCTCCTTCTTTCCTCTGCTGTCCTTGTGTTCCTTACAGCAACAACATACCGGAAATCTGGGGAAAAGTCTATAGCAAAGGGGGGGCCCGGTGGAGAAAATGAGCCCGCAAAACAAAGCAGGTTACACAACCTCCGCCGCCTGCACCTGCCAGCGGTAGGCCCTCTGATTACGCACACAGGTGTAGAGAGTGAGCATGTTCTCGGTGGAAGGGGCGGTGCCGCTGGTATCCGTCTCCTTGACCTTCTGCACACTGGTGACCTCATAGGTGCGGACACCCAGCTTGGTGGTCCAGGTGATGGTATCTCCCCGCTCCAGGGTGTGGAGATCTCCAAAGTCGTCCCGCACCCCCCGGTTGTGTCCGGCGATGGCGCAGTTTCCATCCCAGATGCTGGTGCCTTTGAAATGTCCCGCGCCCTTCATGAGCGTGGAGCTGTCTGTACCCTCATAGACCCGCACGCTCAGGCCGATGGCGGGGATTCTCAATGTCCCCAGGTATCCGCTGGAATAGTAGAGATCCGAGGTCACCGGGGTATAGCCGAGGGAGGTGGTCTGCTCCTCCTCGGTAGCCGGAGTGGAGCTGTTGGTATCTACAGAGGGCGGGAACACGATGGGTGTCCCGCTGCCGTTGACGGTGCCCACTGCCATGCCCTCCGGGGCCAGGTTGGGGGTAAGCCAGGTTCCGGTGTTCAGAGTATCCGCACTGGCGCTTCCGAAGCCCGGCGGGATGAGGGCGGCATTCTTGCTGATGTCCTCGTTTTTCAGGGCCCCGCCGTCTGCCGTGTGTACCACCTCCACCGAGGTGGGCTTGCCGTAGTCCGGCCCCTCCGGCGCGTCAATGGCGTAATCTAAAGCACCCGCCGGGGTAGCCAGGGCCGCCGCCAGGCAGGCGGCCAGGCACAGGGTGGCCAGCTTCTTCACTTCGAATCCTCCTTGTTCTCCCGGCGCCGCTTGACGAACAGGCAGGCTCCAATCACGCCGCCCACAGCAAAGACCACGCCCAGCGGGAGCAGGATGGCCGCCCAGTTGAACTGGGCCAGGCCATCCCCAGACTCCTCCATGGGTACGGCGGGCTCCAGGGGCTCCCCCTCAAAAATTGCAACGTAACGCACCCGGTTCAGGGCGATGCGGCTGACGGTGCCGGTGTAGTCCGCCGTGACAGTATAGCCGGTGACATAACTGCTGGTGGCGGTGCCGGTGTAGGTGGCCACGGCGGTGTAACAGTCCCCCAGGTTGTAACCGGCCACGCTGGCGGTGTTGTCCGTCCGCCAGTCAATATTCTGGAGGGTGAGGTTGCGCCCGTCCTCCTCAATGCTCTTGGGGATGCTGGCGGTATCCTGGCTGGCCAGGTTGGGATAGGAGCGGGTGGCGGACACCTCCCGGGTGGAGCTGCCGTAGCCCGCCGCTTCCACCTGGACAGTGTCCAGCTGGAGGGACAGGGTGCCGGACAGTCCGTCCTCCGTGACGAACTCCTTCTCCTGGGGCAGCAGGGCCAGGACGGATTCCATATCCTTGCTTTTACTCTCCAACGATACCGTCTCCGTGTGCGGACGGCTCTCATGCTCCGGCAGCTCCTGCTGGAGCAGGTCTGTCAGGGTGTAGTGGAAGCCGTCCTGCTCGAAGTCCGACCGGGGGATACCGGCAGGGTCCTGCTCCGGGGACAGGTCATAGACCTTGCGGATCTCCGTGCCGTCCTCACTGCGGGTGACAGAGGTTGGATAGCAGACCTGCACCTCGGTGACCGCGGGGAATGGCTCCGCCGCCAGGGCGGTTGGGAGCAGCGCCGCGGCTATCAACAGGCCGGCGGCGCATCTCAGAATGGTGCGTTTCACGATGGGGTTCCTCCTTCACATTTTGTCATATTTTGCTCCAGCCGCTCCAGAGTGCGCCGGGCCAGGAGGCGGAACTCCCAGGGCTCCAGCTCCAGGGGGCGGTAGTCGCCTTTGTCCGTGATGCCGTCCGCCCGCACCTTGAGCACCAGGGGCAGCACGGCAGGGTGCTCCTCGAGCACCGTGGGGGCCAGCCAGCCCTTCCCGGCCAGGTACACCCACCGGAGAGCGGAGGCCGGATTGCCGGGGACGTCGGGCCAGAGGTATTTCCCCACCAGCTTCTTGCGGCGCTGCTTCTTGTTGACGGGGATGGGGGCCAGGATCTTGCCCTCAATTTGGTAGCGAAGGCCAAGATCCTCTACACAGGCGCGGAATGCCTGGCAGGCCTCTGGAGTGTCCGCCCATTGAGGCAGCGGCTCCCCCAACTCTGAGGCCAGCACATCTTCCCCCTCTGGATCATCTGGGAAGAGGGGCACGTTCTTCACCAGCTCCAGCACATGGAAGCCGTCCGTCAGGCCCAGCACCTTCCGCTTGGTGATGGGCATGCCCCGGTAGTGCGCCAGGGCCTCCCCCAGCTCCGGGCGCTGCCGGATCGTCCAGCCTTTCTGTAGGAAGCCGCCCCGGCCCAGCCGCAGATCATCCATGGTGTAATAGGCCAAGCTCATTCGGCATCCTCCTCCCGGGTCAGCAGGGCGCCCAACCCGAACAAATCCACGCCGCAATGCTCCAGCATATCCAGGAACTCCGCGTCATAGGTTCGGAATACCTCGGACGCTCTTTTGCACGGCATACCGCTGGCTGACCGGCTGTCCAGAGCCAAGCGGACAACCATGCCGATGTTCAGATCGTAGAGCAGCCGGATGGCATCCAGCCGCTCCCTTGCAGTGCCCCCCTGCCGGGTAAGCACGATGCAGCCGTGCTCTGTATGCAGGGCCAGCCGCTCCGCGTCCTCCAGTCCGGAGAGCTGGAGGGCGGCCCGGGGGATGGCCAGGGTCTTCTTGCTTGTGTCATGGCAGATGGTAAATTTCATCTTCTGTTTTCACCTCGTATTCTTAGTCCTGCGGCCAGTCCCACACCCGAGGCAGCCGCCCGGTAGGGGCGGACAGGATCCGCAGCTCCGGCCGGTCGCTGGACACCAGTCCGGGGTTATCCAGCAGGGAGAGCTGGCGGTTGAGCATGGGGCTTGGGTCAAAGTTGGTCATGAGCAGCTCGTGGTACCTGGAGTCCTCCTGCCGGGCCATGGGGTTGGGGCGGTCAAAGCCCACAATATAAAAGTCCGGGGCGAAGAGGTCCAGAATGTCCGGATGGCTGTTATAGGACAGGACGATGTGGCTGTCCCGCGCCGCCGGGGCGCACAGGCAATCGTGGAGCCGGACGTGATCCCGGAGGGCAAAGGAGGGCGCGTACATCCTCTCCGCCTCCAGATAGGGCGGGTCCGCATAGATCACCGCACCCGTCCGGGCGTACTGCCGAACCACATCGCAGCAGTCCTTGTTCTCCACCACCACGCCCTGGAGTGCGTCCGAGGCGCGTCGGAGCAGGCCAAGGAAGCGGCGCAGCTCCACGCTGCGCCCGCCGAAGCTGTTTCCGGTGGCACTGTAGCTGTACCGGATGCTCAGATAGTAGGCCGCAGCCCGCTGTACGTCCGGCAGGTTGGCCCGGCCCACCAGGAGCTTCTTCACCTCCTGCCTGTCCATGGGCGGGAAGTACTCCTCCGCGATCTGGAGCTCCTCCTCCAGGAAGTCGTTGGGGTCATACCCGTGGTTGAGGAAGCGGAGCACCACCTCGAAGTCCGCCCGGGCGTGGAGGGGCAGGAAGTCCAGCTCCCTGAGCAGCGCCAGGGGCCGGTCCCGGGCACAGCGGAACAGGTTGACCAGATCCACATCCACGTCGTTATACACCCGGAGCGGGGCATACCCGGCGCCCAAGCCCAGGGTCACCGCGCCGCTGCCGCCGCAGACCTCCAGCAGACGGGGCGCCCTCCTGGGGAGCAGCTGGAAAATATAGGGGAGCAGGAACAGCTTCCCGCCTACCCAGGGGAAGAAGGGTTTAGCGATCCGCCTCACCTCCCCCGGGTAGACGGAAGGCCCCCGTGGCCCTCTCCAAGCTACGGATGGCCTTCTCCACGCCGTCCCGCATTCGCCGGAGATGCCCGATTGTGGCAATCACCTCCCAGGCGTTGGCGGGGTAGAAGTAGCCGGTGCGGTCGCTGCAGATGGGCGCCCCATCCACCCGCAGGTTATGGACCAGCTTGCGCAGCTCTGCCTCATGGACACGGAGTATCTTCTTCAGCCTTTTCCCGGAAACAGCGTTTTCCTGGCCAAGGCAGTGCTTCTTCAGGTACTCCAGCAGTTGCTTCTCTTTGGCTTTCATGACGTCCTCCTTTTCCGGGCCGTCCTCCCGAAAAAGGGCACAAAAAACAGGGGCCGCTGTCCCCTTCGGGAAAACGGCCCCTGTTTCGTTTTGATATAGATTTGATCTGGGGTTACATCTGCTGCATCTGTTGGGGCGCCTGGGATTGCGTCTGCTGCCTGGCAATGTATGCACATCCGTCCTCTGTCATGGTATAGCCCTTGTTCCGCAGCAAATCCAGTCCGTACCGTTCCAGATCAATGCAGCCTGACAGGGCCCGATCCACACACCCCAACCGCACACGCAGATCCATCCGCGCCATGTCTTGGAGCTGATCCGCCCGCACCACCTGGTAGCGGTTCAGGTTCTGCGCCAAATCCAGGGCGGCGGGCAGGGTGGCACAGTGCTCATACTCCAGTATCCAGAGATAGGCCTGGAGGAACCCCTTCTGCCCCTGGTTCTGTTCCTGGAGGATAAATCCCAGGTTCTGACCGTCATAGATGAGATCCTCCAGCCGTCCCCTATATGCATCCTCCAGGCCGGTGATCCCCGGCAGGCTGCACCGGGCCTCCAGCAGGGTGCACTTCCGGATGGTCTGCACACCCAGAGCGTCCAGGGCCAGCCGGATCTCTCCGGGGCGGGCATCCGTGACGTCGTTGTAGTCCGGCAGCGCCAGCCACACCCCCTCCGGCACCGCGGAGGAGGCCAGCTTCAGCCGCAGGCTCCAGCTGTAGTCCGGCCCAGGCAGGTTGACCCCGTCGTAGAAGCCCGTCACCCCCTTTCGCGGATATACCACATAGCAGCCCCCTGCGAACCGGCCGGGGTGCTGTGCCTCATACTGCCTGCCCAGCTTGTCCAGGTCGATGTAGTCCCGCAGCGCCAGGAGCCTGGCGTTGGTCTCCTCCAGGTAATACAGGCCCAGATCCTCATAACTCTGGATGCCGCCCAACACCTCATACTCGTCCAGGCTGGCCAGCAGGCTGACCACCTCTGTACTGTCCTGGGCGGGATGGCGCTGGATGGCCGCGTCCAAGGCGATCCCCTCCCGCGCGGTCAACACCTCCAGCCGCTCCCGCAGCCAGTCCTGCTCCTCCGGCCTGCCGGGGAGCTGTAAAAGTCCTGCTTTATCCATGGGCGTTTCACCTCATTTCCATCTGTACGCCGCCCCGGGTGGGCTGGGGCGGCAGCGGTTTCTGCACCGGCTGGCCATCCGCCCGGGTCAGCAGACCGTAGTCTGTCAGCTCGCCCCCGTACTGCTGGATCAGCGCCTCGCCGTAGCCGTAGAGGTTCAGGTACCAGCACAGCAGGTCGGCATTCTCCTCCCCCATGGAGCGGCGCAGCTCCCCGCGGGCCACGTCCTCTGGAGAGGCGGCTGCCCAATTCAGATTGTAGGCGTCCAGCCGTTCCGCCAACGCCATGGCATCCTCCAGGCTCGAAATGGACGACACCTCCAGCACCGCCTTGTACTTGATCAGGGCCAGAGAGTCCCGCTCCGCCAGCACCATCAGCCGGATGGCCAGGCAGTTCAGGGTATCCAGCCGCTCCGGCGTGGCCCACGCTGCCGGAAGCTGGGGTACCCGGCTGTGGAAGGCGGTGACGGCGCAGTTGGGGAGGCCCACGGCCTCCATCCGCTCCCGCACCTCCACCAGCTCCTGTCCGGCGGGGAGGGTGAGCTCCGCCCGTTCCTCCCCGAGCCGGAGCTCCAGCCGAAAGAAGCCAGTCGGGGCCTCCGGCGCGATGCGGGGTTCCTGGCCCTCTGTGGGCTTCCAGTTCCCATCCGGTACCACATACCCCTGCCTGGTAAAGACCCCGCCCGCCGACTGACGGATCCGGCGGCCCAGGAGCTGGAAGTCCAACAGTTCAAATACCTTGTCCGGCACATCCTTCACCTCGGGGATGGAACCGTTTGCCGCGTAAACCCGGCCCAACGAGGCGTCGTCCGTGGCCTCGGGCACCACGTGGCAGTGCTCTGCCTGTTCCGACAATGCGGTAAACGTGCGCAGAGGGATGACACCGCTCCGACTGCTTTCCAGCCTGACCAGCCCCTCGAAGGCAGTGCGCTGTCGGCTGTCCAGGCTGGCCAGCCGCTCCGCCAGGGCATTGAGCGCGGGGAAACCCTCGCCAGATTGCAGGCTAGGGAACAGGATGGGGAATTCCCCATAGTCCTCCATCTCCCATTCCACTCTGGTGTCCGGTGCGGGCCGCAGCCGTTCCCAGGCATCCAGGACAGCATACGGGTCTGCTGGAAGCTCCAGTGTCACATAAGTATCCTTGTCCGGATTGCACAGGGATACTGTAAAGGCCTTATCCACGGCTCATACCCCCCATCGTCATGCCCTGGGCCTGCGTCAGCCCGAACTGCTCTGCCTCCGTCTGGATGCTCCAGCCCTCCGGCTGCCACATGTGGACGTAAAGCTCCCCGCCGTCCACACGGATTGCCTGCTGCTCCAGGCCCTCGCCAACGCCGTCCGCGGCCTGGCCGGTGAGATAGTCCTTCAGCCCGGTCAGCTCCTCCGGAGAGAGCTGGCCGACGACCTGGCACTCCGCCACGCCCCACAGCCTGCCGTCTCTGGCCTCTGCCGTAAACACGGCGGAGCGCACCTTGACGTCCAGGAACTCCTTGTCGCACCAGAGCATGAGGCCCCGCTCCGCCTCCTCCGGCACCCGGTTCCGTACCATGAAGCCCAGGATCCTGTCCTCATAGTCCAGAAGCGTTCTGCCGTCCCATTCTTCACCCGTCTCATCCCAATCTCCCCACTCATTCCGGGCATAGAAGCTGGCGGTGAGGGGCATGTACAGCTTGAGCTGGGTGGACTCAGGCGGGTGGACGGAGAACATCTCCTCCCCAAGGGTCAGGACGCACTCACCTCCGTCGCTCTGCCGGACGTGGAACCGGCCCGAGTCATCGATGTAATCCAGCTTTCTGGCCTCCTTCAGCGTGTTCCTGGGATCATCCAGCTCCCACGTCTGGATCCGGCTGCCCGCGGGGAACTGATTCCGCAGGAAATCCAGCCACTCCTTCGATACACCCTGCATGATGATCTGTCTCCCTTCATTTTGCCTCAAGTGTCATTCGGATAGAAAAGGCCGGCTTCCAAAGCGGAAGCCGGCCTTCAACGGAGTCCCTGTGCATGCTCTGTTTCCTCTGATGGTTCATAGTTCTTTCCCGTCCTTTCTTCTGGTAAGCACACAACATACCACAGTGTGCCCGTAATATCCAGCATTTTTTACATCTGCGGCTGCATGGGCGCCTGACTCTGACTCCGCTCCAGCCACAGCGGATAATAGGCCACCTCTGTGATACCCAGATCCGCATTACAGGTGATATGGGCGGCCACGGCGGGGCAGGCTGACGAGATCTGGAACAACGCCTCGGTGAGCTCTGAGCCCAGGCCGTCCAGGATACAGCGGGGCCCGCCGGGCTTTTCGGCAAACTCCGGTTGATCCATGGTGAGGCGGGCCATGGCCTGGGTGGCGGATATACCTGCTTCCCGGCTGTATGTTATGGCCCGCTTCAAGGCATGCTGTGGGTTGAACCTCCCGAAGTCCATGGTGTAAAACCGTTGCTCCCGCCCAGACTCCACAATGGTGCAGGTCGCAATCCGGCTGAGCTCCTCCGGCCGCTCCGGGCCAAAGAAGCCCATAAGCCGGCCCTCCTTGGCCAGGCCGGACACCTCTGCCGGTGTGCGCCCGGCCTGAAAGTAGACGGCAGCGGCGAACAGCTCGCTGGGCAGAGCGGCGTTTTGGTGCTGGATGACCTCATAGGCGCCCTGGAGGGTTTCCTCACCGAAATTCCGCGCCACCACTCGCAGGGCGGTGAGCATATCGATGTACTCCGTCTCCGCACACTCCCGGTCAAAGCGGTACAGTGCCTCGGTGGTGACGGGGTCCGGCCTGGGAACCAGTTCATTGATCTGCCGGATAAACTCTTTTTTCTGTATATTCTCTCCCCCTCGGTTCACATGGATAGCCCGCCCAGGGATGGCCCCTGGCTGGGGTGATCCTTGTCGGCCAGCAGTTGTACCAGAGTTTTCAAATCCTCCGGTGCAATCCGCTCAACCGCCTGGCACAGCCGGTTGAGGCCATTGATGGACAGGCGTTCCGCCGGAATGCTGCTGATGACCTCGCCGGGCAGGGTGCTGTCTACTATCCAAAAGTGGGGGCTGTCCCGGATGCCGGTGCGGCACAGGAGACGTTCCAGCCTTTCCGGGCTGTCCGGCAGAACCAGCAGTGTGCTCTGCCCCTCGCCGTAGGATGCCTCCAGGAGTATGACGAACTCCCGGTCAAGATAGTCCGGAAAGGGGCCGCCCTCCTTGTAGAACTTCTCCAGCTCCATACCGTTATCATAAACCACGCCATAGGGTGTGATAGTGCCATGCTTGTTGAGGATCAACTTCAAGGCCGCTGCTCTGCCATCCACCTGTTCCAGCTCCTCCTCACTGGCACAGCCGCCCTCCAGCGTCATGTAATGCTGGCGGCCTACAGCGTCCAAATCCGAAAAGTCCGTGATCACCGTGGCCTGCTGGCAGCAGAAGGTAAGATTGATGAAGTCCGTCATATCAAACGTACCCAGCCTGACCGCCATAGCCTGGAACTGGGCGGCCTCATAGTCGTCAAAGCTGTCCAGCCGCCGGGCCAGGTAGTCCAGCTCGTCCAGATTGGCGCCCACCTTCTCCAGGCGTTTGAGGATGGGGAAGCCGCTCTCCAGCTCGTCCACCCGGCAGTCCCGTTTCAGGCGGG
>OJSA01001310.1_pt1 | contig 22750 bp, 10 predicted proteins | sample 1599341 | NCBI WGS metagenome assembly OJSA01 (sample SAMN04168657, study PRJEB22393) | human gut metagenome | biome: human gut microbiome; feature: stool | host: Homo sapiens | collected 2014-03-20 | reverse complement strand
ATGTCTCTTGCCCTGACGTCAAATGTACCGCGGAAAATGCCAGGAAAGGCCAGGACGTTATTTACCTGGTTGGGATAATCACTGCGGCCGGTTGCCACAACCCTTGCCCCTGCTGCTTTTGCCTGCTCCGGATAAATCTCCGGCGTAGGATTGGCGCAGGCAAATATAATCGCATCCCCCGCCATGGAGGCCACCATCTCCTCTGTCAGGGTACCTGGGGCGCTGACACCAATAAACACATCGGCTCCTGCGATTACTTCTTTTAAAGTGCCTCTGCGGCATTCCCGGTTGGTGATTTCTGCTATCTCCGCCTTGACGGCATTCATGCCCTGTTCCCGCCCCTTGTACACAGCTCCGGTGCGGTCGCATAATGTCACGTCCTTTATTCCATATGTAAGCAGAAGCTTTGTGATGGATATGGCTGCCGCTCCTGCCCCGTTCAAAACCACCCTGACCTGATCCGGCCTTTTTCCCACCAGCCTCAAAGCATTGGCAAGCCCTGCCAGAGTGACCACTGCCGTTCCATGCTGGTCGTCGTGGAAAATAGGAATATCACAGATTTCCTTCAGCCGTCTCTCTATCTCAAAGCATCTGGGTGCCGAGATATCCTCCAGGTTAACTCCGCCGAAGCTTCCTGAAATCAGATGGATGGTTTTTACGATTTCATCCACATCCTTACTTTTAATACAGAGTGGAAAGGCATCTACATCCCCGAATGTTTTAAACAGAACGCATTTGCCCTCCATCACAGGCATTCCCGCCTCCGGTCCTATGTCGCCGAGCCCGAGTACGGCTGTTCCGTCCGTAACCACCAGGCACATGTTCCATCTTCTGGTCAGATCAAACGATTTTTCCACATCCTTCTGAATTTCCAGACAGGGCTGCGCCACGCCGGGTGTGTACGCCAGTGACAGGTCCTCCCGTGTCCTGACCGGAACCGTAGAAACCACCTCTATTTTGCCTCTCTTCTCATAATGCATTTTTAAACTTTCCGCTGCATAATCCCGCTTTGATTCTGTCATGTTTTCCCCTCATTCTTTAATCTGCTTTCTAATGCTTTTAAATACACACCGGGCGGAAAATTGATCCGTGTGTTTATTCATGAAGATGAAGGAACAGTTTCTGTAGGAGTACAGGATCAAGGTATTGGCATTGCTGAGAATAAGAAGAAATCTCTTTTTGTCCGCTTTGAAAACCTGGTAGATAAGAATCTGTTCAATCAGGCAAGTACCGGCATCGGCCTTTCATTAGTGAAAGAGTTGGTAGAGATGCATAAAGCTGTTATTTCTGTTGATAGTAAGCTGGGTGAAGGTAGCTGTTTCAAAGTGGATTTCCTCAAAGGAAAAGAGCATTATGACGATACGGTAGAATTTATTCTGGAAGATTCTGCTACTTCTTCATCCATGACTATTCCTGCTCCTGTGATGGATGCTACGGCTTCCGTAATTCCGATTGTTAACCCGGATGAGGATATACAGGATGAAGAGTCGGAGGAGACTTCCAATAAGGAGGTAATGCTATTGGTAGAAGATAACCAGGAGTTACGTGTATTTCTACGTACTATTTTCTCCTCAACGTATCGTGTGGTAGAAGCCGCAGACGGCATGGAGGGTTGGAGTAAAGCACTTAAGTTTGTGCCGGATATTATTATCAGCGACGTCATGATGCCCGAGAAAGACGGTATCGAGATGACTAAAGAATTGCGTGCCGATATGACTACCAGCCATATCCCTATTGTTTTGCTGACGGCTAAGACTTCCATCGAAAGTAAGTTGGAAGGGTTGGAGTATGGTGCAGACGATTATATAACGAAACCTTTCAGCGCTACTTACCTGAAGGCACGTGTTGAGAATCTGCTTTCCCAGCGTCGGAAACTGCAAAGTCTTTATAGAGACAATCTGATGAATAATACGCATGTTTCTTCTTTATCAACCTCAGAAGAAGCTGCTACGGAGGAAGAAAAGCTTCCGGATATGTCTCCCAACGACCGTAAGTTTATGGATAAACTGGTTGAACTGATGGAGGCAAATATGGATAACGGTGATCTGGTGGTGGATGATCTGGTGCGGGAAGTTGCAGTCAGCCGTTCTGTTTTCTTCAAAAAACTGAAGACACTGACGGGCCTGGCTCCGATTGAGTTTATAAAAGAGATGCGTATCAACCGTGCCGCCCAATTGATAGAAACAGGTGAGTTCAATATGACGCAGATTTCCTATATGGTAGGTATTAATGATCCGCGCTATTTCAGTAAATGCTTTAAGTCTAAACTGGGTATGACGCCAACTGAGTATAGAGACAATCTTGGGAAAAAGTATAATTAGTCGTTGAGTGGATTGTATGACTTCCTCTGAGACGGGGAGAAGTAGGATAAATTGTTTTTTATTGGTTTAATTGATATAGAGAATGTAGTTCATACTGAGAAAGGCTTTAATAAATAACTTAACTTTCGCAAGTGCTCAAGTCTGTAACTATTGAGTTGAGCACTTGCAAATCTTAAATCAAAAGAATAAAAGAACCTATTATTGGTATACGCCTTCTTTATAGTAAAAAGGCAGCTTTATATTGGTTATAATTTTTCTATTTCTTTCTCTGACAACCCGGAACTTTCCATGATAATAGCTGTAGAGATTCCTAATTTCTTTAAATTACGTGCCATATCCATACACCCTTCCATACGCCCTTCTACACGTCCTTCCATACGCCCTTCTATGAGTCCTTCCAGTTTTGCCCCATCCAATACGTCATTTTGTATCATCATGGCACTCAGATGTTCATCATAAGCATGTCGTTCTTCCTTAGGCATATTGTAGTAGATCAGTTTTTCACGAGCCTCTTCCAGGCCGGGAACTTTGGTATCGGCACGGATACATCCTGTTTTCAGATATTCAATCCACTCTTCCAAAGGAGTGACGGCTGCTTTATTGAATTCATTTACACGAATCAGGAAGTATTCCGGAAAAACTTCGGCAGGCAGTTTATGTACTAAGGCATCTTTCTCTTTAGTGGTCACCTCAAGGCGGTCTCCTGTATGCACTCCTGTGAAGATGTTCTGACCGTGGTACAGATAATCGTTCCCTTTACCGATGTCGAAGTACAAGATGCTGATAGAATAAATCTTTTTCACCTCATAATAGCGTTCACCAAGGGAGATATGTTCTGTGATCGCTTTTGCTACTCCATAGAGAATGCGTTCCAGATAATAGAGCTCACGGGTGTTTTGAATCTCTACAATGATAATCTCATTCTTGCTGTTACGTGCTTTGATGTCTACACGGTTGAACTTATCATCACTGGTCTGCTGATTGCTTTCGCTTTCCAGTAGCTCGATGATTTTCACCTCTTCACCCAATAAAACGGTTAAAAAACCTTCTAACACACCGAAATTGGCTTTTTGGCGGAGGAGTCTCTTTATCGCCCAATCAAACCGTATATATTTGTCCGGCTGTACCATATCATTCTGTTTTTTAAGTTATTGCAAAGCTACGACTTTTTTTTAGATAATGTGGATGAAAGTAATTTCTTTTCGCTATATTTGCAGTGATACTCTTGAATCGAGTATCATACATCATTATTTGGTTTAACCGTCTCCCGGAAAGCAGCAAACTTAAAAGAGATAGCAAGTTAAACCGAACAGCCATTCGTATGTTCTACAACTACGATATGCGCATCCGTTCGGTTTATGCTATCTGGGTTGTTTGCTGCACCTCTGGGGACTAAATTGAATTGGGTGCGTTTTTTTGTGCCCATTTCTAACTTTAAAAACAAACAATATGAGGCACAGCTTTTCTTTATCGGGAGAACTTCACATCGTTGGCATAGTAGCTATTCTATTATACTTTATGTTATTGTCTGTCATCGCCATGATGTGGATACGTATTGAGCGACAGGATGAAACAATCCGGAATCTCCGAATAAAAATATCTGAAACAGAGTGTTGTAAAATAGCAGATAAAGAAGCGGTTCGTATCATGTGTCTGCATGAGTTGTTTGAACGGATAGACTACTCAGACAAGGAACATTCCACTATATATCAGATGCCATGAAATGGATTTTTGATACTCATGATTGTCCCTGTCTGATGAAAACAGATATGGAAAAGTCCGGGAATGTTTATGATTTCTTGAGAGTCTATTATGAAGAAATAGACTCTGAGGAGGATTGGAAAGACCTTTCTTTTTCAAATCTGCAATGTGGCTATTGTTTGCTATGTTCGGCTTTGGAACTTGCCAGGGCAGATGAAGAAAAATACGGGAAAGAAACGATTACTAAATTAGCTGTTGCGAAATCCATTGCATCAAAGAGGCTTTTTAAATATAAACCATTAAAATGGTTTTATATATGGATAAAGAAACGAGGAAAAAGAAGTACTTTCCGTTAACATTGTTAACGGAATATTTTAACCTCTGTCTTTGTAGATGCAAAAGTATATACTTTTGTATACATAAAGTACGTACTTTTGGGGTATAAAAGTGTACATTTAACACATACTTAAGTACGTACTCTTGTAATACAAAGAATGCATGTTTTCAATAGCTTGTTAATCAATGCTATAAAGACAGAATTATAACTTGTGGAATGCGTTTAGATATCTTTTCGGGTATTTTCCATAGAGAAGATAATACCTGTTTTGATAATTTGAGATCGAAGGTATTGTAGAAAATAAGAGGATGTGCCGATGTGCATATCGGCACATTATTAAATTAATATTCTAACCTTTCCATATGTCCTTTATTTCCATTGCGTGCGTCATATTGTTGTGCCAGCTCTTTTGCCTGGTTATAGAAATAAGTACGTAATTCTTCCACATTATATATCCCACTATCATTATAGAGTGGGAACTCTTCCGGTAACTCCAGTTTCACTTCCGGGCGTGATTCATATTTCAGGGCTTCGGTCATGTCACAACCAAAACGGTACTTCTTGTATTTACTTGTTCTCAGACTCCAGGGGATACAACGTTCGGCATATTCCCAGCCACGTTGTGGGTTGACCATAAAGTTATAGATAATAAATTGTCCGATATAAAGTAACAGGTATTCGTCTTTTTCCCGCCCTGCCAATGCCTCTTCTGCACGGGCACACATATCGGAAGCTATTTCAGGTTTTCCGGCTTTCTGTGCATAATAAGCGAGTTTAAGAAATGCTCTTAAATTAGCTTCATAACAAGTGACTTGTTTATTAATAAGCGGTTGTGCACGCTGATAGGCTTCGTCAAACCGTCCTGTTTCCAGGTAATAATCTAACAGAAGATTCAGCTCGCAAGCTTCACATATCATGTCATCTAACTTTTCGCTTAGCATTTTGTCTGCATATTCTTTAGCCAGATCATACTGTCGCATTCTGTTGTAATGCAGGAATAAGAGATGATAGTATGCACGGGCCGAATATCCGTTGCGCAACGTGCGGATTTTAAAATCTTCCAGTATGGCATCTATCTGTGATTGGGATACCTCAGGTACGTCGAAAGCTGCTCCGCATATCCACTTATATTTCCAGAGAATATCGTTTTCAGAGATAAGATCTTTATTGTTTTCGTAATCGTCCAGTATACGGGAGAATACGGCTATCTCTTCTTCGGCCTGAGAGAGTAGATTCAGTTCGTAAATCAAGTCCAGACGCATCTCTACTGCCCATTGCGGATCATCATTCTCATCGGCTATGCGGATAGCTTCTTTCAATAAAAGGGCTTTTTCGTGAGGAGACAGGTTACCATTTTCTACTTGTAACAATCTTTTTTGTATTTCAAGGGTATATTTCATAAGGCTTTCTTAATTTAGGAAGTTTATAAAGTCATTCATTTTAGTAGTCATAAGCTCACTGAGTGAATGGTTGAAGAGGGTCATCTCTTCGCTATTTACAGGGTAACGGCCTTGTAACAATGCCTGTACGTAAAGTATATGTATGATGTGCTGAAACAGTTTGTTGTCTCCTTTGATTTTCAGTAATGTTTGTACCATTTCATTGTCGGCATTGAATGTCAGTGTCGGAGGAGTTTGTTTTTGCGCGTTAATAGCACCTAATACGGCTGCCAGTGGATTATTGGCCGCTTTAGTACCGGTTTCTTTTTCTTCGGCAACGAAGATAACAGGAGTATCGGCCGGAGTGAAGTGCTTTAAACGGCAGATGCATCCGAAGGGCTTCAATAACTCGCTGGCTTTCTTCTCAAAATCAATATGTTCTGCACTGGCTTCTACTTCTGCGAACTGTTCGAGCAGGCGGGCGGGAGAGACTTCTTCCAGAGTCAGTTCCGGTAAGAGACGGGCCGATTTTTTCAGCAATGTCTCGTCAAAGGTATAGGCTGCATTGATGACCAACCAACCTTGTGAACCTGCAATACGGCGAACCTGACGAAAATCTTCAATATTACGGGTGTAACGGATAACGTTGTCTGTAGAACGAATATTTCCGAAGTTGCGCATTCCTTTACTTGTTTCAAATGGTAGGTAGTCTATAAAGAGCCGGAGAAGTTCATTGTCTTCTGCTGCAATTGCTTTAATATGAAAGTAGTGTACGTCGAGAATCTTGTTGAACATTTCCCGGTTGTTTTCTATCAGCCCCTTCAGATATTCTTTAATGGCGTTGCCTATCTCTTTTCGTGCATCTTTTAGCAGGTCGTTACTGACAAAAGACTCTCTTGAAGCGGTAGACAACAGGCCGTCAGCATTGATGAGACAACGGATAAAGAAAGCCCAGGGAGGTAACAGGTTACAATCGTCTTCGCTCAACAGCATGCGTTTTAAATAGACTTTATGGGAGTTGCGTACAGAGAATTGGGTACGAAACGGAAGTATATAGAGTACTCCGTTCACTTTACCATTTTCTGTATGAATGCGGAAGACATCGAGAGCAGATGATTGAAATACTTTGGTCCCGTGATCAAGAAGTTCTTTACGGGTGGCTTTGGGATCCAGCCAGATGGGAGCAGGGGTGTTTACCAACTCTTCTTTACCTTGATTATGCAGATAAATAGGGTGGGGCAGTACTTCTCCGTAGTTTTGAAGAATCTTTTTGAAGGTCTCGTATTCAAAGAGATGGCTCCATTCTTTTTTCGGGATCAGAATGACACGTGAACCGATAGGCCATTCTTCAGCGGGAAGGGTGGTCTGATAGGTTCCGTCTACTTTTCCGCACCAGCGAACGGCTTGTTTGCCCATTGCCGAACGACTTTCTACTGTAATCTCATTGGTTACTACAAAACATGACAACAAACCGATACCAAAACGACCAATGTAATCGTCGGCATCGGGAGTCTCTCGTTTGGAGCTTTCACCGATAACGGTCAGAAAACGATATACTTCTTCCTCCTTCAGTCCGATACCGTTGTCCTGGAAAGTCAGTGAACCGTCGTCGTTGAGGTATACATCAATACGTCCAGAATAGTTTTCGTCAATATTGCGCAGGGCGGTAATAGCATCCACGCAGTTTTGAAGCAGTTCGCGGACAAATGTGTTGGGGTTACTATAGATATGTTCCGATAGCAGGGCAATCATCCCCTTTAGATTGACCTGGAATAGATTATTATTTTCGTTCTCCATGATTTTTAGAATTTATGGGATTTATAAGTCATACATCATAAATCTCATCATCTTTTTCTTCTTCCTGTTATTTTTAATGCTTTTTCGTTTCCGTTCTCAGCAGCTTTTTCAAACCATTCCATGGCGATCTCATCATTCTCTTCTACACCATTGCCACTCAGGTAAGCATTTCCCAGCTCAAACTGGGCTTTGTCGCTACCGGCTTCTGCTGCCTTTTGCAACCATTGCAAGCCGTTTTCTGGATTTGGGGTACATCCTTCGCCGTACATTAGCATTTTACCTACATAATAGCAGGCATGAATGTTTTCATTTCCGGCGGCGTCATTGAACCAACGGAAGGCTTCCTGAAGGTTTTGTTTAACGCCTACACCATTATAATGGCAGAGACCGGTGCGGTACATACTCATTGTATTGCCATTGTTTGCGGCAAGGGTGTAGTACTTGAAGGCCTCCGTCTCATTTTCTTCTACTCCGATGCCCATTTCATAGCAGATACCTATTCCTTCATTATAGAATTCCTGTTCTGCCGCCTGTTTGAAATAAGTGAATGCTTTTTCACTTTCATTTAGTTTATCGTAATCGTAGAGATAATATTCTCCCAAGCGGAGCATAGCGAGTGCATTGCCGTTGGCTATTGCTTTTTCGTACCATTCCACTGCTTGTTTGTTATCTTCCAGGCAGGGACCGTAACCGTAGAAATAATAATCACCCATTTTGAACTGGGCATATCCATAGTTTAGTTCGGCGGCTTTGGTCATGTATTCCACTGCTTTATGTGGGTTTTCCTCTACACCGTAACCGTTTTCATATGCTAATCCTAATTCGGTGATACAGCGGGGGTCTTCTTTTTCTTCTCCTTTCTGGTACCAGGCGAGTGCTTTGTCCGGATCTTCTTCTACACCATATCCGTTTTTGTAACAACGCCCCATGGCAAACATGGCATCTGTATCACCGGCTTCGGCAGCTTTGAGGTACCAGGCTGCCCCCTCTTCGGGTTGGGCATCACCTTTTATTCCTTCACTCAGGTAGTAACCCACGCGGTACATGCCATAGGGGTATTCCTGTTCGGCAGCTTTACTGAACAATTCGAATGCCTGTTCATAGTTCTGTTCATTCTCTTGGAGAAAACCTAACTCCACAAGTGCATAAGGAGAACCTTGTGCAGCTGCTTTTTCGTAATACTCTTTAGATTTAGCTTCATCTGTTATTCCGGCATAACCGTTTGCCAAATAGAGGGCGGCCCTGCAATATCCGTCATTGTTCTCCAATGCGGCAGACTTTTCATAATATTCCAGAGCTTTTTCATAATCAGGATTTTCTGAGAGGATACCACGTTCATACATCCATCCGATGCGGTATGCAGCGCTTCCGGAATTCAGTTCGGTAGCTTTCAGTAATAGTTCGTGAGCACGTTCGATATTCTCTTCCACCAGTTCTCCATTAAAATAAACCATGGCGAGACTTTCAATTCCCTGTATGTAATTATCTTCCACACATCGTTCGAGACAGTATAATCCACGTTCTACATTCTGATATTCTTCATTATATAGGTAGATTAATGCAAGCTCATACGTACAATACGACTCACAATAAAGCATCCCTTTTTCCAACCATTCAATAGCTTTGGGGATATCTGTCCAAGGCTCTTCCTGATAGTAATATCCTAAAAAGTTGGCTGCTGACCATACACCGGCTTTCCATGCACCTTCCCATAACTCGAAAGCTTGTTCCTGTGTTTTTCCTAATTCCGGATTTCGAAAATAGAGCGTACCCAGATTTTTCTGAACATAGAAATTGGGTACTACAGCCAATGCCTTTTCATAATACTCAGCTTGTTCGGCAACTTTTGTTTCGTCATTATCAAGCTCATCGCCAATAATAGCATATATATTGGCACGCATTTTGTCTCCTTCAGGCAGTTCATTCAGCAACTCTTGGCGGAGTTCCCATGCTTTTTCTTCATGTCCTGCACAATTCTCTATACAAGCTTCATAGAATTTCTTCCAGTGCAGTCCTTCGGGAGTGGTAAGAGTGGCAAAACGACGTTCCCCTTCTGCTTTGTCTGCTTCGCAGTAATAACCCATATATTTCCAAAAGGCAAAAGTGGCTTGTGCATTTTCATCTCCCATATCAGCAGCTTTTTCGTAATAAGGTACTAACTTGCTGGTATCACGCAGACCATAACGTGCTTCGGCATATTGCGAGCCTTTCTGCACAAGTCCTACACCTGCAAACTCACCTACACGATCACAAGTTTCCTGTACTTTCTCCCACCAGAATGTATATTCTTCGTCGTTCAGGTCTACCTCTACATTACAATCATAGGCCTGAAATATGTGGTGAAAGAATTCGGCTATTTGTTTCTCATCTTCTTTACTATCTAATGCATATTCACATACAGCAAGAGCTTCCCACCAATTATCGGGATGCATTAATATATCGTGTGTATATTTGCCAAACCATTCGGTAGCAGGTTTTCCGGACGCTTTGATTTGGTTGAGTAGTTTTTCGAAGTTTTCTTTATTCATTTCCATAATAATTGGGTCTTTGAGGTTTTAGTCGTCGCAATGTACAAATATTATGGGATTAGGGCAAAGAAGAGGATATAATATTTTGTTTGGCTGACTTGTATGTTGAGAATGGGGTAGCAGACGGATCTATTGGGTAGTTGCGGATTGGTTGTAAATAGGACTAAATCAGAGGTTATCTTCTCCTCCGTTTTTGATATTCATATCAAAAAAACGGAGGATGAGAAGTGTTTGTAAAAACAACTCACAGAAAAGAGTGAATTCAAGTTATAACTGTAATGCTTGTTTTATTGTCACACAAAGATGAGTTGATTTTTTATATGGTTGGCTTGTCCGCAGTTATCCTTATAATCTACTTTATTATTTTGCTTTTCTTAATAGGTAGCTTTTCCCGGCTACTGTTTTTATATCATATATATAGTTTTTATTCAATGTGGTTGTATTGATTGGAGCATTGACTGCAATTAGCGGACGGCGTATTGGCTGACTTTTCAACAGTGGATTATCACATTCCGGAGTTTGAGTCACCTCAAGCTTTTCTCCGTTGAATATTAATGGAGTAGTCGTGCAGATACGCAGTGTTCCTCCTATAGATGAAGTGATTCGAACGGATTGCAATTGGTTATCCTCCCAGTTCAATTCATCTATTGTGAATCCGCCACGGCAGCGAAGCCCTGTTATACTTCCTTTTTTCCATACATCGGGTAATGCAGGTAGCAGGTGCACACTACCTGCATGGCTTTGTACAAACATTTCGGATATACCGGCTGTACAACCGAAGTTCCCATCAATTTGGAAAGGAGGATGGGCATCAAAAAGATTAGGGTAAGTTCCTCCGTTTTGTCCTTTCTCGTCAGTAGTAGGATGAAGTTGTTCGGTAATTAGTTTGTAGGCATGATTTCCGTCGAGGAGTCTTGCCCAAAAACAGACTTTCCATCCCATAGACCAGCCAGTGGAATGATCTCCACGTCCTTCAAGCGTACGTTTAGCAGCTTCGAAGAGGATAGGTGTGCGGGGAGTAATCTGACGTCCCGGGTATAATCCCCATAGATGTGAAGTATGACGATGGCGATCTTGAGGATTATCCCAATCTTCCATCCATTCTTGTAATTGCCCCCAGCGTCCTACTTGCATGGGAGCCAGATTTTGGATTACGGTTTGCAGGCTATCTATAAAAGCTGAAGATTCACCTATCAGAGAAGCTGCTTCCAGAGTATTACGGAAGAGGTCGTTTACCATCTGATTATCCATAGTGGCTCCGGCCACTATTGTAAAATCACGTTTACCGTTCACTACTGGACGATTCTCCGGAGAGTAGGAAGGAGATACTACTAACCAGTTGTTTTTGGGGTCACGTATTAAGAAATCAAGATAGAATTCACAAGCACTACGCATGAGAGGATATATTTCTGTGAGATAATCGCGATTGCCGGAGAACAGATAGTGGTCCCATAAATGTTGGCAGAACCAACTATTACAAGTAGGCCAGATGCCATATCCCGGGCCGTCTACCGAACCAGTTGATCGCCAGATATCTGTGTTATGGTGAAGTGTCCATCCACGGCAACCATACATGGCGGCACTCTGTTTACCTTTTTCGGCTACTTCTTTTATGAGTTGCAGGAAGGGTTCGTGCATTTCTGGTAAGTTAGTGGATTCTGCCGGCCAATAGTTCATTTCCACATTGATATCGGTAGTATATTTTCCATCCCACGGAGCACGTAATTGATAGTTCCAGATACCTTGAAGGTTAGCAGCTTGTCCGCCGGGCTGGGAGCTACATATCAGAAGATAGCGCCCGAATTGAAAATAAAGAGCTGCCAGCTGAGGATCAAATGTGGAAGTAAACTCCCGCACTCGTACATCGGTCGGTTTAAAAGATTGTGCATTGCTACCTAAGTCAAGTGAAACACGGTTGAACCATTTTCTGTAAGTAGAGCAATGAGTTTCTTTGGCTTTTTGATAATTCTTTCCAGCATTTTTCAAATAATTCTGTGCTGTTTTTAAAGCATTGCCGGATACATCGTTGTAATTTATAAAATTTGTTCCTATAGATACATACAATGTTACGCTGTTGGCATTACTTATTCGTAACAGAGTGTCGGCAATAGCCTCTGTGTATCCACCGTTATGTTCGACTCGTGTTAAAGTACTAAAACGTACTTTACCTTCAATACCCTCGTGGTCATTGGCTTTTCCATGCAACTGAAGTTCTTTTCGGGAAGATACATTTCGTATTATATCCTTGCCATACGGAGTATTGTATCGTGCTGTAAAAGAGATTTTTCTTTTTTGGGAAGCTGTCAGGCGAATAATAAGTAGTTGATCGGGAAAAGAAGTGAAAGCCTCTCGGGTATAAGTTACTCCTTCAGAGGTAAACTTCGTAGTGACTATTGCTTTCTCTATGTCGAGTTCACGGTAATAATCGGAATAATTATTAACTCCTTCAAAATCAAGATGTAATGAACCTACAGTTTGGTAAGGCATTCCATTGGCTGTTTGTGAACAGATAGCATGTCCACACATTTCTTGTGCTTCTTTATTTCGACCTTCGAATATCAATTGACGAATTCGAGGCAGAGCTTCCTTCGCTTTTGGATTGACATTGTTGTAAGGAGAGCCTCCCCATATACTCTCTTCATTCAATTGAAACTCTTCGTGTAACACGTCACCATAAACCATGGCTCCGATCCGTCCGTTTCCTAATGGCAGAGCCTCCACCCATTGGGTAGCAGGGCGATCATACCATAGTTTCAGATGTTTGTCTTGTGCTTGTATATTGTTAGCTGTTAGAACAATAAAGCAAGTAATCATTAAATTTCTCATATTTCTTTCTTACTGTATTTGTATTTTAGCAGATTGTAAATCTTTCATTCTGGAACTATTTCCATATAATATATTGTACTCTCCTTGAATAGGACGCATTGTATTGGTAGTTGGATCGAACCATTCAAAAGCTACATATGGTAGCTCTATCTTTACCTCCTGCGTTTTTCCTTTGGGTATTTCTACTCTTTTGAATGCACGTAGTGTTTTCACTGGACCTTCTTTGTCGGCTTGTCTTTGAATATAGATTTGTACCACTTCTACTCCATCTCTATCGCCAATGTTTTTAATAGGTATATGGAGTGTAACCTTTTCTCCGGCAGAAAGGCTATTTTTGTTTATATGGATTTTACCGAAGGCAAAGGTAGTATAACTGAGTCCGTAACCGAAAGGAAAAAGAGGTTCTTCCTGCATATAACGGTAGGTACGTCCTTTCATTGAATAGTTTTCAAAGTCTGGAAGTTGATCGATACTTTTATAGAATGTGATAGGAAGTCGTCCGGCGGGATTATAATCACCGAAAAGTACATTTGCAATAGCCGTTCCACCTTCCTCACCCGGATACCATGCTTGTAAGATAGCATCACAACTTTTTGTTTCTGGAGTTAGTGCCATAGCTGAGCCGGAAAAATTGACAAGTATAACTTTTTTACCAGCTTCTTTTAAGGCTGCTAATACTTTACGTTGGACAGCTGGAAATTCGATATCTGTTCGATCACCTCCTTTGAATCCGGTGGCAGATACATTCATCTCCTCACCCTCCAATGATGGGGAGATACCTCCTGCAAAGATTATAATATCAATATCCTTGAGTTTTTCGAGTGTGTTGCTTATATTGAGAGGAAGTCCTTCAACTAAGTCGAAGTTGAAATAAGTTTCATCTTTTACTTGCTTAAAATCAATTTTGATTTTATAGCTTTTCCCGGCTTCGGTTTGTAGAGTATACAGATTTTTCGGATTCTTAATATTACCGGTTTTAATGACTTCTTCTCCGTTAATACTTACTCGGATATTTCCGTTCGTTTGAAAACGGAAAATCGCATTTCCCGATTTTTGAGGACGGAACACTGTTTGATAACAACTACTGAATTCTGTTAACTTTATTCCGGGTGCAAATGCTGTAGCTCCTAAAGTAGTGAAACGGAATGGTGTAGAGAGTTGAGTGATAGCATTTGCTTCTCCTTCAAAATCTGGATTGTTCCAATAAGAGGCTAAGAATCCGTGTTTTCCATTGTAACTACATTGATCAAATAAACTGTTGTAAGTAATACTGTCAGTTAGTCCACATACCGGTTCATAAATAAGATGGGAAATTGGTAGTCTCTTTCGAAATGCAGATAACAGAGTACTTGTATGCGATGGTGTTCCATTATAATTACCCCATTGCATTACTGAGTCGTTTGCATTAGGCCCGATTATTGCTATTCGGGCCTGTTTGTCAAGTGGTAGAATTTTTCCTTTGTTTTGTAGGAGTGTCATCGTTTCATGAGCCATTTTTAATGCCAAACACCGGTGCTTAGGGCTGTCGACAATACTATAAGGAAGTGTCCATGGATGAATATTTTCCATTTCTCCAAGTTCAAAACGGGCTTTCAACAATCGTTTTACAGAAACGTTTATTTGTTTTTCAGAAATAATTCCGGCTTTTATGGCCTCTGTAAGCTTTCGGTAATTGCTTCCGCATTCCAGATCAGTTCCATTTAACACGGCTTCAGCGGATGCATGCGCAGCATCTGGGTGAGTGTTGTGTTTTTTTGTTCCCCAAAAGTCTGATATGGCCCCACAATCAGATACGACAATCCCTTTGAATCCCCATTCGTTACGTAAAATTTGTGTCAGCAGGCGATTACTGCCACAACAAGGATCTCCTTCAAAACGATTGTAAGCACACATCACTTCTTTAACGTCAGCTTCCTGTACTAATGTTTTGAATGCCGGAAGATAGGTTTCCCATAGATCTCTTGGAATGATATTTTCGGCATTGAAACTATGCCGGTTCCATTCTGGACCAGAATGAACGGCGAAATGTTTCGCACAAGCATGTAACTTATTATAACGGGCGCTATCTGGACCTTGTAGACCTTTTACTACAGCTACTCCCATGCGGCTTGTCAGATAAGGATCTTCACCATAAGTTTCTTGCCCGCGTCCCCAACGTGGGTCACGAAAAATATTAATATTAGGCGTCCACATAGTTAGTCCTTGATAGCGTTTGTACTGTCCTAATGTGTTGAAGTGTCTGTTTTTGGCTCTTGCCTCATCAGATATAGCATTAAAAACCTCATAAATAAGTGTATCGTCAAAAGATGCTGCCATACCGATGGTTTGCGGGAAGACGGTAGCCAGCCCGGCACGTGCTACACCATGTAAGGCTTCATTCCACCATTCGTATGGTTTAATTCCTAACCGGAGAATGCCAGGTGAGTTGTTTTGCATTAATGATACCTTTTCTTCTATAGTGAGACGTTGTAATAGGTCGGTAGCTCTTTGTTCAGGAGTCAAATTGGGATCTTGATAAGGTAATTGGGAATAGGTAGTGGCGGTTAAACCAATAATGATAGTTAATGTTGCTGTTCGTAAAATATGAGTAAATGTATATTTCATGATTTGTTTTTTCTATAAATTTAGGTGATAAAGAAGAAAGGGAGCAGATCACCAATCTACTCCCTTTCTTGTTACGGGTACTTAAATTCTATTTTCTCCATTTGAGGGCTCCTGATGAGGATATACCATCAAAGGTGAAATTAAACATATAGTTTTCTTCTTCCGCGGTTGGGGCAGTGAATAAACCTTTTTCGTCTGTAGCTATGGTAATAAGCCCATCTAAAGGATAAGTTAGAGCTTTATCTCCTACTTTAGTCCATTCAAAATTTGTACGATAAGAGTTTTTTACTCCGGCTGTTCCATCTGTTCCATTAAGGAAGATAGAGCCTTTACCTGCAACGTACGGAGTAATTACAGAACCATCTGCTGCTGTTGCCTGCATCGAAGGTCCGAATACTGTATTTTCGACGATTAAAGAAACGGTATTGCTTCCCATACGGAACAGGGCCCAGTCTGCTTTATCAGTTCTGTCTACCGGAGCATAACAAAATGTACAATCGCTAACAGTCAGTGTAGGTGAATTCTTGCTAGAACGTAAGTCGCATAATTGTACGATATTGGTAATAGTACAGTTAATAAAATCAATTTCATCCATTGTGGCAGCAGCTTTATTGTTGGTCGTGACAACGGCTTGGTCACCAATACCATTGATGGTGCAACTGTTAAATAATACTCTGTTTATACCATCTTCACCTTGGAGACGTGCAATAGCACGATATCCTTCAATGCGACAGTTTTTGAAGGTGAGTTCTCCTACCATCGATTTACTACCGTTTACATTATATACTTGTCGGCCTCCAAACCCTTTATCTGTCCATTCAGCTATAGGTAATTCGTTTGCTTTATCACTAATGAAGTCAATATCGGTGAATGAAAGTTTTGCTATATTCGCTCCACTTTCTGATTGCATTGCTCCACTTTGTACAATAATCGCATTACCTTCGAGAGATAAACCAGTAATGAAGTTAACTGATTTTTTGAATTTTAGCGGAGTATCACTACTTGTTTTGTATTGGTATCCTCCTTGAAGAACAACGGTCAATCCTTCTGTTTCATCTAATTTTGCTTTCACTTCTTCTGAAATTAGAATGTTAGGATCATCATAACCGCGTAAGTCTATATACATTCCTTCTCCATATTTCTCATCGAAATTTTCGGATTCTCGAGTGGTAAAGTTCAATTTTCCTTCATAGTTGGCTCTAATCAGTTCTTCTCCCGAATATGCTGTTAAGGTATAGGCAGTATTGGGTTTCAAACCGTAAATAACCTTTTGTCCGGAAGCATATTCTTCGTCGGTAATAGAAACGATGATTGGTTCACCTTCAATCTCTGTTGGAGTGATTTCTAGCGCTGTAATTTGATTTCCCCCACTTGACCAGGTAGGTAGGGCAGCAATATCAATTGTACGGATACTAACTAATTTTGTAGGGTATACTACACTGATTGCTTTTGTCTCATAATATTCAGATTGGAGTTCTGAACCGATAGCTTTGATCTTAACACCATACTTCTCATCCCATTCTACTCCTTCGAAAGTATAAGGAGAAGTAGAAGTAGTGGCTTCGTCATATTTCGTGCCGATCAATGTACCGTCTTCGTTTTCTCCTGTCATTTTAAAGAGTATGATTTCATAGGAGGAGGCACCTTTTATATTATCCCAGGTAACAACTATATTATTATTTTGTGATTCAATAGTGGCCACAGGTCTGAATAGGCGGGGAGTCGTTCCCAGATCATCATCGTTACAGCTTGCTAAGCCTGCTCCAATGAGCAGACTTAATACAATATATTTGAAATATTTAATCGCTTTCATATCGTTCTTTTTTATTTATTACGGATTCCATATCCATCGTTAGACAAAACTCCTGCACTGTTAGAAACCTTAGATGAAGGGATAGGCATAACGTAAGGAGCCGGTTTGTTCACCAAAGAAGAAAGATCTTCTGTTCCATTGATTAATACTCCATCGGTAATCCCATAGAAACTATACAATGCACTTTCTAATACCGTACCTTTTTTTATGTCATTACCATTTTCGTCTTGTCCGTAAGGTTTATTAGTTGTTGGGTCAGTAGATGATGAAGAGATAAACTTTTTAGCAAAATCTATACGATACATTTTATCTTTTGCACTGGTAAATCCTGATTTAATCTCGTCATCCTTGATTGTTTCTGCGCTCTTATAAGGTTCAACTTTTGCATCACGTGCCGTGAAGATATCATTGTCAAACTTTAACATTCCATTCTCGAATTGAAAGTAAAGGGAGTTGGCCACACCAGTATCTGCTATTTCCAAATCTTTGTTGTATATAAATTCTCCGTTAGCTTCTTCCAATTGTTGGGCGTTCTTCCCTTCTTCAATCATCCATTCAATAGTCTGTACAGCTGCTTTAGCGTATTCATTCCAACGTATAAGGTCGAATTTACGGATACATTCACCTCCAAGTTCCCATGCACGTTCGTTTATGATCGCCTGCTTGAAATCGTTGTAGGATGTTAGTTGATTAATGTACTCATCAACTTTCTGAGATTTACTTTCTGCATTTGCAAATGCACGTTCGCGTACCCGTTTCAACATTTGCTTAGCTTCGTCTGTCGGCCCATTGTTAATTTCGTTGTCAGCTTCGGCAAGTAATAACAGTACATCTGCATAACGAAGTACTGGCCAGTTAACCCCTGTATTTTTAGTTGCACTAGAGGTAGTCATATCCATACGACACCATTTACCAATAGTAATACCAGTAGGATCACATGCATTTTGCGTATTATCTCCTAAGAATTTATAATTAGCGCAAGTTACTGCAAGACGTTGGTCTTCTTTATCGAATGAACAAGCATATTTAGGAGAAAGGCCTACTTGAATAGTTGTTGTACCTTTACTACCTCCTGTTACGGTAACACCTATACACCAAGCAACATCGCCACCACCATTCTGAACAAAACCATTTTCGTAAAGAACATCACCATTAGCACTGCTGGATGAGTTTATTTGATTATAAAAGATACTTTTGAAATCATTAGTCAGAGCACGGTCCTTTTCTTTGATTAATTTGCGGCAATAGGCTTGTGCCAACTTATAGAAATCATCACTGGCACTTGCAGTCTGTTTAACGCCATTTTCGTCTGTATAGGTAACAGGAGTGATTTGGCCGTCTATAGTACAACGGCTCATAGTGCCATCTGCTTGCATAGAATATCCGGCACGGAACATTGCTAATTTAGCTATAAAGCCCATAGCAAACTCACGGTTCATTAGTTCTACACCATTCTCGAGTTTATCTGCCCATTTCATTGAACCTTCTACATTAATAAGATCCTGAATGATATGAGAATAAATAATATTCTTGTCTACACGAGGGGTATTGTTGTTTTCTCCATATTTAGAAGGAGTGATGGAGAAGGGGACATCTGCCCAAAAATTACAAAGCAGAAAATAACGATAGGCACGCAAACAATAAGCTTCACCCAATAATTGACTCATTTCTGCATTTCCATTTTTATACATGTCACTGGCCTCTATTCCTTCTATTACTTGATTGGCGAAGTCAATAGCATTGTAGTTGTGCTCCCAACAATTTTTGATGTCATTAAAATCTCCGGCGTTTAATGCCCAAATACCACGACGGTCATTATGAGCAATCGCTTGTGCTTTGCTAACAAAGAACATCTCGACGTCGGTATTCTGCATCCAGGCGTTAGACATACGGGAGGTATATGTATCTTCACAGAAGAATGAATAAATATGGTTAACCATTTTACGGGCGTCCGTAGGGTTTGAACACAGATACTCTTGGGAATCATTTGATAGAGTTTCCGTATCAAGGAAGTCGTTGCATGAAGTACTCAGGAACATTGTACTTATTATAGCTGCAATATATAATAGTCGCTTTTTCATTTTATAATAATGTTAATTGAAAATGATTAGAATGTAATGTTAACACCCGCTGTCCACGAGAAAGCCTTAGGATAGGCTGAATAATCAGCACCTGGAGTAATACCACTTGTTTTACTATTACGGATAGAAGAATTGACTTCTGGGTCATATCCGCTATAGTTGGTCCAAGTCCATACATTATTTAATGTACAATAAAGACGTAATTGACTACAAGCAAATTTTTTTGTCCATTCTTTAGGTAAGGTATATCCTAATGTTAGGTTTTGCAAACGTAGATAGGAACCGTCCTCTATAGCCCATGAAGTAACTAATGGATTTCCGTCCGGAATTGTCAAAGGAGACCAGTAACTTTTGTTTTCATTCATCGATTTTAATGTTTCATAATCAGTTACTATTTCACCCGATGTACGATCTAAGTATGTCCAGGCAGAACCAGCGCCCATATATTCACGTAGATTGGCGTAAGTTGTTCGGTAGGATTGTGTACTTGCAATTTTGTCCATATTATAGATCTGATTACCGTATACCCAGTTAAACATAACTGATAAATCTAAACCTTTCCAAGTTGCATTAAGACCAAAACCACCTGTATGTTTAGGAGCAGTACGACCAATGATCTGACGATCATTTTTGTCTATGTCACCGCTTTTATCAAGATCTTTTAGTTTCATAGCGCCGGGACGTACTCCAGCATTTGATCCAGATAGATAACTATTGTTAGGTATTCCTTCTTTTAGTATAAAATTACCTTTATTATCGAACTGGAATTGAGTTCTACCATTTGCATCAGTGTAGGTCACGAAATCATCTACTCCATAAATTCCATCATAAACGAAACCATAAACCAATCCTAATGGCTCACCTACTATTACGCGATAATCGTCTTGTTCTTTGGTATCTGATGAAAAACCACCTGAGTTGTAGGACATTTCGTTTGTACCGGCTAATTTGTCAACCTTGTTTCTGTTGATACCAATATTGAAATTGGCAGATAACATGAAGTCTTTTGTTTGAATAATGGTTGCATTTAAACTTAGTTCGACACCACGATTTGAAGTTTGGCCTATGTTTTCTTGTACGCTGGAGTATCCCGGAGCTACAATTTGTCTCTCAACTAACAAATCTTTTGTTGTATTCCAATAGAAATCCAGTGTACCTGATATCCGTTCGTGTAAAAATCCAAAATCTAAACCGCCATTTCGTGTGATTGTCGTTTCCCATTTCAGGTTAGGATTGGCCATTTGCGAATTGGCAAGCGTGTAGTGAGGATTTAGGTAACCTCCGGCTCCATAATATTTGGATGATGAATATGCCTTATAAAGTGTTTCGTACATACCACTACCAATACGGTTGTTTCCAGCTTGCCCATAGCTGAAGCGAAGCTTTAAGTTCGATAACCAATTTTGGGTTGGTTCCATAAATTCCTCTTGACTAATTCGCCATGCGAGGGCGGCAGCGGGAAATATACCCCAACGATTGCCTCTTATGAATTTGCTGGAACCATCCGCACGTACAGTAACAGTTGCTAAATATCTGTCTTTATAGCCATAATTTAAACGACCGAAGAAAGAAGCTGTTTTATCAGGTTGTCCCAATGTACTACTGATAGTTCTTGAACCTGTCTCACCAGAATTGGATGCCATACTTGCAAACATTTTCTCTGGAGTAATTTCGCTTTGGAAATATTTTCCGACCATGGTGTTAGATTCGTTATTACTTACTACAATTTCTTGTCCGACCATTAAATCAACGTCATGTATTTGATTGAACGAATGTTTCCAGTTTATTGTATTGGTAATACGGTATTTATAAGTGTCTTTTTTATTCCATTCGCCCATTGGCAACTTATTACCATCCTGAATAGCTTTACTACTTTTTGCACCATACCAGTCTTTTTGTTGGAAAAATGTATAATCATATCCTCCTTCAAGACGGTAAGTAAGACCTTTCAGAATATTCCAAGTTACGCCTCCTGTAAAGTTGAAACGTCGTTCTTGTTTTCTTCTCCAATATTGATCTACTTTTTCTTGTAAAGTCATTGTATCATTTTGGTATTGTTCGAGCTCTTCGTCACTCATGTCACTTGTATCTACATCTGTGAAATCATAGAAACCGTTAACTGGTGCTTTCATCAAAGCATCGTAAGAACGGATCTTATAAGTACCACCACCTGTACCTACGCCTTTAACAGTAGTGTCAGATATACGCGTACCGAAATCAAGTTTTAAACCTTTGGTAATTTCGTGATTTAACTTGAAATTCAGATTAAAACGGTTATAACCGTTGTCTTTCATCAAACTACCATCATTAATGTAAGTACCGCTTAATGAGAATTTAGTTTTGTCATTGCCACCAGTTATACTGATATTGTGCGATTGTGATAAGTCGGGATGACCGAACATTTCATCTTGATAATCGGCTGCTTCTTGGTATTTATAAAGGTCAAGGTCTCCAAACGCTCCAAAACGTTTCTCAAAACTTGAAATACTGTTTCTCATAGCAGCTTTTTCGTAGTTGAACATTACGAATTCGTAAGGATTCATTACATCGATTTTTCTTAATAGCTTTTTGCCTTGAATGTATCCATTATAAGAAACTTGAGTCTTTCCTCCTTTTGCACTTTTGGTTGTAATTAATACTACACCGTTTGCACCTTGTGAACCATAGATGGCAGTTGAAGAAGCATCTTTTAGTACTGTGATGTCTTGAATATCTCCTGGAGCTACGTCACTAATACTCGATACAGGGAATCCGTCTACGATGTACAAAGGAGAGTTATCTCCGGTGATTGACCCCCCACCGCGTACGCGGATAATCATTTCTGCATCGGGAGAACCGTCTGATGTTGTAATTTGTACACCAGCCAGACGACCGGTTAATGCTTGTGCTGCAGAACTTACAGGAATCTTGGCAAGTTCACTACCTTGTACGGTACTGACAGAACCAGTTAAATCTTTTTTCTTAACACTTCCGTAGCCGATAACTACCACTTCATCAAGGGATTGGGCGTCATCATACAATATCACATTAATTGAATTTTGTCCTTTGACTGCAACATCTTGAGTTTTCATACCTATGTAAGATATGATAACATTAGCTTTGGAAGGAACTTTTAGGCTGAAATTACCATCCAAGTCGGTAATAGTACCATTGGAAGTATTTCCTTTTTCTACGACAGAAGCACCGATTATAGGTTCACCGGTCGCATCTTTCACATTACCTTTGAGAGTAATCGTTTGCGCGGAAACGCTGAGCGATAGAGCTGCAAATAACATAAGCAGCACGATTCGCATGTTTTTCACTTGGTTAGACATTCTTTGCATGTTTACTTTTAGTTTATTAAAATGATTGTTTTTCTTAGTT
>OJSA01001270.1_pt1 | contig 23221 bp, 11 predicted proteins | sample 1599341 | NCBI WGS metagenome assembly OJSA01 (sample SAMN04168657, study PRJEB22393) | human gut metagenome | biome: human gut microbiome; feature: stool | host: Homo sapiens | collected 2014-03-20 | reverse complement strand
AAAAAAGCTGTCGGCACAAGGCTCTACTCTATGGCCAACAGCTTTAATCACAGTACACTTAAAAAACGTATCACTATGATGTTAAAAGAAAAATCCAATCCATGGGCACGCTTAAAGTATCTGTATGTACTCCCGTTAGCAACCATTACAGTAACAGCCTTTGCCCGTCCCGAGATCTCTGAAAAAGCTGCAGAGATTTCAGCCGTCAAAGTTAATGATTTGACAGCAATTGTAGAAACGAAAGTGGCAGAAAATATTCCTACTGCTGAGAGTACCGTAGTAAATCCAACAGTTATTCCAGCACCTCTTACCATAAAGGATACCGTGAAAACAAAACAAAAAGAGGCCGTTATCGTTACTATCTCTTCCAAAGAAGACGCTCTGTCAGATATGGAGGAAATGCCAGAGTTTCCCGGTGGTACAGAAGCCCTTAAGGAGTATCTGGATAAGAATATGAAATACCCGGCCGAAGCCAAAGAGAAAGGCACACAAGGGCGCGTTATCGTACAATTTGTAGTAGATGAAAAAGGGAAAGTGACTTCTCCTAAAATCGCACGTAGCGTAGATCCTTCCTTAGATGCAGAAGCCCTTCGGTTAATAGAGAATATGCCGCAATGGACCCCCGGCAAGAAAACAGACGAGAAAGGAAAAAGCAAAGCAGTAGCTACCCAGTACACCCTCCCTATAGCATTTCGTATGGAAAAGAGTACTTCATTTTCCATTAAAGAAAGTTTTCCAATTGAAAAAACAGACTATCCGCTCATTATCGTAGATGGCAAAGAAGTTAGTAATAATATGATGAATGCGATAAATCCGGACTGGATAGAATCTATTTCTGTACTGAAAGATGCTTCGGCAACTGCTATTTATGGTGCACGCGGAGCGAATGGTGTTATTCTGATAAATTTGAAAACCAAAGAAGAATATGCGGCCCAAAAAGAAAAACCAGCAAAAACTTTAGGTGAAAGATTAGATGCCCTCTATCAAGAAAATAATGTGAAAGCTAAAGACGTTTCCTATTTTCTGAATGACAAACCTGTTTCTGCTACAGAAATCCAGGCACTGCGCCCAGAAAAAGGTAACACATATGGAGTAAAAGTTATGGATGTATCCGGAAAAACGGAAGTAAGAATAATAACCCGATCAAATGATACAGGAATACGCATCCGTGGGGTTCGTGGAGAAGTTCAAAGCGTAAATATGCCATCGGACGGAAAGATCAGAATAGCAGGTAAAGTACAAGACACAAGCGGCAACCCTGTAGTAGGTGCCTGTGTACTTATTGAAGGAACCACCACCGGTACTGTGGCAGACCGTGATGGAACTTTCGTATTGGATGCCCCTAAAAATTCAACTCTTTCTATCAGTTATATTGATATGAAAACAGCGAAAGTAAAAGTAGAGAACACTACTCCACTTATTGTTACTCTAAAAGCTGATTAATAAACAAATACTCTCTCTCTTAATTGTTTCAACAAGGAGTGCCGGACATAGAGTCCGCCATTCCTTGTTTCATATAACTTTTAACACAATTCCCGGTTTAGTACATTATTTCACCCGTCTATTCAGTTGATTGTTCGCCTTAGCGGGTTTTGACTTTCCAATTCGTTTCCCAGTAGGCTTTGCTTTTTCGCTACTTTTAGAGCGGGAAGCACCTGAACGGGTATTATTATTTTTTATCGTCATAATTAGGTTCCTTCATAATATTCACCCAGAAAGTAACGGGCAATAAAATCCCAGTTCTTTCCTAATATTTCTTTTCCATTCTCAAAAGGCAACCGGACATCAGGGAACAAATTCCGTTCCACACCATATTTCAACAAATCAAACGGACAATACCCCTTATCCGTAAACAACTTGTAACCCTCTTTCATAGCCATTTCCTTATCATATGCCACTTCATTACGCTTATCACAAAAGAACCATGCCACACCAGGTGCTACGAGAATTCCTTTGGGGTTAGCAAAAACAACCGTATTACCAAACTCCGCATCCAGCTTATCCGGTATATCTGTCCGACTCCAGTGCAAATGTTTCACAAAAAAAGCCTCCATCTGTTCATAATGCGGGAAATACATAAGTTGCTCTCCTCCTGTAGCAGCCAAAAATAATCTCACGCTTTCCGGCAAGGCTGTATCCGTCTGTATAGAAGGTATTTCTGTTCTTTCCTTCAACAATTGCTCAGCAGGCAATACCCAGTCATCGGAAGGAATTTCACAAATTGGCGCTTGTTCAAAAACAACATCCATTGCCTCATATACATTATTTGCCAATTCTAATATCTTTTCATCAAAAGGATTGGCAATGACTGCTTCATCATCATCATTTGAATTAAGTTTCCACAGTACAAAGGCAATATCCACTTCATTTATCTCATCAGAGACATAATCTGCCGGAATTTCATAAAAAGGGAGATTACGACTATATAACTTATAACATAAATCACTAAAACGTCTCCAGCCACCATCATTTGCAATACTGTCTTCCAGATATATAGTAAGCAAGACAGCAACATTTTGTATATCTTCCGGTGTTTTATCTGTATACAACCGGGAAGAGGCGATCAGTGAAAAAAGTTCATCAGCAAATCGCAGATACCATCCGTCAGTAGAAGTAACCCTTGTACGGGAATGGCTCCGTAGCCATAAGGCCATTGGTATCTTTTTATTTTTTATCATAACTATACGTTTATTTTTTACGTAGACAAAGGTAATGATTTTCAAAACATACTATCGCGTGAGTGAGAACTTCAGACGCATACCGAAATCAGCACTGGTCACCGGATAGGAGGAAGCAGACACAAGCGGGGTGTTCTTCTGACGGTCATAATAGAGACTCACACTAAGTAAGCGGCTGAGCGTATAATCCGCAGAGAAAGATATTTTGAGTGCTTTGTTACCACTGGTAGCCTGCGTAGTGACTTGCTGAATATCCCGGCAAAGTGCAAACTGATTGCGGAAAGATACATCCGCACGCAAAGCAAGGTCATTACTTATTTTATTCTTAGAGTTCTTCGTATTACGCCCGGGGAAGAGTTCCAGTCCCATAATCTTATAACCCATGCCTACCACAAAATCCTTCGTTCCACTCTCTACTACCTGATTGGCAGCAAGGCTAAGATTCAGAATACGCGTAGTCTTGTACTCCACTTTGGTAGTGATACCATTTTTAAAAGTAACATCCACTCCAAATAAAGGAGAGAATTGCTCATTGATAGAAACAGCTGAAACATCGTATATAGATGAAGGAACAGGGATACCTGTTTGTACATCGTCTACAAATCCCAGATCGCCCATATAACTATGGAAACTCTGGAAAGTACTATAACTACCCACACTATAAGTACTACGATAACCATGGGTCAGGGTGACACTCTTGAAGTACTTCTTGAAAAATTCAAGTTTACTCAGTCCGCTATAAGTTATACGCCAGTTGGGCATCATCGAAAGTATTCCCGGGAAAATATCCAGCGAGCTTTTACCCGCATCCCTACCCGTATAAGCCGCCAGGAAAGCAGGTATCATCACACTCGAATTGTATTTACTAATACTATTAAAAGTCTGCGGATAATGCTCCATTCCCGGAAGGGAAACGCCTTGATACAATTGTTCTACTCTCTTTTGAATCACATCCAGATTTCCTAAGAAACGATTGAAAGAAGACGAGGAATATCCATTGGATGGATTATGTCGTTCAAAAGAGCTACCAATCGTTATAACAGTCATATTAAAGTTACCACTTCGTACCTCGGGCATTCCATCGTACATAAATTGTATAGAGCGGGAGTCATTGCGTGTGCGCCCTGCATTAAGGTCTATCTTCAAATCACGCAAAGGCTCCAGGGTCATACGTATCTGTAGATCTTCCTGAGCATTAGTAGTGGCAGGCTCTATATTAGAATTATTCTGAATAAGCCAGTTATTCCGGATTGCCTTATCAATATAATCTCCACCTGTCATACCAAAAGCAAAATCAAGACCGGGAGCGAAACCGGAACTCCCTCTCGTTTGTCCAAGCATATCCCCTATTTCAGGCTGGAAACCCGGCAAAGTCATAGCATATGTATTCTTATATGTAATACTTACATTACGCACCATCATAGCGACGCGTGCTGCCGATTGCGCTATTTTATACCAGGGATTATCCTCCGGCTTCGGCCCTTGGATAGCCGTCAGTTTCACCCGGACACTATCTCTGGTTTCAATACGGATCGTATTAGCATCTATCACCTTATAGCGAATAGGATAGCGATCACCATCAACCGTCAGTGCTGAAACCTTAGGCTTTTTCGAACCTAAACTGTGACGAACGGTTATAGTAGTATCTTTCTTCAACTGTATCTCTTTTTCATACCGTTTAGGTTTTGCTTTCTGCCGATTATTAGGACGACGCGTCGAAGAGGTAGTAGCAAAACGGCGATTTGTCTCTTTAAGAAAAGGCACCTTATTATATAAAGTCTCCAAATTGAGACGCCCATTCACATCAAAAGTCCGTTGGTTTGCAATTGTATTACCCATTTCTTTTCCATCAGATAGAGAGACACCACGATCCCAGCTATAAGAAGAATTGAAACGCGTATCTGCTGTCATCCAGTCTGTAACAGGGAACTTATCAAACGGCAATTTATACGTAGCATTAAATGTCTGTTGATAATCAATCGGACGTCCGAAACTAAGCAGACTACGCCGTATTGTATCTTTCTTTGCTTCATATTCATCCGGATCAAGCGTTCTGTTCACCACTCCGTAGGGTTCTTCTATTTCAGCATGAGTAGCTGACGTAAAGTTCATACGAAGATTTTTAGTCAGATCCCAACGCAAAGAGAAGTCACGATTCCAAAGAAAATCCTTTGCCACACTAACTGGTATTTCTGCCGGATCACTCAGGTTCTCCATATCACGCAACTGAAGTTCATAGTAATGCCGGTTCATGTCCGTATTGAAAGAGATATTCTGCGGCAGATAGCTCAAATTGAGTTCTTTAACGAACTTCATCCATTTTGATTTACTCTTCAATCCTTTGAACGGTTCCCAGGCTTTATATACAGGAGCATAATTGTAAGAAAGTGCCCCCCGCCAGTCCGTTTCGTTCTCATAGACAGTGGTACTACCCTGATTATGTCTGTTCGTGCGACTATAGCTCATTGTGAAGTTCCCCGGATCATAAGGCATCGGATTCTTACTGGTAACTCCCACACGCATATTACTCAAACTAAAATTCTTATAGGTCGTTATCGTATTAGCGATATTACGTAATGAATCTCGTTCGGCATTTGTAGACAAAGCATCCAGCGCATCTTTCAACAGCATATCCTGATCCAACGGATTATATTTGGGAGAAGTCTTTTCACGGGAATATGAAAAATAGACCGGTGCGCTAAGTTTCACAGCCTTCGGGAAAAAACGTCCCAACTCAAACGTAGTAGTAAACTGGTATTGATAATAATCATCCAGGCGACGTTCGCTTACACTCTGTTCCAGTCCACCAAAACCGGCAGTCTCTACATGTCCCGCCATACTGATACTTCCAAGATCCGACAACTGCACATTCATATTTCCCTGTGCTGCCCAGCCACCCTCTTCGTCAAAATCGGACAGACGCAATTCGTTTACCCAGATTTCTGCCGACTTCTTGGCACGTGAATTATTGCGCACACCAATCATCATCGTCTTCACCTCTGCAAGTGACGGATTACCTATGATACTTACCTTATTGGCTGGTTTGTCAGGGTCATATTCAGAATAAAGCTTTCCATAACTTACCCCCGAAAGCGAATTATTCTTTGTTTGGTTGCGCTTCTTCTTTATGTCAGTAAACACAGAAAGTGCAATATCCAGCATATTATCTTTAGGCCATACTATCAGTTTATCAACATCTGAGTCTCCATTATAATTGCCTGCCGGAGTTAGCTTCAACGGGATTTCGTACTCATAAAAGTTAGAACTATAATCGGAACCCAGACGAATGAAAACAGATAATTCTCCGTCTTTAGGGTCAGTTACATCGCCTGTTAAAGCCCCGGCATGAGTGAACATCTTCAACCGGCGGTACTGGCGCATATCCATCGTAGAATTTTTGTAAACAGCACGTGCATCACCCGGCGCAAGGTTTTCAACTTTCAAGCTCATAGCCTGTTCATTTTGCTGACGCAACTGTGGTTGTCCCGGATCAATAACACGACTAATACCCGGAGGCATCACATAGTTAATAGGTGTCTTATCCCCATTCTCTTCAATATTAACGGTTGAAACATCCAAGGTACCTGTCACTGTAGGTGCAGGATTCTGAAGGTTGTACAACGGATCTGTATACGTACGCCAATCACCACGTACCAGTTCGAGAGTGGCAAAACGCAAAATCACAGGTTTAGAAAACCCGGTAAGGAACATACGCATAAACCGTATCGACTTGAAATCTCTGATACTTCCAACAGGTGTACCACTGCGTACTGGCACTTTAAACTGATACCAGGTCACCTCTTCCGTTTGGCCGTTACGCAATTTCACTTTAGTGACACGCTTATCGGTAATATTGTTCGTACCCACTTTCAATTCAGATGGAGTCAGATGAATACGATACTGGAAATATTTTTCTGTTTCCGAAAGTGTATTATCCTGATTAATATCTTCTATATCAGGAGAAGTCTTAGCAGCCGTCGGATACCCCTCAGGAGAATCTTCATTAGCGGCCGAGTTCCCTTCGGTATTATTGATATATTTGTAACGTTCGAGAATACTCTTTTCCTCTGCATCGTAATCGGAACCCCGGAAATAATGATATTTATCACCTGCAGGCGACTCGTAGAACTTTTCAAAAACAGAAGCATTCAATTTTGGCCGGATTTCTTCCAAATACTTAACATAAGTAGGATAAGCACGTTCATCTTCTACCGAAAGTCCATTCAATCCGACATCCTGCTTTTTGCGTGCTCCTGCCGTATTATCAAAAGCATATACAAGGCTACGATCTTTAGGAACACGCCCCCAGTTTGTATAGTCTACTTTTGATTCATCACCATCAATAGGCAAACCGTTTTCAAAAAACTTCTTACCATCTTTCAGGATATCCTCAGATACATCTCCTAAATTAAGATACAGATATCCGCCCTCTGTTGTACTCCGAGCATTTTTTCTACGTGTATTATCCGCTCCCGGTTCATCTCCATCTGCATAAATAAAAGGATCGAGCAACCAAAATTCAACATATTCAATATTGGCCTTCTCAAAATCGGTTGTTTCAATCTTACGCATCATACCTCCCCACCGCTTTTCCGGTTGCAGCAAGTTACCATTTTCGTCAAGGTCTCTATCCAGATTGTAAGGACCACGTTCCTGAGGGTAGTAAGCCACATTCAATATAGACATAGTAGATGCTTCCATATTATTCAGCTCCTTTTTGGGATACAACTCAGATTCGTACACCTCACGAACATAATGATTCGAGAGTTGATCGAGGTCATTCTTTATGTGTGTCGGAGTAAGTGAAGAGTTACGGCGCGTAAATAATCCATCGATATGATACCATGCCAATAAAGCACGATTCTTTCCATAGGGAATACTATCAGACAATCTCGATTCGGGAAACAATTCGAGATTATCAGGTCCCGTTGCCTTAAAGGGTGTAGAAGAGAGTTGCCAATACAAAGGCTGATGCAGATCGATACCACTTTGTGCACTCTCAAAATCATCTATATAAGAAGAGTTGTCCTGCAATCCTCCCCCATGTCCCGGAAGAAGCTGAGCAAATTCCAATCCGAGATTAATATTGGAAGGAGCAGTAGCCTCCACAAACGGCAACTTATCTACCATATTAGTTAACCATTGGCTTTCACGTTTCCAGGAGGCATTCAACCCCCACAAGGTGTTCGATATAGGTTCGTCTCCCATAGCCACTTTGGTAGTCAGCGGCTTCTCTTTCAGATACATCACAGTACCTCCGAACTGGAAATCAGGCGAAAAATCATACGTAAAGTTCAATCCCAACATTGTCTTACGCTGCATATTATAAGACGTATTGCTTTCAAGATTTACACTGATAGGAGTTCCGGCATCAATAATGCTCTGATTGAGGATCGTAACTACTCCCATTGTATAATCGACCGAATAGTCGGAATTTTCAGTCAGTGTCCGTCCACCGGCCGTAACACGTACTGATCCCCGTGGCACATTCATCGAACCAAGACGTATTTCATTGGCAGACGAAGCACGATATTCACCTTGTAAACGGAATTTATTCTTCTCAGCCAACTGACGCGCTACGGTAAGAGTAGAGTCATATAATTCCTTGAAAACATATTTCTTAGCAATGTTCGGGTTATCAAATTTTGTCTCCAGATACGATCCAAAAGGCTCTACTACCGGAAAAAAGATACGGCCATTCTGTGCATTGACCGTATATCCCTCCACAAAATCGAAAAAGCCGTCACCTCCTAGCTGATTCTTACTATTCAAGCGATCCAGATTCATTACTTTAAGTAAAGGTATCTTATTGATCTTACCCTCCGGAATATAACGTAAATAAACTCCGGTGGTGTCACTCAGATAAGTGATATTTAATGTAAATTTTTCTTTCTGTACCTGATAGGCATTCAGTGAGTAAACGTTCTTCATCATCAGGTCCCAGCAAGCAGCATCCGGAGAGTTGGAAGTATTTTTTAGCAGTTTCACGAAAAGACAGTCGGACGTCTCCTTGATATCGGATGAAAACTCACCGACCTGATAGGTCTTTCCATTAATGGTATAATCAAAAGCTACAGCGAGTACTTCATCTGATTGTAAAGTCTGTTTTAAAGAGATGTAACCTAAAGTAGTATTCACTGTATACTCCGAGGAAGTCAACAACCGGGCCGTCTCTATCTTTTCATAATTCATGCCGCTTTCCATCCCAGGAATGGATCCTATCACAGAATTTACTGCACTTATATTACGTGCAGCACTATAGGTGCTTGTCATCTGCTGATAAAGATTATTATCACCATTAGCAGGTGGAAGGGTGTCCTTAGAGATTGCGATCCACGGAGCTCCCTTACTAATATAGGCTTGAGACTCTCCTAAATCCGTAAAAGCTACAATATTACGCGGGTTCTCATAATTACCTCGCTTATTCGTTACCCAAACCTCAACCCGGTTAATTTTCACTCCGGAAAGAATATTAGGTAATTGTGCCATATTATGGTCATACGTATCGCGAAAATAGTGTGCCAGAAAGAAGTGCCGGTTCTCATCATATTCATCTGCTGAGAAATCAAAAGGAATGGTCTGTGCCCCTCCTTTACTATTAACGGTTTTTGATTCACTCTCCTGCTGGCTGATCACTGTTTGCAACTTTAACTTTCCAAACTGTAAATCGGCACGCACACCAAACAAAGAAGTAGCACCGCGTATCAACGAGTTGCCGGTAGTCATACTCACGTTACCCGCTTCAAGCAGTTTTATTATCTCATCCTCTTTGCCCTCATATTTCAGTTTCAGTTTTTTACTGTCGAAGTCAAAAGTAGCGTCCGTATTATAATTCATGTCAAGGTTTACCTTATCCCCGACCTTACCGTTGACATTAATATTAATTTTCTCATCAAAATCAAATCCCCAGGTTTTACGCATACTTTCAGGCAAAGTAGGGTTCTGAACATTATTGTACTTTACTCCCAAACTGAGTTCTGCACTTCCCTGAGTACGAATCTGAACACCCCCCGGACCAAATATTTTTTCAGCCGGACCAAGATTAAATTTCATATTCGTAAAGTCAAACTCCTCTTTTCCCTTAGAAAATACGGAGTCATTACGCTGACGGTAGTAATTCTGCATGGAGCGTTTCATACTCCAATCTAAGTACTCAGCGGGAGTCATTATGATAGGAACGTCCATTTCCTGCCCGCCGATAATAGTACGGATCAAATAGCGATTGGTCAATGCATCATACTCTACCTTTTCCTCAACAATGGGCATAGGTTGCAGTATCTGCGCTGCAACAGGCAAACTTCCTAAAAATAAGAATAATATGACAATGGAGTAATGTGCCAATGTGCCAATGTGCCAATGTGCCAATGTGCCAACGAACCTGCGATATAACAGCACAGCACATTGGCACATCGATACATTAGCATATTGGCACATCATTCTCATAATCTCTTCAAGGCCAGTTTTATCACTTGTTCTACAGCAGCATCAGGTTCTTCCTTCAAAATGGCAAGTACTACCTTTTGTGAGGGAGCCGCAGCAAACCCAAGCATCGTCAGTGCAGCAACAGCTTCTTCCTGTATTTCCGTATTCATGGCAGACAGCAAAGTACTCTGCCCTCCCCCTGCTACTGGCGCAGCAGTCTTTATTTTATCTTTTAAATCTACAATCACACGCTGTGCAGTTTTCAATCCGATCCCCTTCACAGTCTTCAGCAAATTAGCATTTTCCGTACTGATAACGTTAACTAACTCCGACGGCGAAAGTGCCGAAAGAATCATTCGTGCCGTATTGCCACCAATACCCGATACAGAGATCAACAACAAAAAGAGTTCACGTTCCTGTTTATCAGCAAAGCCATACAGCACATACGCATCTTCGCGAATGGCTTCATGAATATATAGTTTACAAGTGTTTTTCCCTTGAATTGCAGAGTATGTATTTAATGAAATATTCACGGCATACCCCAAACCGTTACAATCGATTATTGCTGTTGCCGGACTAAGTTCGGCAATCTCGCCTTTGACGTATTCTATCATAATACTTTATTAACGCACGCGCACGACAAATATTGTGCTTCACTAACCTTGAGTAACAAAAACTAACTTTAACAACCATTTCACCGACAGAAACAGAAAAAATGATTATTTTTGCAGCATAAAGAAAGAAATATGTTAAACGAAACCCATAAAAGAATGAAAAAAGTAAGAGCAGCCATTGTTGGTTATGGTAATATTGGCCGTTATGTACTGGAAGCCCTTCAGGCAGCCCCGGACTTTGAAATAGCAGGTGTAGTTCGCCGCGCAGGAGCTGAAAACAAACCAACCGAACTAAATGATTACGCCGTAGTAAAAGATATAAAAGAACTGCAGGGAGTAGATGTAGCAATCCTTTGTACCCCTACCCGTAGCGTAGAAACATACGCCAAAGAAATTTTAGCATTAGGAATCAATACAGTAGATAGTTTCGATATTCACACAGGTATTACCGCACTTCGCCGTGAACTCAGTATTTCTGCAAAAGAACACGGAGCTGTATCTATCATCTCAGCAGGTTGGGATCCGGGTAGTGACTCCATTGTACGCACTATGCTGGAAGCCATTGCTCCCAAAGGTATCACTTATACAAACTTTGGTCCGGGCATGAGCATGGGACATACCGTAGCAGTAAAAGCTATTGACGGAGTAAAAGCCGCCCTTTCAATGACTATTCCTACCGGAACCGGAATCCATCGCCGTATGGTATACATCGAGCTGAAAGATGGCTACAAATTTGATGAAGTGGCTGCTGCAATCAAATCTGACGCTTATTTTGTAAACGACGAAACTCACGTACAACAAGTACCTAACGTCGACGCACTTCTTGACATGGGGCATGGCGTAAACCTGACCCGTAAAGGTGTATCCGGTAAAACACAAAATCAGTTATTTGAATTCAATATGCGCATCAATAACCCTGCCCTGACAGCACAGGTTCTGGTTTGTGTTGCCCGCGCTTCTATGCGTCAACAACCGGGATGCTACACGATGATTGAAATTCCCGTAATTGATCTTCTCCCGGGTGATCGCGAAGAATGGATCGGCCACCTGGTGTAAATAATAATAGCCGAACTCTACATTCATGCAAAGGGATTGCTCAAAAAATGAGCAATCCCTTTGCTTTTTACTCCTTTTTTACAAAAAAAATACTGAAAAGAACCGTTATTATGTCTTTTTACATATATTTGTAATATTAACAAAAACACAAATAATTATGAAATACACACTAACTATACAATTTCTGGTATTCTTCTTCAATTTGCACATTTCCGGACATACGATAGAGCCGACCTTGAAATTTGGAAAACCATCGGATAATGAACTAAAAATGACTGTTTACGAACCCGATACCACAGCAACAGCCATTGTATTATATGATATAGGGAAAAGCAATTACAGATATACTAATAATGAATTCGTACTTATCACACAACGTAGTGTGAAAATAAAGATACTAAAGTCAGAAGGCAAACAATATGCCGACATCAATATCCCCTATTATGCACCGGAACAAACCTCAGAGAATAGAGATAATATCTATGATCTGGAAGCTTATGCCTACAATCTGGAAAATGGTAAACGAGTAAAGACAACCACTAAAAACAACTTTATCGTACGAGAGCGCATCAATGAACGGTATATGCAACTCAAGTTTTCCATACCTGCCGTAAAAGAAGGAACTGTAATTGAATATCGTTATAAACAGGCATCCGATTATTATCTTCAACTGGAAGACTGGGTGATGCAAACAGAAATTCCTACAATATACAGTGAATACAGTATCCTGATACCCAATATCTTTATCTTCAACATCGAAATGCAAGGCAGAGACCGGATAAAAGTAAAAGAGAAAGATGGTGGATACACAATAGAACATACTACTTTAGGAGGATTGGGACAAGTCAAAAAAACTCTCTCGGTACACGCACGCGAACTCACCTTTACTGCACACCATCTTCCGGCATTACCCAATGACGAAGAATATATATGGTGTAGCAATGACCACAAGGTAAGTGTTTCTTTTGATCTGCAAGGAGTGAAACAAGGCGAAAATTATAAGTCGTATACTCAAACCTGGGAAGATATTGATAACTTCTTACTGAAAGAAGATTTTGAAGATTTCGGCCAACAGCTTTTCCTGTTTAATCCTTACCATGAGGAAATGGCAGCGTTACAACTAACAGATATGCCATTTGAAAAGAGAGTGGAAGCTACCTTTAAACTACTAAAACAAAAAATGACATGGAACGGAGAGTACAAACTCTATAGCCCCGATCTTAAAAAAACGATAAAAAAAGGAACAGGAAGTAATGCCGACCTTAATTTTATCTTTATAAATATGTTGCGTGATTGTGGCATTGAAGCATGGCCCGTAGTATTACGTATGCGTAATACGGGAAGACTTCCCATTCATTATCCATCCTTACAAAAACTAAACACTTTTATAGTGGCTATACATACTGACAAACAAAAGATTATCTATCTTGACTGTTCTATGCCGGAAGTTTTCCCAAATGTATTGCCCGAAAAATTAACTGTAGAAAAAGCCCGGATTGTCAACAAGTTAAGTGACCAGGAAAAGTGGGTAGACCTTACCCGAATCCCCAATAATACAATTAGCATGACAATCCGTGCAACATTGACACCCGAACAGTTGCTCACAGGAACACAAGAAATTAAACGTACAGGCCATTTTGCATTCGACCGTATCAATCAGTATAAGCAGGCCAAAGACAGTATAGATTTCATAAGAAAACACGAAGCCCAAAATGATTGTCACATTACAAATTACACACAAAAAAAGATTGATGCAGCCAATAATTCTGTTTATGAAGCTATACAATTCACCCGGAAAGCAGACAATGCCAACGAAGAATACCTGTATATCAATCCGATGTTATTTACCCATATCAGCAAAAATCCCTTTATACAGGCAGATAGAGTAATGCCCATAGACTTGCCTCAAGCCTATATGTACACCGTAACAAACACCCTCATATTGCCTGAAGGATATCAAATAGAAGAAATTCCCAAAAGCCAGGTATATATTACCGAAAAGAAGGGGGTCAGTTGTCATTACTACATCGAAAAAGAGGAAAGAATCATTCGGTTGAAATATATGTTTATAGTGAAACAGCTTCATTTTGAACCGGCGGAATATCCTAATTTACAAGCATTGTGGGCCGCCACTGCCGAAAAAAACAATGCACTCATTGTACTCAAAAAACTTTAAACATATAAGAAATGAAACGCACACTATTCATTGTTATCACCTGTTTCATAGCAAGCGGTGTTCTGGGACAAGAAACAACGACCCCGGAGGTTAATACGAAATTCGGAAAGCCCTCGAACGAAGAACTCAAAATGACAGTTTACGAACCGGACACCACGGCCGCAGCCGTAGTACTCTGCAAGAAGACGAATGTTTTCTATGATGTTGTCAATAATGACTTCCGGATCAACTACATTTATGAAACTAAAATCAAAGTACTCAAACCAGAGGGAACCTCTTTTGCCGATGTTGCCATACCGTATTATGAGGACAAGAAAGGGAGTTCCATGAAAGAAATAGTAAGTCAGATAGATGCTTTCGCCTATAATATAGAGGAGGGCAAAACGGTACGTACGAAAATGAAACGCGAATTCATCTTTAAAGAACGCCTCAATGATAAATACATGCAAGTTAAATTCTCTGTTCCTAACGTAAAACCGGGAACCGTCATTGAATACAGATATAAGATATTGTCCGACTTCTATTTCCATATAAATAACTGGAGTGCCCAACAGTCTATTCCTGTTCATTATACAGAATATGATATCACCGTGCCCGAATATTTCAAATTCAACCTGGATATGCACGGAACAGAGCAACTGCAAACCGAGGATGAAACAGTTGGCGTCAATCTCGTTATCGGAGGGCAAGTATTTCAATGTAACGGTCGGCATTTGTGTTTCAAAGGTAACAAGCTACCGGGCCTGCATGATGATAATTACGTCTGGTGCATAGAAGATTACGGTACACAGGTCAATCTTGAATTGGGTGGGCTTGATTTTCCGGGAGCACTCTATAAATCATTTACCCAAACCTGGGAGAATATAGATGAAGCATTACTGGATGACAGTGAATTTGGCGGACAACTTAAAATACAGAATCCATACCGGGAAGAAATGGCTGCCTTAAACTTAGATAACTTAAAAAGTAATGAAGAAAAAATAGCTGCTATTTACACTTTATTAAAAAAGAAAATATCCTGGAATGAAGAATATGCACTTTATGGAGGTAAAAGTAAAAAAACAGTAAAAGAAGGTATAGGTAACAATGCCGAAATCAACTTCATCCTGATGAGCATGCTCAAGGATGCAGGCATTCCCTCTTTCCCGATAGTTATGAGCCGCCGCAGTATGGGAATACTTCCTTACGCACACCCTAGCATACAGAAACTGAATACCTTCATTGTAGGTATAGCCAATACAGACAGTACACTTGTCTATCTGGACGGTTCAGTAACCCATGGCTACCTGAATGTACTTCCTCCCGTGCTAATGGTAAACCGGGCACGGGCAATAATAGGAGGTCGCCAAAGCAGATGGGTCGATTTGAGTCAAACCTGTAAAAATCAATTACGCTCCATGGTAAATGCAGTTATCAGCCCGGATGGTAAAATATACGGTAGCCGTAACACAAGCTATATGGGACAATATGCCTCTACCTTCAGAAAAAAATATCAGACAGCCAAAGACAGTACAGAATTTGTTAACGAACTGGCATCGAAAGAAGACGTAAAAATAAGTGTATTCAATACACAAGGTATCAACAAGTTCTCTCCGCAAGTCAAAGAAACTATCATATTTGAAAAGCAAGCTACCGTCAACGACAACTTCATTTACTTAAACCCGCTTGTGTTTCTGCACACAGAAAAGAATCCCTTCACTCAAACCGAACGAAAGCTTCCTGTGGAATATCCCTATGCAGAACAAATCACATTGTCCGTTAATCTGACCATCCCTGAAGGATATACAGTAGATGAACTGCCTGAGGCACTACAGATAAAAACTGAAGATGGTCAAGGCATGTGTCGTTACAATATTGCCGTACAAGGCAATAAACTAACAATCAATTATATATTCAACTCCAGCAAATTGCTTTATCTACCAACAGAGTATGCCGGACTGCATCACTTCTGGAAAGTAATAGCAGAAAAGAATAATGAAACAGTAGTACTAAAAAAATTGTAAAGTGATCATGACAAGAAACAAATTATACAGTAGTATTCTGTTACTCTTGCTTGTACCTTTTGCTATACGAGCGCAAGTAGACATTACTCGCGACGCCTACTCCGTCGTACAAAATGCCACCACAGAGATTATCTGTGAATCGGCAACAAGTGCTCTGCAAAAAGAAAGTTATACTATCACCATTCTTAATGAAAAAGGACGAAACGCTGCACACTTCTTTTGTATGTGTGACAAGTTTCGTTCTCTGCGGAAATTCTCCGGAGAGATTACAGACCCGACCGGCAAGGTCATCCGCAAAATTAAGAAATCGGATTTACAAATGACTGAATACTCTTCGGGACTAACCAGTGATGACTATACTTATTATTACGAGTGTAACCTCCCACGCTATCCGCTTACGATAAAATATGAATGGGAAGTGAAATGCAAAGACGGGCTGATAGCCTATCCGAATTTTGTTCCTCAAAAAATGTACAATCAATCGGTGGTCAAGGCTGTATACAGTCTCCGGACTCCCCCAAACATGCCTACCCGCTACCGGGCAATCAATATCCAGACAGATATTACACAAAAAACAACCCCGGACGGTAATACCCTCACAGAGGCATCTATAGGACCAATAGCCGCCCTCGAATATGAACCATTCGGTGCATCACTACCCGAGCGTATTCCCCGGATTTATTTTTCGCCGGGGCAATTTATCTTTGATGGTACACAAGGAGATATGAGTACCTGGCAATCATATGGCGCATGGCAAAACAGCTTACTCACGGGACGTGACCAACTGGCTGAACCTATAAAAACAAAACTGCACGAATTAACTGCCCATTGTACAACTCCCCGCGAAAAGGTACAAGCCATCTATAACTACCTGGCTACCACAACGCGTTATGTAAGTATCCAGTTAGGTATCGGAGGATTGCAGCCCATTGCAGTAGCTGACGTCTGTCGCGCGGGGTTCGGCGATTGCAAAGGATTATCTAACTACACCCGTGCTATGTTGAATGAACTGGGCATCTCTTCTGTATATACTGCCATCAGCACAGACAATGAACGGCTACTGCCCGACTTTTCCAGTGCCAATCAGATGAACCATGTCATCCTGCAAGTTCCACTCCCCGGAGATACGCTTTGGCTGGAGTGTACCAATCCGCAATTACCTTTTGGATATATACACAGTGACATTGCCGGACACGATGCTCTCCTCGTTACACCGGACGGAGGTAAACTTCACCGATTACCCTCCTACCCCGATTCACTCAACACACAAACAACAATTGCCCAAATCGCACTTACCCCTACTGGAGGAGCAAAAGTAAAGGCTTGTGAAACTTCCCGTCTTTTCCAATATGAAAACATGATAGGCATTACCCACCTTGAACCCGCCCGACAAAAAGATCATTTGCGCTCTAATATCAACCTGGTACAAGCCAACATAAGTGATGTACAGATAACCGAGAAAAAAGATGCAATCCCCCAGATTGATCTGCAATACGCGGTGGATACCGAGCAATATGGAAACAAGACAGGTAACCGACTATTTATTCCTGCCAATATCTTTCGAAAAGGTTTCACTACGCCCGAACTCAAACAACGTATTCAGGACGTTCATATCAACTACGGCTATCTGGATACAGACAGCATTCTTTTGCAGATACCGGAAGGATATGCCATAGAATCTCTTCCCAAAAGCTATAAAGCGGAAAACAATTTCGGTACCTTTAGCTCTTCTTTACAAGTGAAGGGTAAGGAAATATATATTGTACACCGTTTACTAATGCACAAAGGCGTTTACCCTAAAGAATCTTATAAAGATTTTCTTGAATTTCGCAAGCAGATAGCAGGACAATACAATAGCAAGATTATCTTAAAAAAAGAAGTGCTTCCCGCACGGGGAGGTACGCCAAGCGATGGTTAATTGAAACTCTGTGAAATTCTGTAATTTTATGGTGAGTTTAGTTCATTAGAATCAATTTTGTGCTAAATGATGTTTGTCATTACCATCAGTCTTTTTCTCCGGTATCAATAAAGCTCTGCCTCATAGAGGAACGTATGACGCCTCGGTACAGGGCCGACGCATTAAATAATTTACTATTGCATATGTACTTTTCTTGTTGTTATTTAATTGAATATTAATTATTTAGCATTGTTTTGTTTATATTTCGTATATTTACATGGTAATATTAAACAGTAATTGACATGAAAATAGGTATAATTGACATTTGTAAGCAAATAGAGGACCCTCGGATGGATCGTAAAAAGTTACATAAAATGGAAACGATCATATATGTATCCATTGCTGCTGTCATCTGTGGTGCTCAGTCTTGGAATGAGATTGAAGAATTTGGCCATGCTAAATTCGATTTTTTTAAAAGTAGAATACCCGATTTAGAAGTTATCCCCAGCCATGATACTTTTAATCGTTTCTTCAGCATTATAAAACCATCCTATTTTGAGTTGATTTTCCGCAATTGGGTGAAACAAGTGTGTCAGGAGATTAAAGGTGTTGTAGCCATCGATGGAAAACTAATGCGTGGTCCTAGCAAATGTAATGATGAACATACTACCGGCAAAGAAGGCTTTAAGCTCTGGATGGTTTCAGCATGGTCCGCAGCTAACGGTATTTCTCTGGGTCAGGTAAAAGTGGATGATAAAAGTAATGAAATCACAGCTGTTCCTCTGCTAATCCATGCCTTGGATCTGGATGATTGTATCGTCACTATTGATGCCATGGGCTGTCAGTTGGAAATAACAAAAGCCATTATTGAACGGAATTCAAACTATATAATAGCTTTAAAGAAAAATCAAAAGAGCAGTTATGAATTAGCCAAGAAAATAATTGATGGGTATGAAAACAGAAATGTGATTCTCAATAGGGTTACCCGGCATACCAGCGAAAGTACAGGACATGGCAGGCTTGAAACAAGAGTCTGTACTGTAGTCAGTTATGGTCCGGTCATGGAGCCGATGTTTAAGGACAAATTTGCGGGATTGAGGTCAATAGTGGGCATGAAATCCGAAAGGATAATTTTGGCAACGGGGGAACGTACTGAAGAAACGAGGTATTATATAACTTCACTTGAAAATACTAACCCGGAGGAAATAGCCAATGCCATTAGACAGCATTGGTCCATTGAAAACAATCTGCATTGGCAACTGGATGTTACCTTCAGGGAAGACTACAGCAAGAAAGTGCAGAATGCAGCAAGAAATTTCTCGGCAGTTACAAAAATGGCGCTCACCATTTTGAAGAATGATAAAGTCACAAAAGGAAGCATGAATCTCAAAAGGCTGAAAGCAGGATGGGATGAAAAATACCTGTCAACACTTTTACAGGACAGCGCATTTTAATGCGTCGGCCCTGCACGGGGAAAAGGAACGTTCCTTTCTGAGAAAGACAAAGTACAACACCGGGCAACGGTGTGCTTTCCGCATGGGGAGGTACATCAGACGATGGTTGATTGAAATGTGGATAGACGCGAATTCTCGCAAAGAAAAGAGAGGATTCACCACAGAATGCAGAGGATTTTATTCTTTTTATGCCAAGTCGATAATTTCTCTGTGTCCTTCGTGTCCTCTGTGGTGAACTGATTCAGGTTTGGTCAAAAGTAGAATCCCAGATTCACATAGAACCCTGCCTTCTTACTTTGATTAGAGTATCCCAATGAAGCTTCGAGGGGGCCGAACATACTGTCTATTCCGTAACTTAAACTGAATCCGTAGATACATTTATCTTCCAAGATGTCGAAGAAGTTATTATTGGTTAGTGCTACATTACCTGTCAGGCTGATGTAGTGTTTGGTCCATAAGCGTTGACGTAGTTTTAAACCGCCTACTACTACGGAGTTTTTCATTATTTCGATATTATCAATTCCGGCAAAAGGCATTTGTTGTGAAATGAACCGTCCGAAGTAGTTACCACCCAATGCGTTGGTATACGGGTAGGGGATATCTCTACCTATAAGCACTCTTCCATATATAGCGGGAAGCAAGGCAAAACGATTGGTTAATTGGAAAGCTTCCACCCATGAAGCGTTGAGTGCTGAAAATGGGGCATGTCCTTTATACTTTGCCATGTTATCTGTATAAAGTGAATATCCGGCTTTAAAATCTGCACCTTGGTTGGGGAAATATCCTTTATTGAATGTATTATAATGCACCTGCGCAAAGTAACTGAAGAAATGTTCCGGTTTTATTTTCAGATTATACTCCGGGCTGGTATACAAAAAATCTTTGTATTTGAAATATTCGAATCGTGCTCCGACAGCAAAACGCAGGTTCTTATACCATACGTCCGAGAAGCTGAATTCTCCCGAATGGTACTTATAAGTGGTATTATAAGCACGGTCACCATGATTGTAGATATTGATATCATTATATTCGAAGAGGTAGCCGAAATTGAAGTTCCTCATCTGCATCGGTTCCAGGGTATAATCTACGCGGGCAGCATATCGCTTCCCCAAACGTCCGGTTACAGATACTTTAGACGGAATATGTGTCTTTAAGTTTAGGGTCGCATTCAGCAGCATAGAAGCAATTTCTTCAGAGTCGAAACGAATGCCCAGATTGATTTTCCGTTCATACTTTTCTTCTAACAAAAAGTCTAACTTGTCTCCCTCCGGTGTACTGGTAAGTTTATAGCTGACATTGGAATATGCCTGACTTCCCCGTAATACGGAAAGTGCTTTTTCCAATTGAGCTACACTGATTTCGCTATCTTCTTTCAATTTACATTTCCGCATCATCCATTTTTTATCTACATCTTCAATACCGGAAAAATTGATCTCTTTTACAAAGAACTTTCTGGAAGAAGATAAGGAAGTATAAGGCCCATGAGGAGTTGGTTTATAATCTGCCGGGATACCTATTTTCTTTTTTAGCTTCAACAGTTCGCTCCATTTCTCCTGTGCTGCTTCTTCCCCTCGATTGGTGAGCGTATCCAGTGCATTGGGAGTAAAGCTGGCAGCAGAATATCCTTTTACATTTACTTTTATATAAACATCTGTAGCTGCTACGTTTTGTTCATAATTTTTTTGTGTAGTAAGATCGATAATCTGCAACAAAATATCAGGAGCCGTATTCAGCTCATTAGCTGTTCTCAGCTTATCCTGTACATCTACTCCGATGATAACTTCGGCTCCCATTGCTTTGGCTACATTCACCGGATAGTTGTTTTTCATGCCACCGTCTACTAATACCATACTGTCTATTCGCACAGGGGTAAACACACCGGGAATAGCCATACTTGCACGCATCGCTGTGGCAAGTACGCCATTATGGAATACTATTTCGTCACCATTCACAACGTTTTCCGAAACACAGGCGAAAGGGATGGGCATTTTATTAAAATCAATTGAGTCATGATACCCCACAGTGAGGTCAGAGAACAGGTTAGCGAGGTTTTGCCCTTTGATAACTCCTCCCGATGCCTGTTCTTTGAAACCCTTTCCGGTCAGAGGGAGAGAGAGTACATACGTTTCCGACTTTTCCCGTTCGGACATGGTCTGTTGGCTTCGTTTGATCCGGTCACTGAGAAGGAAGGTCCAGTCTTGCTTTTTCACCATGCTGTCAAGTTGCTCCGGTGTGTAGCCGATAGAATATAAACCTCCGATAATAGAGCCCATACTGGTACCTACGATATAATCGATGGGAATACCTGCTTCTTCGATCACTTTTAATGCTCCAATGTGTGCGACACCTTTTGCACCGCCACCGCTGAGCACTACGCCTACTTTTTTACGTTGCTGTGCCGAAGTAGGTAAAGCCAAAAAAAAGCAGGCCAGGAGAACTAATGTTAAAGATAAATGTTTTTTCATTAAGATGGTTTTGTTACGTGTAACATATAAAATACAAATGTAAGTGATAAATTGTTTTGCTTTAGGCAGATTTCTCTACTTTTGTGGTCCAAAAGTCGGAATTGTGGATAAATTCTACAGTTTACAGTAAAATTCCACAGATGTCCAATTAGTGTATATACAGTATAAACAGCTTGTTTATAGTAGATAAATGAAGTTTTTGCAGTTTTGGTACGAAACTTGTACGACAAGAGACTAAGAACAAACATAAGTTAAATTAACTAATTCAACCGATTATGAGATTATTTCTCTCAAAGAAAGAATTAAAATTAAAGAAAAGGAGAACCATTGCTACTGTTGTTTGCATTGTTCTGATATTGGGTATTTACTGGTTATTAACGCGTCCGCATAAGGCTGAACCGGAAATACCTACAGTGATAGTGGAGGCTGCAGTAAAAGATGATGTAGAAATTTATGGTGAGTATGTAGGCCGTATTCGTGCCCAGCAATTTGTTGAAGTGCGTGCCCGTGTAGAAGGTTATCTGGAACAGATGCTTTTCGCAGAGGGTACCTATGTGAATAAAAACCAGGTACTTTTTGTTATTAACCAGGAGCAATACCGGGCAAAAGCAGATAAAGCACGTGCACAGCTGAAAAAAGATGAGGCACAGGCACTGAAAGCTCAACGTGACTTTGAACGTATCAAACCGCTTTATGCTCAGAATGCTGCCAGCCAGTTGGATCTTGATAATGCTGAAGCTGCTTATGAAAGTGCAGTAGCTACGGTTGCCATGAGTGAAGCCGATCTGGCACAAGCAGAGATGGAATTGGGATATACATTAGTTCGCTCTCCGCTTTCGGGACATATCAGCGAACGAAACGTCGACCTTGGGACATTGGTTGGACCGGGTGCGAAGTCTTTGCTGGCTACCATCGTAAAGAGTGATACGGTGCTGGTCGATTTTAATATGACTGCACTGGATTATCTGAAAAGTAAAGAACGGAATATTAATATCGGGCAGCAGGATTCCAGTCGTTCCTGGCAACCCAACATTTCTATTACACTGGCCGATAATACGGTCTATCCATACAAAGGTTACGTGGATTTTGCCGAACCACAAGTGGATCCTCAGACGGGGACGTTCTCTGTCCGGGCTGAGATGCCCAACCCGAAGCAGGTGTTGTTACCCGGACAGTTCACAAAAGTGAAATTATTGCTCGATGTTAGAGAAGGTGCTGTTGTGGTGCCTCTCAAGGCTGTAACAATCGAGAAAGGTGGTGCTTATATTTACGTGATGCGTAAAGACTCAACAGTAGAGAAACGTTTCATTGAATTAGGACCTGAATTTGGTAATAAAGTAGTTGTGGAACGCGGACTTGCACAGGGAGAAATGATTGTTGTTGAAGGATTCCACAAACTCAATCCGGGAATGAAAGTCCGGGTAGTAGAAGCCGATAAGGCTGAAGAGGTGGATAA
>OJSA01001150.1_pt1 | contig 24739 bp, 20 predicted proteins | sample 1599341 | NCBI WGS metagenome assembly OJSA01 (sample SAMN04168657, study PRJEB22393) | human gut metagenome | biome: human gut microbiome; feature: stool | host: Homo sapiens | collected 2014-03-20 | reverse complement strand
TACTAAAGTTTGGAGGGAGTTGCTAAATGCAGAATTACAAATTGGGTGAGTATATTCGCCAGCGGCGTTTAGATCTCGGGTTGACGCAGGAGCAGCTCTGCGATGGAATCTGTGAGCCTGTGACTCTTTCCCGGCTGGAAAATGGGAAACAGACCCCCAGCCGCAACCGGATCAATGCCCTTTTGCAGCGTCTGGGCCTGCCGGATGACCGCTATTTTGCTCTGCTGAGTAAAAATGAACTGGAGATGGAAGCTCTTAAGAAAGAAATTGTTGCCTGCAATGTGACCGAAAAGGTGCCGGAGGGCTTTGAGAAGCTCGCACAATTTGAAAAGCTGGCAGATCCGGATGATCAAATTTCGCAGCAACTTGCCCTGCGTTCAAGGGTACTTCTGGGACGCTTAGATGGACGCTACACGCCGCTGGAACAAATCGATCTGCTAATGCAGGCAATCCGGCTGACCGTGCCACGCTTTGACCTGGAGAGTATAGAAAGTTTCCTTTATACAAAAGATGAAATCACAATTATCAATCAGATTGGGCTTGCTTACTCTGATGCTGGCCAAAATAAAAAAGCAGCTGAAATCTACTATCAGCTGCTTAAGTATGTGCGTAAGCATTTTAAGGAAACCATAACATCTATTGGGGTGTTGCCTTTGGTCCTTTATAATTATGCTCGGGTACTGGATTTGTGCGGTCGCTATGAGGAAGGAACTGCACTCGCTAAAGAAGGACGAGAAGCCTGTATTCAATATGGACATTACCAAGAATTGCCCCGATGTCTGGAAATTGAAGCGGAATGCCGACATTTTATGGGCGATGACGAAATCAGCAAAGAATTGTACTATCAATCGTATTATCTCTGCAAAGTTATTGAATATCAGGTTGGATTGGAAATAGTTAAAAAAGAAGCTAAAGAATATCTGGATCTTACTTTAAGCTAAGTTGCCATCTCCTGGCATAGCATCACATGGCTGGATAGAAGGTCTGTCCGGATTCTCAGGCTGATCAGAACCGTCAGGCTGTTCCGTTTCGGTCACACCAGGCTGCGGCGTGGGCAAGTCTTCAGGCTCAGCGGCAAAGCAGGGGACAGCCAGTAGACTGGTGGCCAGAACAATAGAGGTAATCAGGGTAAAGATACGTTTCATCATTTGTTTTTCCTTTCGTTTTATGTTGTTTTCTTGTTGGCAAAAGGATACCACTACAAGGCCATACAGACCATATCGTGCTGTGTTGCTTTTTTCTAACACAAAACGACGGGTTATACTGAGAATGAGGTCAGATGCTTTCCAATCGGCTTGTGATGCAGCAAGTACTAAAAATAAGAGAATGGCCACCCAAACCAATGCCGTCAAGTCGTTGTCGGATGAAGTGGATTTTAGTTTGTCTGGGAGTAAGTGCACGGTTTCTGCACGGATTTTGCACGGTTACACAGGATGCACAGGTGGAATTTCGTTGCAAAATCCGACACGGGATGCACAAACTATACGTTCAAAAATCGCGGTGGTTCGCATCAAAACGACGATGTAACGTGACTTCCATAAATTGAGATATGTGCCATGCCTGCGCTTTTAATCAGAGGGCCAGGGATTCGAGTTCCCTCGAGCGCACCAAAAGGACGATAAATCGTTGAATCAAACGGTTTGTCGTCTTTTTTGTTTTATACGGGCTTTTTGGTCTTGTACCTGTGATTTTTTCAAAAATTTTAGAGATCAGAGGTACAAAAATGAAGAAGATCCAGAAGAATTATGAGCTGAACGCAGGCGAGAGCTTCCGTCTTGACAAGAACGGTCTCCACGGCGTCACGGCGCAGGGCCGCTTCAAGATGAGCCTGCTGCGGGTGTTCGAGTAAAAACATCTGTAGAACGCAGAAGACCGACGGCTTTCCGGGATGGAGTGCGGGCGGTCTTTTTGTTCAAAACAGGAAAATACTGGAACGGAAAAGGGCGCAAATATCCCTTATAAATGGCGTTTCAAAAGCAGAAATTTGGCTCAACGTCCAAAATTAAGGTTTGGATGCTTGACAAAGCGGAGATAGGATAGTACACTCAAAAAGAAAATTGATGCATAGCATCCTCAAGGTGAAAAAGATTCACAGAAGAACGGGCGTCTCCGAACTGAAAACGGAAGGAGGCTAGGGACATGACGCTGTTTTCTTACGAAATTTTCGATGCAGTCGCGCGTCAGGGCAGCTTTAACAAAGCGGCCCAGCAGCTGCATCTGACCCCCTCTGCCATCAGCCATGCCATCGCGGTGATGGAGGCTGAGCTTGGCTTTACCTTATTCAACCGCGGCAAAAACGGCGTGACCATGACCAGCTATGGCGCTTCGCTCTACCCGTCCATCCGGGCGGTGCTCAACAGCGACGAGGCCCTGCAGCAGAGCATCGCCCGCCTCAACGGCCTGGAAAAGGGCAAGGTGAAACTGGGTGCATTCAACTCGGTCTGCGCCGGCCTGCTGCCCCAGATCCTCAAGAGCTTCATGGCAAGCTACCCCCAGATCGAAGTCGAGGTCTATCAGGGTACTTACGACGACGTGAAGGAGTGGCTGCGCACCGGTCAGGTGGACCTGGCCTTCCTGTCCGCCAGCTGCCGCGAAGAGTTCAACCTGACCGAGCTGTTCCGTGAGCCGCTGCTCTGCATCGTGCCGCAGGACTGGCCCGAACCGCCAAACGGCATTATGACGCCGGAGCTGATGAACGGCCAGAGTTTTGTCGTCCAGTGCGACGCCACCGACGCCGAGATGCGCCAGTTTCTCAAGAAATACTCCATCTCCACCGAGCGCCGCTGCCACGTCATCGACGACCAGTCCAACATCGCCATGGTGGAGGCGGGCCTCGGCATCTCCATCATGCCCCGGATGCTGCTGCGCAGCTGCACAGCGGCGGTCAAGATCTACCCCATCGAGCCGGAAGAGTACCGGGTGGTGGGTCTGGCTGTCCAGCGCCCCACGGCGATGGCTCCGGCGGTCGAGCAGATGTTCCACCACATCGTGGACTTCTGCCGCCAGATGGACCCGCAGCTTCTCTGAGAATACGAAAATGACCGGGCCGCAGCGATGCGGCCCGGTTTTTACATCCCCGATCGGCAGAGTTGATGATTGAATCCGCTGGAAAAATACGGTATACTATAGCAAACCACCTATACGATAGAAATGTCAGAGGTTTATGGAAAGCAGCAAGGGGGAAAGACCATGAAACGACGTGATTTCTGTAAAGCGCTGGTTTGCAGTGCAGCTCTTGCGCCCGGGCTGGCACTGCCCCGGGCTGAGGCAGCGGCAAAAAGCCAGACGGTGGGCCGGGCAGTCCCGGCGGGCAATTATACAATGTCCTTCCGCAGCGAGCTGAGCCAGATGGACATTGAGCACGAATATTACTACAGCGACAGTTTTTTTGCGCACAGCTCCATCCAGTACGACCACCAGCTGGCGCTGGCGACGCTGGGCATGGTGACGGCTGCTTTCAATACATGGGCCAGCGATGCGAAATACTGGGCCAACGGGGACGTGGGCCGCGAGAACAGCCTCGACGCAGCCTATACCAAGCTGGGCTTCGGCGATGTGAAATACCGCTATTATGATGTCGATGTGGGCAAGGCGGGCGACTTCGTGGGCTGGTCCACGGCCCGCAAGACCATCACCCTGAACGGGAAGCGCACCACCATCGTAGCGCTCATCCTGCGCGGCGGCGGCTACGGCGGTGAGTGGGTGAGCAATCTGCACACCGGCGCGGGCCACGCCCACAGCGGCTTCATCATCCCGGTGCATGAGGTGTTTGCCGATTTGAAGAACTATCTGGCGGCAGCTCAGCAAAAGGGAGAGCTGGGCGTCGTCAAGCTCTGGATGGGCGGCTACAGCCGCGGTGCGGTGGTGGCGAACCTTCTGGCCGCCCGGGTCAACAGGGAGCTGTCCGGACTGGAACGGGAGAATGTCTTCGTCTACACCTTTGCGACACCGGTGGCCCTCGGCCCGCAGGACTACCCCGACTTGCAGCAGGACTACGACAACAACCACAACGCCGACGGCAGCCTGAAAGAGAGCTGGGGCGAGAGCAACATCTTCAACATCATCTCCAGCGGCGACATCGTGCCGCATCTTCTGCCCGAAGAGTGGGGCTTCCACCGGAACGGCAACGACCGCTTTCTCCCATCTACCCGGAACGAGGAAGAGCTGGAAGACCTGAACGAGATGGGCAAGAATGATTTCGGCCCGACGCCGCTGGACTTCAGCTGGCTGGCCACCGACAAAGAGACGAACGAAGTCATGCTCCGTATGGAGGAGTACTTCATCTCCCGCGAGAACTACCATGAGAAGTACGAAGCCGCCCTGATGGACATGATACAGTGCGCCTTCATCCGCTCGGAGAAGGAGGTCACGCAGAACAAAGTTCTGGACGATGGCGAGGTCATCCAGCGGCTGCGCACCCTCACCCATCTGAAGAATATGGATTACTGGAAGATCTCCCGCGCCGTCTGGGCGGCATCCACCATGAGCCGTGCCGTGCTCAAGCGGGTCGATGCGGAGAATATCCCCATCCGTGCGCAGCAGATCGTCGTGCCGATCCTGGCGGTGGGCCTTTGCTATGGCCTCGAGAGCGAGGCTGTGAGCCTCATTGCAAAGTACATTCTGATGTTCGTGTCGATGAGGAGCGCGCCCGACGACGCCATCCGGGCGGCGTTCTGCCACCACTGCGAGAATTACATTGCGCTGATGGAATATTACGCCCCCTCAGAGCACTGCATGGAAGCCACCACCCGCACCTGAAAACCAAAAATTCGGAGACAGCAGACCGCTGCCGGAGTCGAAAGACCCCGGCGGCGGTTTTTTCATGCGTAAATTTTTTTGCACTGGCACGCAATGACATCCTTCGTGTCCGGTAAACGGTATCCTGATAACGTAAAGGGCGGCATCCCCGCCGGGAGCGAGAATGAAGGAGGGTTGTTGTATGCGGGATCGACTGGAACGGAGGCGGCTGACACTGCGCGCCGCAGCACTGTGCATCGTGCTGGTACTGCTGTGCGGCTGTCTGCTGCCCGCATTTGCCGAGGGGCCGGAGCGGACGGACAGCGTGCCGGACCAGACATGGGACGAGGAAATAGAGGACGAGCCTGCCTGGGACGAAGAAGAGGACATCCGGACAGACGAGCCGGTGCTTCTGCCCGCGGAAGGCGGCATCCCCGTCGTGGTGGACGGGCTGGATGACATCGGGCTGCCCGACGAGACGCCGACGCCGGACAGCGGGGCCGTCAAAGCGGACGAGCATTTTGAGAGGACCTATCTCTTCTGGCTCAGCGAGTCGGACGAGACCGACGGCGGCCTGCCCTACGCGGAACAGACCGTGGGCAGCGGCGAAGAGCTTCTGATGCCCGAAGAGCCGGAGGTGGAGGGAAAGAGCTTCCGCTTCTGGTACAGCCGGGACGACGAAGGGACGGCGGTCCGCTTTGTGCCGGATGAAGGACCGCTCTGGCCGGAAGCGGACAGCGAGTGCAGCATCTACGCCTGTTTCACCGACGATGAGGCCCGGCAGGAGGAGCCCGTTTTAGACGAGGAAGAAGACATCGCCGTTCTGCCGGAGCTGTGGGAAGAACGGCCCGCCGCCGAGGAGAAAACGCCTCTGGATGAGGCAGAGCAGCCCGAAAAAGACAGATCCCCTGAGGAAGATGCCGACTTGGCCGACGACAGCGTAGACGGGGACAAAAACGCCCTGCCTGCGGACGAACTTGATGAGGATGCACCGGGCTGGGGCGATCAGACTCAGGAGGAATCGGCGGCGGTCTTCCTGCTCAAGACCCCCACCAGCCTGCCCGGCAGCAATGACCCCAGCCAGTGGGCGCCGGACAACAGCGAGTGCAAGTGGGTCGGTAAGGTGAAGACCTACGGGGCGGTATGGGAAGATAACGGCAAGAACATCCTGACAAATGTGTCAGACTATGTTGTATCGTGGCCGGGCGGCGCGACTGGCGACGCATGGTCGCTGAAACCGGGCGATGACTACTGGGACGAGGTCGTCGATGAGATATGGGACGAGTATAAGGACACCATCGAAGAGGCTACCGGCGTCGAAGGGCTGACGCGGGACGATCTGGAGAGCATCGTGGTGACGCCGTACAAGATCTCGCGCAACAACGGGACAAAACCGGATAAGCATATCGACTGCATCATCAGCGTCAAAAGCAGGAAAAACTTCACGGCCCGGTTCAACGTCCGCGCCCCGGGCGAGGACGACTACAGCATCCGGGAAAGCCGCGAGTACCAGAGCGGCGAGCGGGTGGAAGAGACGACGGCGGACATCGAAAAAGAGCTCGACATCGGCGGTGCGCGCTACGTCTTCGACGGCTGGTACAAAGAGCTCCCCGGTTCGGTGACGGATGAGCCGGACCCGAAGAAAAAGGTATCGCAGGACGAGTGGGAAGAGGGCTATGAGCCCACCGACGAAGAGCTGGAAAACGGCGTCGTCAACTTCTATGCCCACTACGTTCTGGCCGATATAGACCCGGACACCGGCGTGGAGACAGACTTCTTCGGGCTGCCGCTGGTGCTGTGTGCCGGTGCGGCCGTTCTGGGCTGCAAAAACAGAAAGAAGGAGGAAGATGAGTGAAGGAACCAAACGAGGCACTTGCCCCGGAGGCCCCGCCCGGGACGCCGGAAGCGAACCTGTCTGGACCGGCGAAGCCGGAAAAAAGCCCCCTGCTGCGGGAAGTGCGCAGTCTGGCGGTGCGGCTGGCGGTGTTCGCCGCCGTGCTCTGGGTGCTTCTGACGCAGGTGTATCTGGTGACGCAGGCGTCCGGCAGCGAGATGTTCCCTGCCGTGAAGGACGGCGACCTCGTGCTGGGCTTCCGGCTGGAAAAAGACTATGCCAAGAATGATGTCGTGGTATATGAGCGCTCGGGAAGGCTGCGGGTGGGCCGCGTGCTGGCCCGGGGCGGGGACATCGTGACCCTGAGCGAGAGCGGCGTTGTGGAGGTCAACGGCTCGGTGCAGGGCGGCGGCATCCTCTACCCCACCTACCCCAAATCTCTGCTCAACTACCCCTACGCTGTGCCGGAGGACAGCGTCTTCATTCTGGGTGACTGCCGCACACAGGCCGAGGACAGCCGTGACTTCGGCCCGGTGCAGTGCAGTGCGGTCAAGGCAAAAGTCATCACCCTCATCCGGCGGCGGGGGCTCTGAGCCGCCAAAAACCATACAGGACAAGATAGGAGGAACTTCAGGATGAAACAGAACAAGGTAGAAAAGCTTCTCGCAGGTGTGCTTTCCATCTCTCTGGCCATGGGCGTCAGCGTCATGCCCGCCTTTGCGGCACAGGTGCAAGGCCCTCCGTATGAGGATATGTCCCGGGTGTATCTCACCAAAAACTATGAGCTGGCCAACACGGGTACGATCTCCCCGGAAGAGACCTTTACGTTTGCGATCGAGCCGGGTACCGTGACCGACGCATCGGAGGGCATTGAAGCCGCAAAGTATCTGCCGAATGTCGGCAGTGTGACCTATCGGCAGGGCGAAGCAGGCAGTGCGAACAAGACCAGGCAGATCGAGATCCAGCTGCCCGAGTACGACAGCGTGGGCGTCTACACCTACATCATCCATGAGGCGGTGGGCAACAGCGCAGGCGTGACCTACTACGGCGACGCCATCCTGCTGCGGGTGACGGTCATCGAGCAGGACGGCAAGCTCCGAATTGCCGCTGTCCACACCGAGGACCCAGAATCCACCGGCGAGGGCAAGAAGGACGACTTCGACAACCTCTACTCTGCCGGTAAGCTGGAAGTCCACAAGGACGTCGAGGGCATCATGGGCAATAAGGAGAAATACTTCGAGTTCAGGGTGCAGCTGACCGGCGAGGAGGGCAAGACCTATCAGGACAGCTACGCCATCACCGGCGGCAGCTATGACGCGAACCCCGCCTCGATCGAGATCAAGCCCGGCGAGACGACGGAAGCGACCTTCTATCTGAAAGACGACGATACCATCCACATCGAAAACCTGCCCTACGGCGTCGAGTACAAGGTGTCTGAGACGCCGGTCGCAGACTATGTGACGACGGAGACTGGCACCGAGGGCGAAGTGGATGAGGCGGTCGAGCAGGCAAACTTCACCAACACCAAGGGCGGCGCCGTGGATGCCGGTGTGGTGCTGGACAGCGCACCCTATCTCTTCACCCTGACGGGTGCTGCGGGCATCGGGCTGCTGCTGACCCTGCGCCGCCGCCATCAGAAGTAAACGCGGAGGAAATAAGGCAAGGGAGGTGAGGAACATTCGGTGGCAGAAGATGGCCCTGCGGGCGGCGAACGGCCTGCTGGACGGGGTGACGGCCCTGCTGGTGCTGCTGGCGGTGGTCTGGTCGGGCTATGCGCTGTGGGACAACAGCCGGGTGTACGCCGCTGCCGACAATGTGCAGGCCGGGCTGTTGGCCTTCAAGCCCCAGCCGCAGGAGGACAACAGCCTCTCCTTCGGCCAGTTGCGGGACATCAACCCCGATGTCTGCGGGTGGCTGACGCTGGACGGCACGGCCATCGACTACCCGGTGGTGCAGGGCGAGAGCAATTTCACCTATCTGAACACCGACGTCTACGGCAGCTTTGCGCTGGCGGGCAGCATCTTTCTGGATGTTGACTGCGACGCGGACTTCAGCGGGCGGTATTCCCTGCTCTACGGCCACCATATGGAGAACGGGCGGATGTTCGGCGACCTCGACAAATACAAGGACGGAGCATTCTTCCGCCAGAACACCACCGGCACCCTGACGCTGCCCGGCGGGAGCTATCGGCTGGAAGTGCTGGCCTGCCTTGTGGTGCCTGCGTCGGAACAGGCCATCTTTGCCCCGGGCAAGTGGCGCTTGGACGCAGGCGGGCTGCTCCCCTTTGTGGAGGAGAATGCCCTTCAGATGGATGCACAGGCCCTCCGTGCGCTGGAAAAGGAGCCGGAAGGAGCGCAGTTCCTGGCGATGGCTACCTGCTCGGGGGAGTACACCGACGCGCGGACGGTGGTGCTGGCCCGGATGGAACCAATGTCAGACCTGCAAAACGGAAAGGAGGAGAGCTTATCATGAGAAGGCTCCCGAAAATGGCAGCGGCCCTGCTGGCAGCAGCGCTTGCGGTAAGCGCTGCCCTGCCTGCTCTGGCCGCAGACCAGCGGGCGGAGCTGGAACTGGAGGCGTCCGTCCGCTGCACCGGAGAGGCAGCTGACGAGACGCTGACGGTGCGGCTGACCGCGTTGGACGGCGCGCCGATGCCGGAAGGCTGTGACGACGAGGCTGAGCTGGATTTTCCGGCCCGGGACTGCCGCGACGCCGACGACAAGACCCTGACGAAGACTTTTGATGCCATCGCCTACACCGCGCCCGGCATATACGAGTATACGGTCACTCAGGACGCAGGCGGACGGAAACGGGCCGACTACGACGACACCGTCTTTTACCTGAAAGTCATGGTGGCGTGGGACACCGACGGTGAGCTGAAAGGACACGTGTCCGTCCGGCGGGATGGGGACGACGGGGCAAAGACGGAACTGCTCTTCAAGAACAGCTACCGCAGCACCGACCCCCTTCCCCCGCCGGTGACGCCGCCCTATGTGCCGGATAAGCCGACGCCGACCCCGAAGTCGGTGGAGCAGCCGGGCGAGATCACAGTCATCCGCCCGCCGACACCCTCGGCAGAGATGCCGGATGAAGTCATCCCGGCTGCGGAGCCGGAACCGGTGGGGACCCTCATCCAGACCGGCCAGCTGCTCTGGCCCGTGCCGGTGCTGGCAGGCGGGGGCATCGCCCTCGTGGCGGTGGGCCTCTGGCTGAGCCGGAAGCGCAGACACGATGCGTAGGCGGGTGCCGGAGCGGCTCTGCCTGATGCTGGGAAGTGCCTTGGTGCTGGCAGCGGTCTGCCTCTACGTCTACGACCGGCTCGAGGATGCAAGGGCAGGCGCTCAGGCCGCTTCGGCGGTGAGCCAGCTGCGCCAGAGCCAGAGCATCGCGGCAGTGTCGGAGACAGAACAGCCCGCAGACAGCGCGGAAAGCCTGCCCACGGAAGATGCAGAGTCCGGGCCGGAACCGGTTTCGGAAACCCCGGCGTCAAGCATTGAGCGGGAGTATCTGGGGGTGCTGACCATCCCGGCTCTGGGCTTGGAACTGCCGGTGCAGACCGAGTGGAGCAAAGCGAACCTCAAGGTCTCGCCCTGCCGTCAATGCGGCAGCACGGCGGGCGGAGACCTTGTCATCGCGGCTCACAATTATAAATCGCACTTCGGGCGGCTGAGCAGCCTTTCCGAGGGCGACGAGGTGCGTTTCACTTCACAGGACGGCGCTGAGGCAGTGTACACTGTGGAGCGGACTGCGCAGGTCTCGCCCGAAGAACCCGAAGCCCTGCGGGAGGGCGGCTGTCCCCTCGTGCTCTACACCTGCACCCCCGGCGGAAAAGCGAGGGTAGTGGTGTACTGCCGGAGAGAAAATGCGGCATGAAAAAACAGGAGCGGAAAGCCTGCGGCTTTCCGCTCCTGTTTTTGGTCGTTGTTTAATCTACACAGAAATAGAAATTCTCGGGAACGGGGAAAGACTCTTCGGCGGAGCTGACGCTTACGCGGTAGAGGTAACCTTTACGGAGGTGATAGATCGCAGAAGTGTCGGTATATTCAAGATCGGGCCCGAAGGGGTCGTAATCGTCCTCAATGTCAATGAGGGTATTGGGGTCCTGACCGGCTTCCACTACGGCTTTTACATCTGCAATGGTCTTGCCCTTATAAAGGTCCATGTTATAACTCCAGGAAGGAGTAGTGACGACGGTGCCTTCGGGAACATGGAATACAAAATAACTCTCGTTCGTGCGGGCTGTGTCGCCGTAAGGAACGCTTACAGTGATCTGTTCCACACTGTTCAGCGGCTGAGAGAGGGTATAGGTGCCATCGGTGATCCAATCAGAAGTAAAGGCACCATAAAGAGACCACATGTCCTTTGATACACCGATGACCTCATCCTTTTCTACAGTATAAGCCCGGATAGAGGTGGAGCCGACCTGATATTCGACGGTCACAGCCAGATCTTTCTTTTTCTGTGCGCCATCGACAGTGGTAACAGTGGAACGCTTTTCTTCATACTTTACGGGAGCTGCTGCGGCACTGGCACTTAAAGTGACCGCGCTCAGAATCAGTGAGGCAGCTGCCAGAACTGCGAATCTTTTCAGAAAATGCGGACAGGGCTTCATATTCTTTCCTCCTGTATTACATGATGCAATAAATTGAATCTGACTCGATTATAGGCGTCGAAGAAAAAAACATCAAGAGAGAAATACGATTTTGGAAGAAAAGACAAAATGTCGGCAGCTTTATTGTGCAGTCGCATCTTCGGTATCGGTCATGATGAACCAGAACACGGTGCCTTTGCCCACAGTGCTGTGGACGCCGAAGCGGAAACCGTGCTGCTGGAAGATGGCTTTGGTGATGGAGAGGCCGAGGCCGGTCCCCTGCTTGCCCGCGTCGGAGCGGGAGCGGTAGTAGCGGTCGAAGATATAGGGCAGGTCCTCGGCGGAGATGCCGGGGCCGTGGTCTTCCACCTCCACCCGGACGCCCTCGGGGCAGCGGAGCGCCCGCAGCACGAAGATGCCGTCTTCGCCGATGTGGTGCATGGCGTTGCCCAAAAGGTTATGCAGAGCGCGCTGCATCATGTCGGGGTCGGCACAGACGGGAAGCTCTTCGTCAGGGATCTCCAGCTTGAGCTGCCAGCCGTTCTGGGCGCAGACGGCATCGTAACGCTCGCTCACCTCGTCGCAGAGCTGGCCCATGTCGAAGTGGACCTTTTCGCACTTGAGTGCGCCGCTCGTGACCTTGCTCAGCTCCATGACGCTGGAAACAAGGGCCGTCAGGCGGTCGGTCTCGTCCACGATGATGTTCATCTGCTCGTCGCGGTGCTTCTTGTCGTCGCCGGTCAGATCGCGCACCGTCTCGGCATAGCCCTTGATGAGGGTGAGCGGGGTGCGCAGGTCGTGGGAGACGTTGGCCAGCAGGTCGCGCTGCATCTGGGAGGCGTGCTGGACCTCTTTTGCCATGTGGTTGAACTCCTGGGCCAGGTCGCCCAGCTCGTCGTTCCGCACCGAGTCCACATGGACGGCGTAGTTGCCCTGCGCCACCTGCCGTGCAGCCCCGGAGAGAGCCCGCAGAGGCTTTGTGAACCACTCGCTGAACAGCCATGCCGCCGACATCGAGAACGCGAAAATGAGAGCCGCAGCCAGCGGCAGGACGGTGCTGAGCACCTTGCCGGCCTCGGCCACATGCATCAGGCTGGTGGTGACAAGGACGGTATAGTTTCCATCGGAGGTCATCCGGCCCACCATCAGCTGGACGGAGCCGGAGGGCGTGGGCGGGTTGATCTTCCGCACCACTGTGCCGCCGCTCTCCCGGCAGAGCTGCCGCATGGCGCGGGCCGTGGTGTAGGCGGTCTGTTCGTCGGCAGTGTCGGTGGGGCGGGTGCGGTGAAGGTTGCAGTAGGACAGGTTATCCACCTTGAAGATCTGCCGCAGGGTGGTGTCGGAGATGTCGATGCAGAAGCTGCTCATCCCGCCCAGCTCGAAGATGTCGTCCCGCAGCGCGTTGAAGAAGGTGTTGTTGACGTACAGCCGGCTGCCGAAGGCCCAGTAGGAGAGGGTCTCGCCCTTCCCGATGGCCTCGTCCATCCGGGCCACGATGGCATCAGCCTGCTCGGTGAGCTGCTTCTGGATATGGGTGGTGTAGAGGGGTTCCAGCAGCTGGGTGCTCAGAAACCAGAACAGCCCCACCAGCAAGAGGCAGATGAAGCACAGAAAGCCCATGAGCTGGCCCCGGATGCCGATGGTGCGCCGTGTTTTGCTCGTTTGCCGCATGAAGAGCAGAGCCTCCGCTTAACGCGCCGCGTCGGGGTCGAACTTGTAGCCGATGCCCCAGACAGTGGCGATGTAGCCGCGGCACTTGCCCAGGTGGCCGCGCAGCATCTTGACGTGGGTGTCCACGGTGCGGTCCTCGCCGAAGTAGTCGTAGTTCCACACCTTCTGCAGAATCTTCTCGCGGCTGAGGGCGATGCCCTTGTTGGAGGCCAGAAAGACCAGCAGGTCGAACTCCTTGGGCGTGAGGCTCACTTCCTCGCCCGACACCTTGACGGTGTGGCTGGCCGTGTCGATGGACAGCTCCCCGAAGGTCATGGTGCTGTCAGAAGCCTCGGTGCGGGGCATGGTGCGGTTGAGCACAGCCTTGACACGGGCCACCAGCTCCCGGGGGGAGAAGGGTTTGACCACATAGTCGTCAGCGCCGCCCTCGAGGCCGGCCAGCTTGTCGTACTCCTCGCCGCGGGCCGTCAGGATGATGACGGGGGTGTTGATGCGGCGGGTACGCATCTCCCGCAGGCAGGTCATGCCGTCCATGAAGGGCATCATCAAATCGAGGATGACCAGATCGTAGCCGCCGCCGGTGAGCAGCGACAGGGCGGCGGAGCCGTCCCCTGCCTCCTCGCAGGTGTAGCCCGAATACTGTAAATTCTCCCGGATGAGCTCCCGGATGCGGGGCTCGTCGTCAACGATAAGAATTTTTGCCATAAGGCATTCCTCCTAAAAGCTTCTATCTCTCAAGCGCCGGAGGCTGCTCAGAGCCAGCCCGGCGGAACTGTATACTATGTTTAAGTCTATCATACCCTATCAATTAGGAATTTTTGTGAAGTTTGAGTAGATTTTTTGGGAAAACATCCCAGTGGGTGCGTTTCGTGTCTGCCCTGATTATAAAGGGCCGCTTCGGGGGCTGTCAAGCCTGGCCTCATCTTGCGCAGAAAAGCCGAAGTGTGCTATACTACAATGATAAAAGACTTCCCCGAAATCTGACAAATACAAAGGAAAAATTGTTCATGCGCATTGGATTCGTAGAGCTGGTACTGCTCCTCTTCATTGCATCCATCACGGTGGGGCCGAACGTGGCCCTTTTTGTGGACCGGTGGCTCCGCCGCGCCCAGCGTACGTCTGCCGCCGCTGCCCGCCGGAAAGCCCAGCTGGAAGCACAGGCCGCCATCGAGCGGGAAGCTCTGATGACCCGCTTCCGGGTGGCCAGCAACATCTTTGCCCTGCTGATGCTGGCGGCGCTGGCGTACGGCCTGCTGCTGCGGCCCATCGACACGCCGCCGAAAGCCTACACCGCCCCGGATGTGCGGCAGGACACCGGTGCCGCGCAGACGGCTCTCTCCGCCGACAGCAAGGACGGCTGGAAGCTGGGCGGCTATCTGGGCGTGGACTGCGTCCGCACCCAGGACGGCCTTGTCTACGCTGCTGCCTACAACGGTGCAGCCATGAAAAAGCGTCAGAGCGACCTTGTCCGCACCGACGGCGGACACACCGCGGCCATCCTGTCGGTGGAGGGCGAGCTGACCAGCTTTGCCTTCGACGCCGACGGCGACTTGTGGCTGACGGTGGTGACGCCCTCCGGCGGGGCGCTCTGCCGCGCCCGGCATGACAGCTGGGGAACCTCAGTGGAACAGGTGGTGACCCAGATCGACGGCGCACCGCTGGGTGTGCTGTCGGCAGTGGAGACCGGCCCGGACGGGAAGGTCTATTTCGCCGTGTCCACCGAAGCCGCTGCGAAAAACGGGCTGGAAAGCGCTCTCCGCACCGAGCTCATCGCCCACACCGGCACGGGCTGCGTCTATGTGTATGACCCGTCGGCCCGGACGGTGGAACAGGTGCTGGGCGGCGTGGCCGGTGCGGCTGGTCTGGCCCTCTCGGAGGATGGCCGAACGCTGTACGTTTCTGACCTCGGGGATCGCTGCGTCTGGGCTGTGGACGCCGACGCCCGGGAGCTGACCGCCGGCGGCAAAAACTGCGGGAGCTTTGTGTCCGGCCTGCCGGGATACCCCGGCGCATTGGCGCTGGACGAGGACGGCATCCTCTATATCAGCTACCGCTGGACCCGCAGCGGCTGGCTGGAAAAGCACGCGGACAGCACCCTTCTGCGGGGCATCGCCCTGCGGGCCGGTGAGAACATCCAGAAGAAGCTGTTCAAGCTGCCTGCGGACGCCCCCTGCGCCGAGGCTGTGGACACCGCCGACGGAAGCTGGAAACAGACATTCTCGGGCAGAGAGCTGGACGGCTGCACGGCGGTGTGCCCGGCGGGAAGCAAAGTGTATTTCGGCGCGGCAGGCTCTGCCAGCCTGCTGTCTGCAAGAGTATAAAACGAGGTGTTTTTTATGACGGAAGAGTTCAAAAAGCAAATCGAGACCGAAGCGCGGCAGGCTGTGACGGAGCTGCTGGCCCAGGCAAAGCTGAAAAAGGGCGACGTCTTTGTGGTGGGCTGCTCGTCCAGCGAGATCGTCGGCGGCCACATCGGAAAGGACTCGAGCCTTGAGGCTGCACAGGCTGTCTACGCCGGCGTCGCACCGGTGCTGGCCGAAAACGGCATCTGGCTGGCCGCACAGTGCTGTGAGCACCTCAACCGGGCCATCATTATTGAGCGGGAAGCCGCTGAGAAATACGGCTGGGAGGAAGTCTGCGTCGTGCCGCGTCCCCATGCGGGCGGCAGCTGGGCCACTACCTGCTGGAAGCAGTTCAAAGACCCCATCGCGGTGGAGGAGATCCGCGCCCACGCAGGCATCGACATCGGAGGCACCCTCATCGGAATGCATCTGCGCCGGGTGGCTGTGCCGGTGCGGCTGAGCCTTTCGAAGATCGGCGAGGCCAATATTCTCTGTGCCCGCACCCGCCCGAAGCTCATCGGCGGCGAGCGCGCAAAATATACCGAGGAGGACTGAGCCTTATGGCGGAAAAGAATCTGGAAGAGATGCGGGAGGCTGTGGAGGCCATCCGCGAAAAGATGGCCGCAGCGGCCCGGGAAGCAGGCCGCGACCCCGCCGAAGTGCAGCTCTGCGCCGCCTGCAAGACCCGCACCGCGGACACCGTCGCCGCCAGCGCGGCCCTTGCCATCGATGTGTTCGGCGAGAACCATGTGCAGGAACTTTGCACCAACTACGACGCCGGTGCTTACTGCGGCAAGCCCAGTCACTTCATCGGCCATTTGCAGACCAACAAAATCAAGAAGGTGCTAGGCCGTGCAAGCCTCATCCAGAGCGTGGACAGCGAGCATCTGCTGGCCGCCATCGAAAAGGAAGCCGCCAAGGCCGGCATCGTGCAGGACGTCCTGCTGGAAGTGAACATCGGCGGCGAGGAGTCGAAGTCGGGCGTCTCGCCGGAACAGCTCTGGCCCCTGCTGGACGCTGCCGCCGCAGAAGAGCACATCCGGGTCAAGGGTCTGATGGCCATCCCGCCCGTCAACGACGACGACGCCCAGAACCGCCGGTATCTGGCCCAGGTGTACAAGCTGTTCGTGCAGGCCGGGGAGCGGGGGTACCAGAACGTGAAGATGGAGACCCTCTCCATGGGCATGAGCGGCGACTTTGAGAACGCCATCCGCGAAGGGGCCACCCTCGTGCGCATTGGCACGGCCATCTACGGAGAACGGGATTATTCGAAGAAGTAACCTCTCAGTCTCGCTTCGCTCGACAGCTCCCCTATCGAGGGGAGCCTCTGGCGAAAAGGTGAAGCTTTACGGAATGCCAAAGCCTCCCCTCGTTAGGAGCAACAACGACGACCGCCGCCAGCGGCGGAAACAGGGAGTCGCTGTTGGGGCCGCGGCCAGCAGGATGCGAGGCCCGCACCAAGGGCCGAAGCAGATGCTGGGAGCCGCAACCCGGGCAGTGGCACGCCGTAGGCGTGACGGAGAGGTTTAGCTCCTTTTGTGCCACTCACGCCGAAAACACCGCGATTCGCGCAGATTTTATTTACATTCTCTGAATTTTTTGGTAAGCTTGTGTCAGAAAAGGCTGATTCTTCAAAAGACGAACAGACCAAAGGAGGACAGACTATGAGACTGAAGAGCGCACTCCGGCGGGGCGTGGCCGCCGCCGTCATCGCGGGCATCGTGGTGAGCTCCGGCATCCCGGCCTACGCGATCCAGTGGAACATCGCCGACGGCGACATCACCGTGAAAGCGGGCGACGAAGGCACAAACAGGGTCACACAGGGCGAGACCACCAAGGAGGACACCGACACCGTCATCACCGGCGAGTCGGATAAGAACACCGTCACCATCGACACCTCCGGCGGCAAAGTGGACGTCACCTTCGACGACCTGAAGATCGACGTCAGCGGCAAGAAGGAGGGGGATGGCAGCGGTGACGGCCCAGTCGATGCGGGCAAAGCCGCCGTCACCGTGAAGGGCGGCGGCGATGCCACCATCGAGCTGGACGGCAAAAACGAGTTGAAAAGCGGCGGCTATCATGCGGGTCTTGAGAAGAACGGCGATGAGTCCTCCGGCAAGCTGACCATCAAGGACGACAAGGGCAAAGACGGCTCCCTCACCGCTGAGGGCGGCGACGGCGGCGGCGCAGGCATTGGCGGGGGAAAGGAGAGCACCGGCAGCAACATCACCATCCGGGGCGGCACCATCGAGGCTGTGGGCGGGAGCAACGCGGCAGGCATCGGCGACGGTGCAGGCCGCGCGTCGGGCGACACCGACGACCCGAATCCGGGACACCTCTACATCTGCGGCGACGCCGAGGTGACGGCCAAGGCGGGGAGCCAGATGACGGACGCCAAGGCCCCGGCCATCGGCGGAAAGTACGGCGAGATACCCACGGAGAACCTTTCTGACGAGGAACATAAGGTGACGGGAGGACGGCTGACCCGTCTGAACGCGGACGGCACCGTGATGGAGGGGATGGGCTACGACTACACCTCCACCCCCAAGCCCCAGCCGGACGACGACGAGGACGACGATGATGATGACGTCCCGCCCCCGGTGCAGGAGAACGCCCCCGAACCCCTGCCCGGCGGCATGGTGGTGGGCGGTTTCTTTTCCAGCCGGGTCACCATCCAGCGGCTGGACCCTGCTTTGGCCATTGACAGCGCCGCCGACGCCAGAGCGGATCTCACCCCGGGGGGTGTGGTGCTTATTGAGAGCGCCGCTCCCCGCTCCACCGTCACCACCGACATCTCCAGCCTCCGGGAGGACGGCGTGGAGGACATCTTCTTCCGCTATGAGGACACCATGACCCACTACAGCGTGGAAAAGATGGCCGACGCGGCGGGCGAGGACGCTGACGTGGAGCTGAAGCAGAACAGGGAGGACATCAGCCTCCGGCTGGACGGCGAAACGCGGGATGACCTGTCGGAGCGCTATCTGGAGTGGGTGCCGGTGCAGACGCCAGAGCCGCAGGAGTGGCTGATATTGACCCACGAACTCGCGAAAAAAAGGGACGACCTCCCGAGTTTGGATTGGTGGCTCGAGCCTGAGAGAGAGGAAACGGTAGAGCAAAAAACGAGTGAAGAGCTCAGACGTGAACTCGACGAATTACTGAAACAAGAGCGGGAGATGGACTTCCAACTCGCGAAAAAAAGGGACGACCGCCCGAGTTTGGATTGGTGGCTCGAGCCTGCGAGAACGGAAACGCCGAGAATCGGGCTTGAGGAGTCCCTGAAACAGCTGGCTTCCCGATTTGAGGCCATCGCTCCCGAGGAGGATAAGCCACGGCTTTTCCTGCTGGAAACCACCGTCCCGGATGGCACAAAGTATGTCACTCTGCCGCAGGATGCGAGATGGAAGCACAGCCAGATCGGTGACGACTGGGATGACCTGCCGGATACCCAGGGTGAGATAAAGCTCTGGATACCGGAGGACTTGGGGCAGCCCAAAGAAATAAGCATCTTAAAGGAGAGCCTGAGCCGTAGCGACGGCATTGCATGATACACAGAACGAAAGGAGACGTACTATGAGACTGAAAAGCGCACTCCGGCGGGGCGTGGCCGCCGCCGTCATCGCGGGCATCGTGGTGAGTTCCGGCATCCCGGCCTACGCGGCCCGGTGGGACATCGCCGACGGCGACATCACCGTGAGAGCGGACGAGGCCGAAGGGACAAACAGGGTCTCACAGGGGAAGAATGTGGATGTGAAGGACACCGACACCGTCATCACCGGCAAGTCGGAGGAGCATACCGTCACCATCGACACCTCCAAGGGCAAAGTGGACGTCACCTTCGACGACCTGAAAATTGACGTCAGCGGCAAGACCGAGGGGGATGGCAGCGGTGACGGCCCTGACCGGGAGAGCAAAGCCGCCGTCACCGTGCAGGGCGACCACGATGCCACCATCGAGCTGGACGGCGACAACGAGCTGAAAAGCGGCAGCGGCAATGCAGGCCTCGAGAAGAACAAACATGAGTCGAAAGGCACGTTGACCATCAAGGACAACAACGGCAAGGACGGCTCCCTCACCGCTGAGGGCGGCGAAGGCGGCGCAGGCATCGGCGGAGGAGCGGAGAGAACCGGCAGCAACATCACCATCCGGGGCGGCACCATCGAGGCTGTGGGCGGCGCAGGAGCGGCCGGCATCGGCGACGGTGTAGGTGCGCAGCAGCCTGAGATAGACCAGGATACATCGCCCAGCAACCCCAATAACATCATCATCTGCGGCGACGCCGAGGTGACGGCCAAGGCGGGGAGGAGCCAAATGTTGGACGCCAAGGCCCCGGCCATCGGCGGCAGTTACGGCGAAGTACCCACGGAGAACCTTTCTGACGATGAACACAAGGTGACGGGAGGACGGCTGACCCGTCTGAACGCGGACGGCACCGTGATGGAGGGGATGGGCTACGACTACACCTCCACCCCCAAGCCCCAGCCGGACGACGACGAGGACGACGATGATGATGACGTCCCGCCCCCGGTGCAGGAGAACGCCCCCGAACCCCTGCCCGGCGGCATGGTGGTGGGCGGTTTCTTTTCCAGCCGGGTCACCATCCAGCGGCTGGACCCTGCTTTGGCCATTGACAGCGCCGCCGACGCCAGAGCGGATCTCACCCCGGGGGGTGTGGTGCTTATTGAGAGCGCCGCTCCCCGCTCCACCGTCACCACCGACATCTCCAGCCTCCGGGAGGACGGCGTGGAGGACATCTTCTTCCGCTATGAGGACACCATGACCCACTACAGCGTGGAAAAGATGGCCGACGCGGCGGGCGAGGACGCTGACGTGGAGCTGAAGCAGAACAGGGAGGACATCAGCCTCCGGCTGGACGGCGAAACGCGGGATGACCTGTCGGAGCGCTATCTGGAGTGGGTGCCGGTGCAGACGCCAGAGCCGCAGGAGTGGCTGATATTGACCCACGAACTCGCGAAAAAAAGGGACGACCTCCCGAGTTTGGATTGGTGGCTCGAGCCTGAGAGAGAGGAAACGGTAGAGCAAAAAACGAGTGAAGAGCTCAGACGTGAACTCGACGAATTACTGAAACAAGAGCGGGAGATGGACTTCCAACTCGCGAAAAAAAGGGACGACCGCCCGAGTTTGGATTGGTGGCTCGAGCCTGCGAGAACGGAAACGCCGAGAATCGGGCTTGAGGAGTCCCTGAAACAGCTGGCTTCCCGATTTGAGGCCATCGCTCCCGAGGAGGATAAGCCACGGCTTTTCCTGCTGGAAACCACCGTCCCGGATGGCACAAAGTATGTCACTCTGCCGCAGGATGCGAGATGGAAGCACAGCCAGATCGGTGACGACTGGGATGACCTGCCGGATACCCAGGGTGAGATAAAGCTCTGGATACCGGAGGACTTGGGGCAGCCCAAAGAAATAAGCATCTTAAAGGAGAGCCTGAGCCGTAGCGACGGCATTGCATGATACACAGAACGAAAGGAGACGTACTATGAGACTGAAAAGCGCACTCCGGCGGGGCGTGGCCGCCGCCGTCATCGCGGGCATCGTGGTGAGTTCCGGCATCCCGGTCTATGCGAAAACATGGGACATCGCTAGCGGTGACATTACGGTCAAAGGTGCGAGCGATGAAAGCGGAAACTATAACGAGGTCAAGCAGGGCGACAAGGGTTTCGAGAAGGATGAGGGGGAGACCGTCATCACCGGCAAGTCGAAGGAGCATACCGTCACCATCGACACCTCCAAGGGCAACGTGGACGTCACCTTCGACGACCTGAAAATTGACGTCAGCGGCAAGGCCGAGGTGGATGGCAGCGGCAAGGCCGAGGGGGACGTCAGCGACAAGACCGAGGTGGATGGCAGCGACAAGGCCGAGGTGGATGGCGGCGGTGACAGCCCTGTCCGGGAGAGCAATGCCGCCGTCACCGTGAAGGGCGACCACGATGCCACCATCGAGCTGGACGGCAAAAACGAGCTGAAGAGCGGCAGCAAAAATGCGGGTCTTGAGAAGAACGATGAAAGGTCTGAAGATGGCAAAACCATCTCCGGCAAGCTGACTATCAAGGACGACAAGGGCAAAGACGGCTCCCTCACCGCTGCGGGCGGCGCCGGCGGCGGCGCAGGCATCGGCGGAAAGCACGAAAGCGGTGCCGGAAACATCGAGATCACCGGCGGCACGATAAAGGCCGAGGGCGGCGAGGGTGCTGCCGGTATCGGCGGCGGTGTGTACGGCATAGGCCACGACATCGAAATTTCCGGCGGCAAGGTGTCGGCCACGGGCGGCAATGCGAATAAAAATCTGGAATCCTTCCGCACCGGTGCGGCCGGCATCGGCGACGGCGCGGGTACGGAGAAAGACGAGATAGACCCGAACGCACCCAGCAACCCCAATCACATCTATATCTCCGGCGACGCCGAGGTGGAGGCCAAGGCGGGCGCAAGCACCGGCGGCAAAACTGCGGCCATCGGCGGCGGAGATGTCGGCGAGATACCCAACAGCGCCCTCTCCGACGACCACCACAAGGTGACGGGCGGCAGTCTGACCCGCTACGACCCCGCCGGGAAGAAGATGGAGGACTACAGCTACGACAGGCGGACGCCCTCCCAGCCGGAGCAGCCCGATGATACCGAGAACAACGACGACGAGGACGACACCCCAAGCGTGCAGGTCGGCGAGGTGCCGGACCGTGTGAAGCAGATGTACGAGACCGTCGGCGTGATCACCCATCCGGATGGCACACAGGAGCTTGGTAATGTGGCCACGGCGGAGTATGACCCGGTCAACAAGGTCCTGAGCTTCGATGCCCACGGCACACTCTTTCGGATGACAGGCGACTCGCTGCGGGAGCTTGCAAAGGAGGTCCATGAGCTTCGCATCCGGTTCCTTGATGGGGAAGGGCGGGAGATGGAGGCGGTCATTCCGCTGGCCCGGATAAAAGACTTGGTCGGCGTGAATGGCGCATTCGAACTCGAGCTGTCCCAGGAAGGGCTCTATCGCTTCTATGTTGTCGGGCAGACGGGATATGATAGAAAAACATTCTCGGATGAGACCGTCCTGCGCCAAAGCGGCAAGGAACTGATCCTCGTGTACCGCGTTGGCGATGAGGAGCAGAAAGCGCAGGAGACCGCCCGGGTGGAGGAGGCGATCGCCCGCCGCAAGCAGGAGAAAAAGCAATGGGGAACGGTCCTCTCCGGTCTGGAAGGCGGCTCCCTGAGCGGACTGCCCGAGCTGACTCAGCCGGGAACGGGTACCGTCGGTGACCTCAGCGGGCTGACGACTCTCTCGCCGGACAGCCTTACCACGGCCCAGCAGCCGAAGCAGCCCGCCTCCGACCAGACGGTGTGGAAGACATTTACCGGTAACATCGTGAAGCTCGTGGGCGGGAAGCAGGACAGCAAGAAGGACGACCCGGCCCCCTCCGTCGGTGACCTCAGCGGCCCCCCGACTCTCTCGCCGGACAGCCTCACCACGGCCCAGCAGCCGGAAACAAGCGGTCAGCCGTCGGAAACAAGCGCCCAGCAGCCGGAAGCAAGAGGATGGGTAAAGGACAGTCAGGGTAAGTGGGTATGGCTGTCGGGCCAAGAGAGCGGCCAGGAGCCAAACTGGAAACCAGACAAATGGGTAACGCTCCATGACTATGATTCCTTCTCGCCGGACAGCCTTACCACGGTCCAGCAGCCGGAAGCAAGAGGATGGGTAAAGGACAGTCAGGGTGACTGGGTGTGGAAGCCGGGCAAGGATGACAGTCAGCCGCCGGATTGGGGAGGAGACTGGAAGATAAGAAAATGGATAAGGGTCAGTCAGTCGCCGGATCTTGCTTGGTGGAATTCCTTTTATGACTCCGTACGGGAGTACGATTATGAAGGCTGAGAGCGTGGGCTGAGAGGGAGTGCAGCAGGAGGGTCCTGCGCAAGGGCAGACCTGCCGCTCCCTGCGCACAATCACCAAAAACCGCCGATAGAAAATAGCAATGTTGTACGAAGAAATCTGCCCCAAACCCCTTGCAAAATCACGATGAGCTGAGTATAATACCACTCATGAAACGCAAAACGTCCTGCCCCTCGTCCGGCAGGGCGTTTTTGTCGGTAAAGATCCGGCAAAGAAATGTTAAGTGACCGCCCGGGGAGGGGCTTTGTATGACAAAAGACATGACACAGGGCAGCCCGCTCAAGCTCATCCTTGCCTTTGCGGTGCCGCTGATGCTGGGCAGTCTGTTCCAGCAGTTCTACAATCTGGCCGATACCATCATCGTGGGCCGTTTCGTGGGCGTGGATGCGCTGGCGGCGGTGGGCAGCGTGGGCGGCCTGAACTATCTGGTGCTGGGCTTCGTCAACGGCATCGCCTGCGGCTTCTCCATCCCCATCTCGTGGACCTTCGGCGCGAAGGACTACAGCGAGATGCGGCGCTACACCGCCAATACCGTCTGGCTGAGCCTCTTTTTCGCCGTCGTGCTCACGGTGGTGACGGTGGCCCTGACCCGGGCGGTGCTGGTCTGGACCAACACCCCCGACAACATCATCGACATCGCGGACATCTACATCCGCACCATCTTCTGTGGCATCCCCTTCACCCTGCTGTACAACGTCACCAGCGCCCTCATGCGCGCGCTGGGCGACAGCAAGCGGCCGCTCTATTTCCTGCTGGTGGCCAGTGTGCTGAACATCGGCCTCGACCTGCTCTGCATCCTCACCTTCCGGATGGGGGCGTTCGGTGCGGCCTTCGCCACCGTGTTCAGTCAGGCGGTGGCGGGCATCGGCAGTCTCATCTACATCGGCCGCCACTACCCGGAGTTGAAATGGAGCAGGGAAGAGGGCCGTCTGAGCGCCAGCCACTGCCTCAAGCTCTGCAATATGGGCATCCCCATGGGCCTGCAGTGCAGCATCACCGCCATCGGCAGCGTCGTGCTGCAGGGCGCGGTGAACGGTCTGGGCAGCAGCATCGTGGCCGCGCAGACCGCAGGCAGCAAGGCCGCTCAGTTCCTCAGCGTGCCGCTGGAGAGCATCGGCACCGCCATGACCACCTACGCCAGCCAGAATATGGGCGCTCACGACCTCAAGCGTGTGGACCGGGGCGTCAATACCGCGCTGGGCATTGGCTGCGTCTACAGTGTGGCATCCTTCCTCATCCTGCGTGTGCTGGATGTGCCGCTCATCAGCCTCTTCCTCGAGAGCAGTGAGGTGGAGATCATGGCGAATGCCCGCAGCTTCATCTTCTGGAACAGCGTGTTCTACATCCCGCTGGCTGTCCTCATCATCTACCGCTACACCATCCAGGGCCTGGGCTATTCCGGCCTTGCCATGTTCGCGGGCGTGGCCGAGATGGTCGCCCGTGCCATGGTGGGCTTCTGGTTCGTGCCGCTCTGGGGCTACTTTGCGGCCTGCATCGCCAACCCTGTGGCATGGTTCTTTGCCTGCTTCTTCCTCATCCCGGCCTACTTTGCAGTGCGCAAGCGGCTGACGAAGGAGCTTGCCGCAGCGCGGATGGAGGACTGAGGGGAACTTCGCTCAAGCCTCTCCCTTTGGGAGAGGTGGCATTGCGAAGCAATGACGGAGAGGGCAAGC
>OJSA01001085.1_pt1 | contig 26181 bp, 20 predicted proteins | sample 1599341 | NCBI WGS metagenome assembly OJSA01 (sample SAMN04168657, study PRJEB22393) | human gut metagenome | biome: human gut microbiome; feature: stool | host: Homo sapiens | collected 2014-03-20 | reverse complement strand
GAAGGAAGGCTGCAACAAAATGAGCAAAAAAACTCATTTTGTTACAGCCCCTTTTGCCGTAGGGGCCGTCCCAAGCCTTTCCAGCCCGTCAGGTGCCAACCAACGGGAGGCGCAGGACGGTTGCTGGAACGGACAGCTGTGGCTGGGCGGCCCGCTTGTGGGAATTCCGCAAACTGATACTGCAGTTCGTAGGCGGCAAATCATCGATTAACCTCTCAGTCAGCTGCGCTGACAGCTCTCCTAGCAGGAGAGCCGGGCTGCCATAGGGGCCGCGAGCCACGAGCCACAAACTGCTAACCGCTAACCCCTAACCCCTAGTGGAATATGTTGATGAACACGGTGATGATCGATGCGTTGACTGGGTCGATGATGAGCGAGCCGATGAGGGGGATGACGAAGAAGGCCGTCGGTGCCGGGCCGAAGAGTTCGGTCATGGCTGTCATGTTGGCGATGGCGTTCGGCGTAGCGCCGAGGCCGAAGCCGCAGACGCCGCTGGTCATGACGGCTGCTTCGTAGTCCTTGCCCATGGCGCGGAAGACGATGAAGTAAGCGAAGATGGCCATGAACAGGGCCTGGCTGAGGAGCATGACGACCAGGGGGATGGCCAGGTCGGCGAGCTGCCAGAGCTTGAGGCTCATGAGGACGCAGGTCAAAAAGACGGTCAGGCTCAGGTTGCCCAGGACTTCGCTTTCGCGCTGATAGATTTTATAGGCGTGCGTGAAGTCGGCGATGTTGCGGATGATGGCGGCGACGATCATGGAGCCGATATAGCCCGGGAAGACCAGGCCGATGCTGCTGAAGAAGCCGCTGACCAGAGTGCCCAGGCCCATGGCCAGGAAGAGGTGGGCCATGGCGTTCATGAAACGGTAGTTGTCGATGGTCTGGCCGATTTTATTTTCAATCTTAATGGCGTTTTCGGCGCGTTCTTTATTGCCGGCGACGGCTTTGAGCGTCGAAACGGTGCCGGCATTGAAGGACGGGTCGAAGCGTTCCGATTCGGCCGAGCTGACGAGGTGGAATTTGTGGACCAGTTCTTCGCCAATCGGGCCGCCGATGACGCCGCCGGCGACGAGGCCGAAGGTAGCTGCTGCGACGGCAATGGTCACGCCGCCGTCGAGGCCGATGCTTTCCAGGAGCGGGCCGAAAGCCGCTGCCGTACCGTGGCCGCCGACCATGGGGATGGAACCCGTTGCCAGGCCCAGGAGCGGGCTCAGGTTAAAGGCCATAGCCAGGCCGGAGCCGATGATGTTCTGGCAGATGATCAGGACCGTCGTGACAATGGCCATTTTCAGGACCATGACGCCGCCGCGCTTGATGAGGCTGATGCTGGCCGTATAGCCGACGCTGGTGAAGAAGAGCATCATGCAGATGTTCTGCATGATCGTATCCTGTTCGTATTTCCAGATGCCCTGCGTATATAAGATGCAATTGATGATAGCAAATAAGATACCGCCGACGACGGGCGCCGGGATACAGTACTTACGAAGGACGCTGATCTTGACGCGCAGGAAGACGCCAACGTAGTAGACGACGATGGCCGCAGCCAGGGTCTGATAAATATTAAGATTTAAAGACACACGGAAAACCTCCTTATAATTTTAAAAATACAATACATATCATATCATAACAGATTTTAGGCTGTAAAACAATTGTAAACATGAGAAAACGTTTTGATTTTTTAAGCATATATGGGATATTATTTTTTAATAGACAGAAAAAATGGTGAATGATAATAATCTTGACGGCCTTTTCGCTGGCTCTCTTTAGAAAAACAAAAGGACTGGATGTCGCTGGCCTTGAGGTCCAGCTTCAGCTGTTCCTGTCCCAGGGGAGAGAGGGCGGGAGCGTCGGAATGCACTTTGGTGACCACCGGGAGCTGGCCCTTGGCCCCTTTCAGGAAAGCTGCACCGCGGCTGTTGAGGGCCAGGAGGCGGGCATATTGCGGACCTGCCTCATAGGAGCAGTCCATGAGGTCCCGCGAGGGCTGCAAGAGCGTATAGGCGCCCATGCGGCAGAGGCGGCTGTAGGCATAGCGCCGCGTCTTGATGCTCCTGAGGGCCTGGTCGTAACTGCCGCTTTCCATGAAAGCGCGGTGCCAGCGGTTTTCCAATCCTTCCGTAAAGGCCGGCAGACTGCGCAGCTGGTCCGGTGTCAGCAGGCGGTTATGGCTGGCGACGAAATCGCCGTAGCGGCCGTAATCAGTGAAGGCGCCCTGGGCCAGCTGGTCTTCGGCACCTGCCAGGCTGGCCGCTGTGAGATAAGGCCGACAGGCGGCGGCTGTCCCGCTGCAGCGCATGGCCTGGCGCAGGGCCGAGGCGCTGGCAAAGGCGGCACCGAGGCCGGTATCGCCGTGTCGGCCCTGGCGGGGCAGGGGAAGAAAGGTCAAGGGCTGTTCCTGTTTCAACATGGCCCGGGCATATTCAAAGGCCAGCAGGGCATTGGGCTGCTGCAGCAGCCGGGCTTCGTCAGGGGCCGCGGCCATGAGTGCGTCAGTCAGCTGCTGTCCAGCTGAGGATTTTTTTGCTGCCTTCAGGCAGGCTGTCAGTCCCTCGGAGCGGCGGGCCAGGGAGAGAAAGTCAGCCGCCGTTCCGCCTTCGACGCCGCAGGCCAGGGCCTGGCAGCCCAGGCGGGCGGCTAAGGTGACGCCGCCTTGAGCGAAACCGGCCGCGCTGGACAGGGCATAGACGGCAGGGAGTTCGATGACCACATCGGCACCGCCGTCGATGGCCCAGGCCGCGCGGTGCCATTTATCGAAAAAAGCCGGTTCGCCGCGCTGGACGAAGGCGCCGCTCATGATGATGACGATGGCCGCCTCCGGGCCGGCTGCCTGGCGGACTTGGCGGATTAAACGGGCGTGACCCGTGTGGAACGGGTTGAATTCGGCGATGATGGCAAGGGATTCCATAGAGCCTCCTATATGTTCAGAATTTCACAAAATCTCGAAAAAGTATAGCCTGATGAGAATTATATTATATGTTTTAAATAAAATCGTGCTAATGGTTATAAGTATACGGGGCAGGCCGGGAAACGTCAATGGTGTATACTCATTCCTGCCAAGGGAGAGGCGAAAGTATTTGCAATTCGTCGCTTTTTTTTAGGTGACGCTATAAATCTTTTATGCTATAATGAACCTAGTCTGTAGAAAGCATAAATAGGTGATTGCATGAAAGGATTGAAATTATTAGCAGTTGCGGCCATGACCGCAGCTGTCGTATTGTTGTCCGGATGCGGCAACATGACGATGCTCGAAGAATACAGCTTCGGGTATGTCCAGCTCAAAGCCGGGAATTCGGAAGTCTATGTCATGACACCGTTCGACCTGGCCCATGTAAGCCGCCAGAATGGGGAAGGCATGATGTACATCAACAACGATAAGCACATCAATGTCGTCGCTGTTTCCGAAACGGCTGGCGAAACGACGCCTGTAGCCATGGCAGAAGAATATGTTGCCATGCTGAAACAGACACCGGATGTTTCTGATCTGCAAACGAAGGTCACCGACGCGGAAGAAAGCGGCCGCAAGACCACTGTTGTCGACGCTTCCTATACGGAACCGCTCAACGGCCAGCCGGCCAAACTCATCGTGCGGAGTCTCTTCTTTGAAGATAATGGCCAGATATGGCACGTCATGTACATGTACAAAGACGGCGATGCCCTGGCTAAAGAAGTAGTTGACCACGTATTTGGCCAGCTCAAATAATTCTAAGACAAATGAAAGAGGGTAAATTTTCATGATCGTATTGGTTGTAAACTGCGGCAGCTCGTCCTTGAAGTACCAGCTCATCAACATGGACAATGAAGAAGTAATGGCAAAAGGTTTGGTCGAAAAAATCGGCCTTCCCGATTCGCAGCTGACCCACAAATGGAATGGCCAGAAGAAAGAAATCAAACAGTCCATCCCGGATCACCAAGTCGCTGTCAAACTCGTCCTCGACATCCTCACCGACGCTGAATGCGGCGTCATCAAATCCATGGATGCCATCGACGCTGTCGGCCACCGCGTCGTCCATGGCGGCGAAGAATTCGCTGCTTCCACGCTCATTACGGATGAAGTCATGAAAGCCTTGGAAAAATGCTCGGCTATGGCTCCGCTCCACAATCCGCCTAACATCATCGGCATCAACGCCTGCAAAGCCATCATGCCCGGCGTTCCTCAGGTCGGCGTCTTCGATACGGCTTTCCATCAGACCATGCCGGCGAAAGCCTTCATGTATGGCCTCCCGTATGAACTCTACAAAGAAGACCACATCCGCCGTTATGGCTTCCACGGCACGAGCCATCGCTATGTAGCTGGCGAAGTCGCTAAAGTCATGGGCGTACCCGTTGAAAAACTGCGCATCATCAACTGCCACCTCGGCAACGGTTCTTCCCTGGCTGCCATCAAATATGGCAAATGCGTCGACACGACCATGGGCTTCACACCGCTCGCCGGCGTCCTCATGGGCACCCGCTGCGGCGATATCGACCCGGCTATCGTCCTCAACGTCATGGACAACCACAACCTTTCGACGAAAGAAATGGATACGCTCATGAATAAGAAATCCGGCGTCCTCGGCATTTCCGGCGTTTCCAGCGACTTCCGCGACCTCGGCCAGGCTGCTGCTGAAGGCAACGAACGCGCTCAGCTCGCCCTCGACATGTTCCACTATCAGGTCCGCAAGGAAATCGGCGCTTTCGCAGCTGCCATGGGCGGCGTAGACGTCATCACCTTTACGGCTGGCGTCGGCGAAAACGGCATCGAAGACCGTGCAGCCATCGCTGAAGGCCTGGAATACCTCGGTGCGAAACTCGACCCGCAGCGCAACAACGTCCGCGGCAAAGATGCCCTCATCAGCACGGATGATTCGACGGTCAAGATGTACGTCATCCCGACGAACGAAGAAATCATGATCGCCCGCGATACGAAGGACATCGTATCCAAACAGTAATGACCAAAGTGCGTGCCCGAAGATGGAGTGAATACTGTGAAATTACTATACTGGGACATTGACGGAACCTTATTGAATACGGGCCGGGCCGGTCTGTACGCCATTGAAGAAGTCTTCCACGACCTCAAGGGCGCCGACGTGCCCGTGCCGAAGATCGCCGCCGGCGGCCGGACGGATAATTTCATCTGCCAGCAGCTCTTGTATAAAGCCACAGGCATCATGCCGACAGACGATGAAGTCCATGCCTTTTGCCGGGGCTATGAAAAGAAGCTCCTGAAATGGCTGAAGCGCAAGGCCGAAGAAGGCGTTGTCCTGCCCCACGTAGAAGAGAACCTGGCTTTCTTCCAACAGCGAAAGGATTACAGGCAGCTCCTCCTGACCGGCAACAGCGCCATCGGCGCCCGCATGAAGATGGACGTCTTCGGCCTGTCCCAGTACTTCGATTTCTCTCATTCTGGGTTCGCCTTCAATTATTACTATCGCGATGATCTGGCCCGCAATGCCCTGGCCATCGCCAAGGAAGCCTGGGGCGATGCCATCGAAATGGCTTATGTCATCGGCGACACGCCTTACGACATCCAGTGCGGCAAAGCCATCGGCGCCCGCACGATCAGCGTGGCTACAGGCCGCTATTCCTATGAGGAACTGGCCCAGTGCGCGCCCTGGAAGATACTGCGGTCCCTGCCGGAACCGGAAGCCTTCCTGAAAATCATCGAAAATTAAAAAGAAGGTCAAAAAAAAGACCCGGACTCATAAGGAGTCCGGGTCTTTTTCGGGTTCTTCGATGCGCCAGGTGTTTTCGAGGACGCGGAAATTGAGGCGGTGCCATTTCTTTTCGATATCGTCCAGTGTCTGCGAGGCGGAATATAACATATTATTTTGTTTCTTGGCCTGCTTTTCCAGCTGTGCCATGCGAACGCGCTGGGTGGATACGGTGTCCGCCAGTTCATAGACCTGGAACTGCAAGGCGGCGATCCAGAAGAATTCCAGCAGGGCGACGATGACGACGCATTTCTGGGCCTTTGGCAGACCGTGCCAGGCCTGGCAGAAGCGGCGGCGCAGGCGGGAGAGGGCCGCCCGGCCGTGCTGCTCCTTTTGGCGGATCCCCGTCAGGTCAGGAGGGAACTTGTGTCTGTCCATAAGCCTTATAAGTTGGAAATGACGCGGGCCTTATTGCGGACGAAGTCGAGCCACAACTGGGCGGCATGGGAGAGGTAGTGGCCCCGTTTCCAGATGACGTAGAGGACGTGCATGATTTCCGGTTCTACCAGGGGACGGACGACGACCGATTCCGATACGCGGGGGTTCGTTTCCTTCGTCGGGCACAGGCGGCTCGGCAGGAGGGCGACGCCCAGGTTGGCGACGACGGTCTGGATCATGAGGTCCCGCTGGCTCGTTTCGAAGACGATCTTCGGCTGGAAACCGATTTTCTTACAGTGCTGGATGATTTCGTCGTGCAGGTTGAAGTCGTCGCGGTAGAGGACCAGCGATTCATTGGCCAGCTTCTTGAGGGGAATCGTCTTTTCCTTGGACAGGATGTTGTCCCGGTGGATGATGACGTTCATCGGGTCCTGGGTCAGGAAGAACGATTCAAAGTCCTTTTCCTTCGGCTGCGTGCAGACGATGCCCAGGTCGATGAGGCCTTCCTGGACGCTGATTTCGACTTTCTTCGAGCCGTGTTCGTAGAGGTCCAGTTCGATCTGCGGGTATTCCTGCTTGAACGCCCCCAGGAGGTTGGCGAAGATCGGTGCGCCCGTGATCGGCGGCAGGCCGATGAGGACCGTCCCTTGTTCCAGCTTGAATTCGTTTTCAAAGTCCGTCTTCAAGTGTTCGAACATGAAGACGACGCGCTTGGCGTGGGAGAGGAAAATCGTGCCGGCATCGGTGAGTTCGACGGCCTTGGCGTTGCGCATGAAGAGGACGACGCCCAGTTCTTCTTCCAGGGCCTTGATGGTGCGGCTGATGGCGGACTGGGAAATGTGCAGCGTCCGCGCGGCTTTGCTGAATGATTTCTTGTCGGCTACTTCGACAAAGTATTTAAGATGATGAAAATCCATACTAACACCTCCACTAATGGTGTACACCGAATCGGCACTTTAATATATACTCGATTGGTATACGTTTACAAAATAGCACTGAACGATGCATAAACTAGCATCACATTCCTATTGAATTTAGCATTACTTAGGCATATAATTAACTTGTAAGAAAAAGTTACAAAGTCGTTCGGTTTGTGATGGTCAGCAAGCTTCAAAAGGCATGTTGGTGTGCAAATCTGTAATATCACTATAATAGTATTACAGATTAAGAATATTAGCAACACCTTTTTTGAATATTATTGAACCTTCCCGCTTTTCATTGCATTTTTTTCAAGATAGGGACGTGTATGGACGATACGTGAACAGAAGTCATCCATGGAACCTGGGTGAGGGTCCGCGCCGTCCGTATGAGGATGCAACAGGACGTCTTTATAGCTTTCTTAAGCCTATCAGTATGATTTTTCCATATTGAAAGTATACTTTTATCTAAGGAGCGTGTTTTATCTATGAGCAAATTTAAAACCATGGATGGTAACGAAGCAGCTGCATGGGTGTCCTATGCATTTACTGAAGTTGCCGCAATTTATCCGATCACGCCGTCTTCTCCTATGGCAGAACATGTCGATGATTGGGCAGCCGCTGGCATGAAAAACATCTTCGGCCACAAAGTCAACGTTGTTGAAATGCAGTCCGAAGCTGGCGCAGCTGGCGCATTCCACGGTTCTTTACAGGCTGGTGCTTTGACAACTACGTACACGGCATCTCAGGGTTTCCTCCTCATGATCCCGAACATGTACAAAGTTGCCGGTGAACTCCTCCCGGGCGTATTCCACGTAGCTGCTCGTGCTTTGGCTAACCATGCACTGAACATCTTCGGTGACCATCAGGACGTTATGTCTGCTCGTGCAACAGGCTGCTGTCTCTTGGCTGAATCCAATGTTCAGGAAGTCATGGATCTCGGTGGTGTCGCTCATTTGGCAGCAATTAAAGGTTCCCTGCCGTTCATCAACTTCTTCGATGGTTTCCGTACTTCTCACGAAATCCAGAAAGTTGAAGTCATTGACTTCGAAAACTTCAAGAAACTCGTTGACTGGGACGCTATCGAAGCATTCCGCAAACGTGCCCTCAACCCGGATCATCCGGAAATCCGCGGCACTGCAGAAAACCCGGACGTATACTTCCAGCACACAGAAGCTTCCAACAAATTCTACGACGCTATGCCGGATATCGTAGCTGACTACATGGACAAGATTTCTGAAATCACTGGCCGTACGTACAAACCGTTCAACTACTTCGGTGCTCCTGACGCTGAATACGTTGTCGTTTCCATGGGTTCTCTCTCCGACGTCGCTAAACAGACTGTCGAATACTTGCAGAGCCAGGGCGAAAAAGTCGGTGCCATCAACGTTCACCTCTATCGTCCGTTCTCCAACAAATACCTCCTCAACGTTCTTCCTAAGACTGTTAAGAAGATCGCTGTCATCGACCGTACGAAAGAACCGGGCTCCCTCGGCGAACCTCTCTACCTCGATATCGTTGGCTTCGTAAAAGAAGAAGGCCTTAACATCGACGTTATCGGCGGCCGTACAGGTATGGGCTCCAAAGACGTTCTTCCGGAAGACTTCCTCGCTGTCTTCAAAGAACTCAAGAAAGAACATCCGCTCAACGGCTTCACGCTGGCTATCAACGACGACGTTACCAACCTCAGCCTTCCGCGCGAACCGAAAATGCCGGTTGACACGACTGGCCTTACGTCCTGCAAATTCTGGGGCTTCGGTTCTGATGGTACTGTCGGCGCTAACAAATCCGCTATCAAGATCATCGGTGACCACACCGACATGTATGCTCAGGCATACTTCGCTTATGACTCCAAGAAATCCGGCGGCGTAACTATTTCTCACCTGCGTTTCGGTACTCGCCCGATCGATATGCCGTACCTCATCGACGCAGCTGACTACATCGCTTGCCATCGTCAGTCCTATGTAAAACGCTTTGACATCCTCCGCGGTATCAAAGAAGGCGGCACATTCATGCTGAACTGCACCTGGACCGACGAAGAACTGGAAAAAGAACTTCCGGCTCGCATCAAACGCGCTATCGCTAAGAACCATGTTAAATTCTACACCTTGAACGGTGACGCTATCGGCCAGAGACTCGGCCTCGGCACTCGTATCAACATGGTCATGCAGGCTGCATTCTTCGCACTCGCTAAGATCATTCCTATCGATGACGCTGTTAAATACTTGAAAGACTCCATCGTCAAGAGCTATGGCAAGAAAGGCCAGAAAGTCGTTGACATGAACAACGGCGCTGTTGATGCTGGTATCAAAGAATTCCATGAAGTTAACTATCCGGCTTCCTGGGCTGACGCTAAAGACGAAGTCGTCGAAGGCCGTCCGGCTCCGAAGTACTTCACGGAAGTTGCAAAACCGATGCTCGAACAGGTTGGCGACGATCTCTCGGTTTCCGCATTTGCTGGCCGCGAAGATGGCACCATGCCTTCCGGTACTGCTAAATTCGAAAAAGCAGGCCCGGCTCTCCACGTTCCTTCCTGGGATGCTGAAAAATGTATCGGCTGCTTGCAGTGCTCCTTCGTCTGCCCGCACGCTACTATCCGTCCGGTCTTGACGACGAAAGAAGAAACGGCTGCTGCTCCGGCAGGCTACAAAGTAGCTCCGAAAGCTAAATCCGGCAAAGAATATGATCTCGCCATCATCGTTGACCAGCTCGACTGCCTCGAATGCGGTTCCTGCGTAAACGTTTGCCCGGTTCAGGCTCTCACCATGGTTCCGAACACCGACGAAGAACGTCAGAAGATGGATCTCTGGTACTATGGTACGGAAACGGTTGCTCCGAAAGCTAACCCGCAGAACAAGAAGACCGTCATCGGTTCTCAGTTCGAAACTCCGCTCCTCGAATTCTCCGGCGCATGCGCAGGCTGCGGTGAAACACCGTATGTCAAACTCATCACGCAGCTCTTCGGCGATCGCATGATGATTGCTAACGCTACTGGCTGCTCCTCCATTTGGGGTGCATCCGCTCCGGTTTCCCCGTACACCATGAACGCTGCTGGCCATGGCCCGGCTTGGGCAAACAGCCTCTTCGAAGATGCTGCTGAATTTGGTCTCGGCATGTTCCTCGGCGTAGACAAAGTCCGCAAAGACTTGGCTGAAAACCTCGACGCTGCTAAAGCCGTTGCTTCTCCGGAACTCCAGGCTGCACTCAGCGACTGGGCTGCTAACCTGAACGAAGGCGAAGGCTCTCGTGAACGCGCTGACAAACTGACAGCTCTCCTCGAAAAAGAAGCTGCTGGCAAACCGGTTCTCGAAGACTTCCTCGCTAAGAAACAGTTCTTCGTTAAACGTAGCCAGTGGATCATCGGTGGTGACGGCTGGTCCTACGATATCGGTTACGGCGGTGTTGACCACGTCCTCGCTTCCGACCACGACGTCAACGTCCTCGTCCTCGATACCGAAGTTTACTCCAACACTGGCGGTCAGTCCTCTAAAGCAACCCCGACTGCAGCTATTGCTCAGTTCGCTGCTGCCGGCAAACGCACGAAGAAGAAGGACCTCGGCATGATGGCTATCTCCTATGGCTATGTCTATGTAGCTCAGGTAGCTATGGGTGCTGATAAGAACCAGCTCATGAAAGCCATGACTGAAGCTGAAGCTTACCATGGCCCGTCCCTGGTTATCTGCTACGCTCCTTGCATTAACCACGGCATCCGTAAAGGCATGGGCAAGAGCCAGCTCGAAGAAAAACTCGCTGTCGAATGCGGTTACTGGGATCTCTTCCGCTACAACCCGGATCTCAAAGCTCAGGGCAAGAATCCGTTCAGCCTCGACTCCAAAGAACCGGATTACAGCAAATTCCAGGAATTCTTACAGGGTGAAGTTCGTTATGCTTCCCTTAAGAAAGGCTTCCCGGAAGAAGCAGACGCTCTCTATGCTAAGACAGAAGCAGACGCAAAAGCTCGTCGCGAATCCTATGTACGTTTACAGAAGGGTTTTGAAGACTAATTTGATTGCACTCGCTGCATGAGAATAGAAGAAAGGCCCCGCATGAAGGTTTCGACCCTCATGCGGGGTCTTTTCTTTTTGTAGTTTGTAGAAGAGGGCTTTAAATTAAAAAACCTTCACTAAAAACTAAAAACTGCAAACTTCATACTCAAAAAGGAACTGTTGCACTGCGACAGCTCCTTTTTTATTGCTATCCTTTCTCAATAGGTATATAATAAAGCGTGTTTTTATAACCATTTTGAAAGGGGTCTTTCTGTATGTCATCTAAAATGGGTACATTATGTATTGTTTTGACAGCCATAGCCTTTGGTACGATGGAAATTTCCTTGAAGATTGCCGGAACGGCGTTCACGCCTTTCCAGCTGACTTTCCTTCGGTTCCTCGTCGGCGGGCTGCTGCTCATGCCGCTGGCTGTCCGCGATTTGAAGAAGCGCAGCATCCACCTCGATCGTTCTGATTGGGGCTATTTGGCTGTCCTCGGGCTGATTAACATCTGCTTCAGCATGATCCTCTTCCAGATCGGGGTCAACATGGCCAATGCCGGCCTGGCAGCTATCGTTTTCTCCAGTACCCCGATTTTTGTCATGATTTTTTCGTATTTCATCATTCACGAAGCCTTTACCCGCAAGAAGGCCATTACCCTGGTCTTGAGTATCATCGGCCTGGTCATTGTCGCCAATCCCATGGCCATTATCCGCAGCGGCAATATCGGCCTGCTCGTATCGCTGGCAGCTGCCGTTTCCTTTGCCCTTTATACAGCGCTGGGTAAACTCCGTATTGAAAAACTGGGCGGCAACGTAGAAAACGCCTTCAGCTTCCTCATCGGCTGCGTCTTCCTGTTTTTCATCCTCTTGTTCCACGGCGACCCCATCGTGGCCGGTATTGATTCCCAGACCGTATGGCCCCTTATTTACTGTTCCTTAGTCGTCACGGGCTTCGGCTATCTGTGCTTCATGAAGGCCATCGAACTGACAGGTCCGTCCAATGCATCCTTTGCCTTCTTCATCAAACCGATCATCGCCTTGATCTTGTCGGCCATCATCTTGTCGGAACCGATTACGGTCAATGCCGTCGTCGGCCTGGCCCTGATCCTCCTGGGCTGCACGATGGCAGGGCCGATTGAACACCTGCTCTTCCGTCACCATGCTATCGGTGAAATCGAAGGCCGCGAAAATCATCCGGCCTGGATCAAGGAAGATACAGAAAGTCCCTTGGTCATTACCATTTCCCGTGAATACGGCAGCGGCGGCCGCAACATCGGCAAGCTCGTCGCCCGTAAGCTCGGCATCCCTTATTACGATACGGAAATCCTCAACCTGACCCGTAAAGAACATCCGCAGACCTTCGCCGCCTGGTGTAAAGACCGCAAGCGCATGCTCGGCCCCTTGCTGACCAAGGTCTATGACGATTATATCCACTACGCGTCGGGCTATGAATCGAAGCAGCAGGAAATGTTCCGCGATGAATCCGAAGTCATCCAGGCTCTGACAGAAGGGAAGTCGTGCGTCATCGTCGGCCGCCTGGCCAACTACATCCTGCGCAAACGGCCGAATACCTTCAATGTCTTCGTTTCGTCCGACCCGGATTGGGCCATCCAGCGCATCATGCTCCGCGAACACGTCGATGCCGACAAGGCGCGGAAGATCCGCAACCACGTCAATCACGAACGGCGCGACCACTGCATGTACTGCACCGATTCCTATTGGGGCTACGGCGCCAACTACGACTTGAGCCTCAAATCCAGTGACTACGGCATCGTCAAGACAGCCGACCTCATCCTGCAGGCTGCCCAGCACCGCCTGACTATCTCCAAAGAAGATATCAACCCTGCTGCCGACCACAACGCCGTCTCCGCGCCGGCTGTAGCCGAATCGTGATTTTGTAGTTTGCAGTAGGGGCTTGCACGTGGCAAGCCCGCAACTGGATATGTATGGATTTTCCCGTCCGGCTCCGTAGAGAATTCACCCAGATACCGAAACGGGTCGCCCACGTGGCGACCCCTACAGAAAAAGCGCTGTCTTCATATGACAGCGCTTTTTTTACGCCTGCCATATTTAAACAAACTTTAAACTTTCTCAAAATTAACAAATAATGGCAAATAGCTATAGATTTAGCCTTTATTTTGAGAATAGAAAGTGATAAAATAATAGTTGATTTATTGATAGTGATTATTCTTGAGAATGTGTCGTGATAGCTATGGAGAAACGATGGCAGTTCGGCAGTCCCGACGAGGGGCTCATGGAGGCCTTGTCCGCACAATTACATATATCCCCGGTCTTGGCACAGGTACTGGCCAATCGCGGCATCGCCGATGTCCGGGCAGGGGACCATTTTCTTCACAATACTTTGGCCGATATGGCCGATCCTTTCCTGATGAAAGGCATGGAGAATGCCGTCATCAGGCTGGAGCAGGCGATAACTGAAAAGCAGCGCATCGTCATCTACGGTGACTATGACGTCGACGGCATTACGTCGACGTCTCTTGTTTATTCCGTCCTTCGCGACCTCGGCGCATCGCCGCAGTTCTACATTCCCGAACGGGAGAGCGAAGGCTATGGCCTCAACGAAGGGGCCCTGGAGCAGCTGAGCCGGCAGGCCGACCTGCTCATCACCGTCGACTGCGGCATTTCGTCACACGACCTGGTCCAGCAGTTCTCGCCGGTCCTGGATATGATCATTACGGATCATCACGAACCGCCGGAACAGATCCCGCCAGCCCTGGCCGTCCTCAATCCCAAGCAGGCCGGCTGCCCCTATCCCTTTAAGGAGCTGGCCGGCGCCGGCGTGGCCTACGTCCTCTGCCGGGCCCTGTGGCAGCATCACTGCCATGAAGACCTGCCGGGCTATACGGACCTGGCGGCCTTGGGGACCATTGCCGACCTGGTCCCCCTGACTGGCGAGAACCGTATCCTCGTCCGCCATGGCTTGGCGGCCATGAAAGAAGGGAAGCGGACGGGCATCAAGGCCCTCCTCGATGCGTCCAATCTCAGCGGGAAGGATATCACGGCCGGCCGTATCGCCTTTACGGCGGCGCCGCGCCTCAATGCGGCCGGGCGCATCAGCCATGCGACGAAGGGTGTCGAACTGCTCCTGGAAACCGATGCGGCCAAGGCGGCGGCCGATGCAGCCGAACTGAGCCGCCTCAACACGGAGCGCCAGGACATTGAGCACACCATTGCCCAGGAAGCCATCGCCCAGATCGAAGGGCAGGCGAGGGGCCGCGACGGCGTCCTCATCGCCTATCATGAGGGCTGGCACGTCGGCGTCATCGGCATCGCCGCATCGCGCCTGGTAGAGACGTATTACCGGCCGTCCCTGGTCATCACCGTCCGCGACGGCATCGGCAAGGGATCGTGCCGCAGTATCAGCGGTTTCAACATGTACGAAGCCCTGCAATACGCCCAGGATTTGCTCATCCAGTTCGGCGGCCACACCATGGCGGCGGGCTTTTCCGTCAGGGCCGAGAACATCGAAGCCCTGCGCCGGCGCCTGCTGGACTATGCGGCAGCGCATATGACGGCCGCCGACTACGTCCCCTTGGTCCACATCGACAAGGAATTGGAACCGGCCGATGTGACCTTGGACCTCATTGCTGAGCTGTCCCGCCTGGAGCCCTATGGCATGGGCAACAGCCGGCCCGTCTTTTCCCTGAGCGGGGCTACGGTAGAGGAAATCCGTCCCATCGGCCGGGAAAAGCAGCACGTCCGCCTCGTCGCCCGCGGCGCCGATAGGACACGCCTTTCCGGTGTCGCCTGGTCCCAGGCGGGCCTGTGCGACGCCATCGTCGAAGGCGACGTCATCGACGTGGCCTTCCAGCTCGAACGGAACGACTTCAATGGCATGTCGTCGCCGCAGCTGGTCATCCAGGACGTCCACCTGCCAGGCCGCCACATCGTCCTCAACCGGGCGGTCATGGTCGATATTTACATGGCCCTCAAGAAATGCATCCCCGACTGGGGCATGCCGGTCTGGCAGGTCCGCCGCCGTCTGGCTGCGGACCAGGGGGACTGTTATGATGTCCACACCATTTACGCTGCCATCGTCGTCCTCCGGGAAATCGGCGTCCTCAAAATACGCCATGATGACGACGGCCCAGCTTATTATTTTCCTATCCTTGCGGGGAAAATGGATCTTCATGCGTCGCCGACGTATGAATTGTACTGCAAGGAGTGAGGAGGTTTCATATTATGGAATTTAAAGATAAAGATGTCGAATTCAAACACCTCATCGACACGATACATACGTATCTGCCCCAGGCCAAATGCGATGACGTGACCAAAGCCTATAACCTGGCCGAAGAGGCCCACAAGGACCAGCGCCGCGTCAGCGGGGAACCGTATATCCTGCATCCCCTGGCCGTCGCCCAGATACTGGCAGATATGAAAATAGATACGACGACCATTACGGCGTCGCTCCTCCACGATGTCGTCGAAGATACGTCGTACACCCTGGAAGATATCAAGAAGATGTTCGGCAAGGAAGTAGCCTTCCTCGTCGACGGCGTCACCAAGTTGAGCCGCCTCAATTACCGTACCAAAGAAGACCAGCAGCTCAACAGCATGCGCAAGATGTTCCTGGCCATGGCCAAGGACGTGCGCGTCGTCGTCATCAAGCTCGCCGACCGCCTGCACAACATGCGTACCCTGCGCTACATGCGCAGCGACAAGCAGAAGCGTATTGCCCAGGAAACGCTGGAAATCTTTGCCCCCCTGGCACACCGCTTAGGGATTTTCAATATCAAGTGGGAACTGGAAGATTTGTCCTTCCGCTACCTCGAACCGGACAAGTACTACGACCTCGTCGACCAGATGAAGCAGAAGCGCCACGTCCGCGAAGAAATCGTCAACGAAGCCATCGACGTCCTCAAGAAGGCCCTCGACGAAGCCCACATCCACTGCGAAATCAACGGCCGGCCCAAGCATTTTTACAGCATTTATAAAAAGATGAAGAAAGATAACCGCGACTTGAGCCAGGTCTATGACCTCTTCGCCATCCGCGTCATCGTCGACGACGTCAAGGACTGCTACGGCGTCCTGGGTATCGTCCACAGCCTGTGGAAGCCACTGCCGTACCGCTTCAAGGACTACATCGCCATGCCTAAGCCCAATAACTACCAGTCCCTGCACACGACAGTCATCGGGACGAGAGGGCAGCCTGTAGAAATCCAGATCCGCACCTGGGAAATGCACCGCATCGCCGAATACGGCGTCGCCGCCCATTGGCGTTATAAAGAAGGCAACCAGACGGCCAACAAGGACGCTTTCGATGAAAAAATGGGCTGGCTGCGCAACCTCCTGGAATGGCAGGACACGAGCAATCCGAAAGAATTCGTCAACGCCCTGAAGCTCGACGCCTTTTCCGACGAAGTCTTCGTTTTTTCGCCGCGGGGCGACGTCATCGACCTGCCCCAGGGTTCTATCCCCATCGACTTTGCCTACCGCATCCACACCGACGTCGGCCACCGTTGCGTCGGCGCCAAGATCAACGGCAAGATCGTCCCTTTGGACTATAAATTGAAGAACGGCGACATCGTCGAAATCATTACGTCCAAAGTCGGCAAGCCCAGCCTGGACTGGCTGAACATCGTCGGCAGCTCGGAAAGCCGCTCGAAGATACGCAGCTGGTTCAAGAAGGAAAACCGCGAAGAAAACATCGCCAAGGGCCTGGATGCGCTGGAACGGGAATGTAAGCGCCTGGGCCACGACTGGAAAGCCCTCAACGTCGGCGGCCGCCTGGGCCGCGTGGCCAAGCAGATGAACGCCGGCTCCGAAGACGACCTGGTCGCCGCTGTCGGCTACGGCGGCTTTGCCGTCAATACGGTCCTCATCAAGCTCCTGGAACTGCACAAGAAAGACCTGCAGAAGCAGGAAGAAAAGACCAACAGCCTGGCTGCCCTGGAAAAACTCAAGACCAAGAAGCCCGTCAAGCACAACGGCACGGGCATCCTGGTCAAAGGCGAACCGGGCCTGCTGGTCCGCCTGGCCAAATGCTGCAGCCCTGTACCGGGCGATCCCATCATCGGCTTCATCACCCGCGGCCGCGGCGTCTCGGTCCACCGCGCGGACTGCCCGAACGTCACGCACGGCCAGAACGACGTAGACCGCCTCATCGACGTCGAATGGGATTACGACGGCAACGAACGCTTTGAAGTGAACATGGAAATCGTCGCCTACGACCGCACGGGCATCATGGCCGAAATCATGGCCACCCTGGCGGAAATGAAGATTTCCATCCTCAGCGTCAACGCCAAGACCAGCGATACCAAGAACGTCACCATCCACATGGGCATCAGCATCAAGGACCTGGCCCAGTTTGAATTCGTGGCCACCAAGATACGCCGCCTGAAGGATGTCTACGCCGTCGAACGCTATACGGGAGGGAGCCAGACATGAGAGCTGTCGTACAAAAGACCCTGACGTCTTCTGTGACCTCGGACGGCGTCCTCACCGGCCAGGCAGGCAACGGCCTGACGGTCCTCCTCGGCGTTTCCGTCAAGGATACGGAAGCCGACGTCCGCTACCTGGCCGACAAGATCGTCCACTTGCGTATCTTTGAAGATGACCAGGGCAAACTCAATCACTCCCTCCTCGACGAGGGAGGGGAGATGCTGGTCATTTCCCAGTTCACCCTGTACGGCGATGCCCGCCACGGCCGCCGTCCCAGCTATATCGAAGCGGCCAAGCCCGAACAGGCCGAAGCATTATATGAGCAGTTCGTCGCCGCTGTCCGCGCCTTCGGCGTCACCGTGGCGACAGGCCATTTCCGGACCCATATGGTCGTATCCCTGGCAAACGACGGGCCTGTGACCATCCTCTTGGACAGCCAGAAAACCTTTTAAGGGGGAAGTATACTTATGAGCATGAAATATATCAGTATGGAACTCGGTCCTATCATGACCAATTGTTATATCGTCTACGACACGGATACGAAAGAAGCCATGGTCGTCGATCCGGCCTGGGATTATCCCGCCATCGACAAGGCTCTGACCAGCCATGGCCTGACGCTGAAGTTCATCTTCCTGACCCATGGCCATGCTGACCACATCGGCGCCCTGCAGGAACTGCGCCAGCGCAAGAACGTACCGGTCTACGTCGGCGCCGGCGATGCCGACCTCATTTCCAATTCGCACAATAACCTGTCCCTGTTCATGGGCCAGGCCATCGAATGTACGTCGGCAGACCACCTGGTCAAGGACGGCGATGAACTGACATTGGGGCATCTGCACTTCACAGTCCTGGAAACGCCGGGCCATACGCCGGGCGGCCTCAGCCTGTACGGTGAAGGCGTCGTCTTTTCCGGCGACACGCTGTTCCGCTATTCCGTCGGCCGTACCGACCTCTACGGCGGCTCGTCGAAGACGCTGCTCCACAGCCTGGAAACGAAACTCATGACCCTGCCTGACAATACGCTGGTCCTGCCTGGCCACGGCCCGGCTACGTCCATCGGCGACGAACGGCGTGGCAATCCATTCCTGGACGGAGGCTGGTAAACCATGGTTGCCTATAAGGGCGCGGAGTTCTGGATGCGCGTCACCCTGGCCATCCTGGCCGGTGCGCTGTTCCTCACGGTCCATGCCGTCTACTGGCCCGTCGTCATTTCCCTGATCCTGACGTTCATCCTCATGCCTATCCGCGATGGCGTCATCAAAGGGCTGCGGCGCCTGACCGGCCGTCATGTACCCATCGACCTTGCCATCCTCATCTCCTTTGTCATCCTCATCGTCATCGTGACGATTATTACCAATATCATCGTCAAGCCGCTGGTCATCCAGGTCAATCTGCTGGCAGCCAACTTCAACGATTTGGTCAGCCAGACGGCGGCCCTGGTGACGCAGCTTGAAAATGAGCAGACCCAGTTCTATATCCCGGACCAGGTCAAGAAAATCGTCAACGATGCCTTCGTCAAGATCGGCAATTACGGCATCGAGGGCATCACCAACCTCATCCAGTCCGTCTTTGCCATTGCCGGGACGGTCGTCGAATTCTTCGTCGTACCGATCATTACTTTCTACTTCATGAAAGACGGCGGCCACATGGTCAAGAGCTTCGTCGATATCTTTCCCGAAAGCTATCGCAGCCATCTGGCCGGCCTCTTCCAGGAAATACAGCACGTCCTGAGCCGCTACATCCGCGGCCAGATCCTCATGAGCTGTATCATTGCCACCCTGACTTTCCTCGGCATGTGGGCCATGGGCGTACCGTACCCCATGGTCATCGGCATCTTGGCGGCCATTACCGAATGGATACCCATCGTCGGGCCTATCGTCGGCGCCGTGCCGGCTATCCTGCTCAGCGCGACGGTCAGTTTGTCCCTGCCGCTGAAAGTCATCATCTTCTATATCGTCATCCAGCAGATCGACAGCCACCTCATCATGCCTCAGGTCATGGGGGCCGTCATCAGCCTGCATCCGGTCGTCATCGTCATCGCCCTGCTCATCGGCGGGACCCTCTTTGGCGTAGCCGGCATGATCCTTACCGTCCCGGTGACGGCAGTCTTACAGATTTTGTGTAAACATTTATGGTTTTACAATACATATAAAGAAAAGGCGATGAAGTACAATGGAAACAACGAGAACAGAAACTAATAAGAAAGAAATCATGGATACCATGATGAATAAGAAAGAAATCATGGATACCATGATGAAACGCATGAAAGAAAAGATCAAGTTCAAGAAATGCAAGATGACGTCCCAGCGGCAGATCATCCTGCGGGCCTTCGTCGAAAGCCCAATCCGCCATATGAGCGCCGAAGAAGTCTTCGAGCTGGTCAAGAAGACGGCGCCTGACATCGGCCTGGCTACGGTCTACCGGACGCTGGACCTGTTCACCCAGATGGACCTCTTGAAGAAACTCGATTTCGACGACGGCTGCAGCCGCTATGAATTGAATGACCGCGACAATGAAGGCCATTTCCATCATCATCTCATCTGCCTGGGCTGCGGCAAGGTCTGGGAATGTGAAGACGACCTCCTGGAAACGCTGGAAACGATCCTGGAAAAGCGCCTCCACTTCCACACCGTCGACCATCAGCTGAAAGTCTATGGCTACTGCGAAGCCTGCCAGAAGAAACGGGAAGAAGAAGCGGCCAAAGAAGCCGAAGCTGCGAAAGAAGCGGAATAAGATGGCCCTCCAGACCTATACCTATGACGGGCCGGAACGCTTCCATTCCCTCGTCGGGCAGGTCATGGCCTCCCTGGGCTATGTCGGCGGCCGGGAAGTCCGCGACGTCGGGGCTGCCGTCACTGTCCGCGAGGAAGGCGCCCACCTCCACGTGCGCTGTACCTTCCAGGACGGCGGGGCGCCCTGGTCTTCTGAGGCCCGCCTCGTCGGGACGGACCGGGAACGGGCATCCCTCAAGGACTGCCTCATCCACTGGCATAACCGCTTCTGCGGCCACGGACCCAGCCCGTGGGGGACGCTCATCGGCGTGCGGCCGACGAAACTGGTCCACCACCTCTTCGACCAGGGCTTCACAGCCGACCAGGCCGAAAAGGCCTTGCAGACGTCGTATTGCGTGGCGCCGGCCGTCGCCCGGGACCTGGTGGCCATGGCCAGGCTCCAACGGCCTTACGTCACCGACAGGGGCCGGAAAGTGGCCCTCTACGTAGGGATTCCCTATTGTCCCAGCCACTGCCTGTACTGCTCCTTCCCGTCGCGCCTCATCGGCAGGGAAGGGGAGGCGGAACTCACGGCTTTTCGCGATGCCGTCCTGGCCGACCTCGACGACCTGGCCGACCTGTGCCGGACCTATGACTTGGAAGTCACGTCGCTCTACGTCGGCGGCGGTACGCCGACGTGCCTGCCCCTGCCGGTACTGGAAGCGATGATGACGCGGCTGGCCCGGAATTTCCCGGAAGCCTGCGAATGGACCGTCGAAGCGGGACGGCCCGATACGGCGACGCCGGACATGCTGGCCATGCTCCGCCAGGCCGGTGTCGATCGCATCAGCGTCAATCCCCAGACGTTGCAGCAGCATCTCCTCGATGCCCTGGGCCGGCGCCACCGGGTCGAGGATATTTACACCATGTATGAGAACTGCCGGAAACTGGGTTTTTCCGTCATCAACATGGACTTTATCGCCGGCCTTCCCGGGCAAACCGTAGCAGATATGCAGGAAAATATGGAAATTGTTTGCAAACTGCACCCGGAAAATGTTACAATTCATACGTTAGCATTAAAAAAACGGGCACCCTTATTCCATCATGAATTGCGGGCCGCCATTCCGCCAGCCGAAGAAACGGGCCATATGGTCCGCCTCTGTCAGTCCATCCTGACGGCCGGCGGCTATGTGCCGTACTACATGTACCGCCAGAAGTACATGGCAGCCAGCTTCGCCAACATTGGCTATGCCCTGCCGGGCAGCGTCAGTGCCTATAATATCGAGATGATGGAAGAACGGCAGTCCGTCCTGGCAGCCGGACCGGGCGGGGCGACGAAGTTCCTCTGCCGCGACGGCCACACCTTGGAAAAGGTGTACATGCTGAAAGACGTCGATGCATATGTGCAGGCGCTGGCCGAAAGAATAGCCCAGCGCCGCCGTTTGTGTGCTATCATATACGGAAAAGAGGATGTTTAAATGGCTATTACTGCACCGAGAGGCACGCAGGATTTTCTGCCGGAACAGACGGCAGAGTGGCAGCTGCTGGAAGCAAAGATCCGCCAGATCTGCTCGCTCTACGGCTTCGGCGAAATCCGCACGCCTATGTTTGAAAGTACTGAATTGTTTTTACGCGGCATCGGGGAAACGACAGACGTCGTCACCAAGGAAATGTATACCTTTGAAGACCGCGGCGGCCGCAGCATGACATTGCGCCCGGAAAATACGGCTTCTGTCGTCCGGGCCTTCCTGGAACACAAGCTCTACGGCGACCCGCAGGTCCACAAGTTCTACTACATGGGCCCCATGTTCCGTCATGACCGCCCCCAGGCTGGCCGTTACCGCCAGTTCACCCAGTTCGGCGTCGAAGAAATCGGCTCCAAGGACCCGGCTGTCGATGCGGAAATCATTGCCATGGCCTTCCAGCTCTTCCGGGAACTGGGCCTCAATGATCTGGTCCTGCACCTCAACTCCGTCGGCTGCCCGAAGTGCCGTCCCGTCTATCGCCAGAAGCTCCTCGATTTCTTTGCCGACAAACGGGACCAGCTCTGCGACGACTGCAACGAACGCCTGGAAAAGAACCCTCTCCGCGTCCTCGACTGCAAGGAAGACGGCGAAAAGATGATGCAGATGGGCGTACCTTTGATCACGGATAATCTCTGCGACGACTGCAAGGAACATTTCCACAAAGTCCAGGAATATCTGACGGCCATCGGTATTCCCTTTACCCTCGACCCGCGCCTGGTCCGCGGCCTCGATTATTATACCAATACGGCCTTTGAAATCATGTACGCTCCTTTGGGCGCACAGAGCACGGTCTGCGGTGGCGGCCGTTACGACGGCCTCATCGAAGAAGTCGGCGGTCCGTCGACACCGGGCATCGGCTTTGCCATCGGCATGGAACGGCTGCTCCTGACCTTGAAGGAACAGGGCCTCCTGCCGCCGGTCGAAAAGAAGCAGCCCGTCTTCATCGTCGCCCTCGGCGATGCGGCCAAGACCAGGGCCTTCGAACTGCAGCAGCAGCTCCGCGAAAAGGGCCTCTATGCTGAAATCGACCTCCTGGGCCGCAGCATGAAGGGCCAGATGAAATCGGCCAACAAGCTCAATGCCGATTACACGGTCATCATCGGCGAAAACGAATTAGCCGCCGGTGAAGCCCAGGTCCGCAATATGGCCAGCAAAGAACAAGTCAGCGTTCCCCTTGATGGGATTGTTGCATATATGGAAACACACAAGAAGGGATGATTTACGAATGGATACAATGGAAGGTTTACACCGCTCCCAATACTGCGCTGAAGTAAGTGAAGCGGACAACGGCAAAGAAGTCGTCTTGACTGGCTGGGTCGAACGCCGCCGCGACCACGGCGGACTGATTTTCATCGACCTCCGCGACCGTACGGGCATCGTACAGGTCGTCGCTTCGCCGGACTATGAAAAGGTTTCTTTCGATAAAGCTGAACAGGTACGTACGGAATACGTCCTGGCTGTACGCGGCATCGTCCGCATGCGCGATAAAGATACGATCAACCCCAAGATGAAGACCGGGACCATCGAAATCCGCTGCGAAGAACTGCGTGTCCTCAATTCGTCCAAGACGCCGCCGTTCTATATTGAAGACAACATCGACGTCGACGAAAAGATCCGCCTCAAATACCGCTACCTCGACCTGCGCCGTCCGGAAATGCAGAAGAACCTCATCATGCGCCATAAAGTAAAACATGCCATGCGCACGTTCCTCAACGAACACGGCTTCATCGACATCGAAACGCCGGAACTCTGCAAGAGCACGCCGGAAGGCGCCCGTGACTACCTCGTACCGAGCCGTGTCAACGAAGGCAAATTCTACGCCCTGCCGCAGTCGCCGCAGATTTTCAAACAGCTGCTCATGATTTCCGGTATGGACCGTTACTACCAGATCGCCCGCTGCTTTCGCGATGAAGATTTGCGCGCCGACCGCCAGCCGGAATTCACCCAGCTCGACATGGAAATGTCCTTCATGGACCAGGAAGAAATCCTGACCCTCGTCGAACAGATGGTACATTACATCTTCAAAGAAACCCTGGGCCACGACGTCAAGCTCCCGATTCACCGCATGACCTGGGACTACGCTATGGAAAACTACGGCTCCGATAAGCCGGATCTGCGCTTCGACATGAAGTTCACGGACGTCACGGAACTCGTCAAGGACACGGACTTCAAAGTCTTCCGCAGCGTCATCGACAACGGCGGTCAGGTCAAAGCCATCAACGTCAAAGGCGACGCCGACATTCCCCGTCGTGAACTGGACGGCCTCGTCGAATACGTCAGCCACTACGGCGCCAAGGGCCTGGCTTGGATCGGTTTCCTCGAAGACGGCACGCTCAAATCGCAGATCAAGAAGTTCTTTGGCGAAGACAAGCTCCGTGAAATCGGTAAAGCCTGCGGTGCTGAAAAGGGCGACCTGGTCCTCATGATTGCCGACAAACCGAAAGTCGTCGCAGCCGCTCTCGGCGAACTGCGTAAAGAAATGGCCCGCCGCATGAACCTCATCGACGAAGACGAATTCGCCTTCACCTGGGTCGTCGACTTCCCCATGTTCGAATACAGCGAAGAAGAACACCGCTACGTCGCTATGCACCATCCGTTCACGGCCATGCGCGACGAAGACCTGGACAAACTGGAAACCGACCCGGCTCACGTCTATGCCAAGGCTTATGACTTGGTCCTCAACGGCATCGAACTCGGCGGCGGCTCCCTCCGTATCTACCAGCCTGACGTACAGCAGCGCGTCTTCAAGGCCATCGGCCTGACACCGGAAGAAGCAGAACAGAAATTCGGCTTCCTCCTCCGCGCCTTCGAATACGGTGCACCGCCCCACGGTGGCCTGGCCTTCGGCTTGGACCGCATGATCATGCTCATGCTCAAACGCAAGTCCATCCGCGACGTCATCGCTTTCCCGAAGACCCAGAACGCTATCGACCCCATGAGCGAAGCTCCGTCGACAGTCACCAAAAAACAGCTGCATGAACTCCATATCCAGGTAGAAGAAGACTTGGTAAGCAAATAGAGAGATGAAAAAAGCTTGTCGCATGTGCGACAAGCTTTTTTTTCGTGGCGCGGTCCTATGGACCGCTTTCGTAGGGGCCGTCCTAAGCCTTTTTGGCCCGTCAGGTGCCGACCAACGAGAGGCGCAGGACGGTTGCCAAAACGGACAGCTGTGGCTAGGCGGCCCGCTTGTGGGAATTCCGTGAATGGCTTTCCCAAATGAACGCGATTGGTTTACGAACCACGAGCCGCTAGCAGACACATTGACAAACGTCAATGTGTCTGCTATACTCTAACCATAGATTGATAAACTTCGATATGAAAGGAGGCGCCGTGATGGAGGAAAGGGAAGCGGTCCGCGTATTCAAGGCTTTGGGTGATGAAAAGCGGCTGCGCATCTTGTCGCTCTTGCGGCAGGGGGAACGCTGTGCCTGTGTGCTCCTGGAACACTTGAACCTGTCCCAGCCGACGCTGTCCCACCACATGAAGATCCTCTGCGATGCCCAGCTGGTCACAGGCCGCAAGGAAGGGAAGTGGGTCTATTATTCCCTCAACCGCGCCCAGGCCCAGGTTCTGGAACAGGCCGTTCACGACTTATTCCAGCCCAGTGCCGTGCCGGCAGAGGACGAAGCCTGCCGCTGCCAGTGAGGCAGGCCCTTTTTTCAGCTTATACATTGATAAATGTAAATATATAAATTTCTCTTTAGGAGGTCTTTCATCATGAAACATATGGAAATCTTTGAACAAGCAATGTGCTGCCCGACCGGTCTCTGCGGTCCGTCTATCGATCCGGAACTCTTGCGCGTATCGACGGTCCTGGACACGCTGAAACAGCACGGCATCGACGTCGGCCGCTATAACCTGACCAGTGCGCCCTTGAAATTCGTCCAGACCAAGGCCGTGACGGACTTCCTCCAGCACCACGGTCCTGAAGACCTGCCCCTCATCCTCGTCGACGGCGCCGTCCAGTTTGCCGGCCGCTATCCGACGAATGATGAATTTGCCAGCCTCATCGGCTTTGACCCGGCCATCCTCGAAGCCGCTCAGGCCGCTGGGGACAGCTGCTGCTGCGGCGACAGCGCCGAAGAAACAGCTTCCTGCTGCTGTGGCGATACACCGGCTGAAAGCGAAGCCTCGTCGTGCTGCTGCGGTGACACGCCGGCGGAACCGGAAAGCCCGTCGTGCTGTTGCGGAGGTGACTGTAAATGATCCTCTACGATCCCTTTCACGTCGTCCAGACGAAATACCTCTTCCTGACCGGCAAGGGCGGCGTCGGCAAGACGTCCGTCGCCTGTGCCACGGCCGTCGCCCTGGCCGATGCCGGTAAGAAGGTCCTGCTCATCAGTACCGACCCGGCGTCGAATCTGCAAGACGTCTTTTCCATGGAACTGACCAATAAGGCCACGCCCATCGCCGCCGTGCCCAACTTGGCCGTAGCCAACCTCGACCCGGTCCAGGCCGCGGCCGAATACCGGGAAAGCGTCATCGGGCCCTATCGCGGCCTCCTGCCGGAAGCGGCCCTAGATCGGAAGAGCGTCGTGTAGGGAAAGAGTGTAGATCTCGGTGGTCGCC
>OJSA01000996.1_pt1 | contig 27861 bp, 20 predicted proteins | sample 1599341 | NCBI WGS metagenome assembly OJSA01 (sample SAMN04168657, study PRJEB22393) | human gut metagenome | biome: human gut microbiome; feature: stool | host: Homo sapiens | collected 2014-03-20 | reverse complement strand
AAAGGCGGAAGTGCTAATCGAGGCACTGCCATGGCTTGAGGAATTCGCTGGACAGCGCATCGTCATCAAATATGGCGGCAATGCGATGATCGACGATCATCTCAAGGCCTGTTTCGCTGAAGATATGGTGTTTCTGCGACAGGTCGGCTTGCATCCGGTTGTGGTGCATGGCGGAGGTCCGCAGATTTCTCACATGCTTAAGGCTTTGGGCATTAAGTCGGAATTCAAGGGAGGCCTGAGGGTCACCACGCCGGAGGCCATGGAAGTGGTGCGTATGGTTTTGACGGGCAAGGTTTCCCGTGAACTTGTCGGATTGATCAACGCCCATGGTCCGTTCGCGGTCGGTCTTTCCGGCGAGGATGGTGCGCTCTTTTCCGCCATGCAGCGCAAACCGATCATCAATGGCTCTCCAACCGATATTGGTTTGGTTGGCGACGTGGTGAGCGTCGACGCATCCGCGGTTGAGGATCTGATCAATGCCGGACGCATCCCTGTCGTGTCCTCGGTGGCTCCAAATGAGGATGATGCTACCGAAGTGTTGAATGTGAATGCCGATTCCGCGGCTGCGGCGCTTGCGGCCGCTCTTGGCGCCAGCAAGCTGGTCGTGTTGACTGATGTGGATGGCCTGTACGCCGATTGGCCAGACAGGGACTCTCTGATCGGACGTATCGGCGTGGAGAACCTACGCGATATGCTGCCGGATTTGGAAAGCGGCATGCGCCCCAAGATGGAGGCCTGTGTCAGGGCCATCGACGGAGGCGTGCCGCGCGCCCACATTATCGACGGACGCAAGCCGCATTCCATCCTGAATGAGATTTTCACCACAGACGGCATTGGAACCATGGTCGTTCCCGAAGACGGTATTGAAATGAGGAGCTCGTATGGCAACTGAACAGTTGGAAAACCTCGGCAGTGAGGACGCCAAGTGGCTGGGGAAGTACTCCCAGGTGCACATGAACGTGTTCGGCACGCCGCTGCGCGTGATGGACCACGGCGAAGGCGTGCGCGTATGGGACGTGGACGGCAACGAATACCTTGACTTCCTTGCGGGCATCGCCGTCAATTCGCTGGGCTACGCGCACCCCGCATGGGTGAAGGCGGTGTCCGAGCAGGCCGCGAAATGCGCCCACGTGAGCAACTATTTCGCGACCGAGCCGCAGATCAGGCTCGCGTCGCGACTGATTGCGCTCGCCGGGGCCCCGGAAGGCTCCCACGTCTACTTCGGCAACTCCGGTGCCGAGGCCAACGAGGGTGCCATCAAGGCTGCCCGCAAGTACAGCTTTGACCACTACGGCAAGGGCCGCGATGTTGTGATCACGCTGGTCAACAGCTTCCATGGCCGCACCATTGCCACCCTGACCGCCACCGGTCAGGAGGTGTTCCACAACTACTTCGGCCCCTTCAACGAGGGCTTTGTCTATACCACCGCCGGTGACATCGAAGGCCTCCGGGAACTGGTGGACCGCCATACCTGCGCCATTATGCTGGAGCTGATCCAGGGCGAGGGCGGCGTGATGGCGCTGGACCCCGAGTATGTGCAGGCTGTGCGTGCCCTCTGTGATGAAAAGGACCTTGTCCTCATCGTGGACGAGGTGCAGACCGGCGTGGGCCGCACCGGCACCTTCCTGTGCTGTGAGCACTACAACCTCAAGCCCGATATCGTCACGCTGGCCAAGGGCCTGGGCGGCGGCCTGCCCATCGGTGCCGTTCTGCTGAACGAAAAGACCGCCGAGGGCATGGGCCCCGGCAGCCACGGTTCCACCTTTGGCGGCAACCCGGTGGTCTGCGCCGGTGCCAACGTGGTGGTGGATCGGATGGATCAGAGCTTCCTGGCCAATGTCAGCGAGCGGGCCGTCCAGCTGCGTGCCGGTCTGGCCAAGCTGCCCATGGTCAAGAACCTTTCCGGCATTGGCCTGATGGTGGGCATCGAGTTCTTTGGCGGCATCCAGGCCGCGGACGTGCTGGCCGCCTGCCGCGAAAAGGGCCTGCTGGTGCTCACGGCCAAGAGCCGCCTGCGCCTGCTGCCCCCGCTGACCCTGACCGCCCACGATGTGGAAAAGGCTCTGGGCATCCTGAACGAGGTGCTGACCGAGATGGAGCAGAAGGCTCCAAAGGAGCAGGCATGAAACATCTGCTGAAAATGAGCGACCTCTCCCCCGCTGAGCTCCACCACATCCTTGATGTGGCGGAGGAGCTCAAGGCAGAGCAGAAGGCCGGGACGACCCCGGCGCTGCTCAAGGGCAGGAGCGTGGCGCTGATGTTCTCCAAAAATTCCACCCGCACCCGCACCAGCTTTGAGGTGGGTGTCTACCAGCTGGGCGGTCTGGGCAATTACATGAACGCCGCCACCGAGCTGCAGTCCGGCCGGGGCGAGCCCCTCAAGGACACCGCCCGGGTGCTGGGCCGCTACTACGACTGCGTGGTCTGGCGCACCTACCGCCAGTGTGATCTGGAAGAGTTTGCCGAGCTGGCCGGTGTGCCCGTGATCAACGGCCTGACTGACTATGCCCATCCCTGCCAGGTGCTGGCCGACCTGATGACCATCCGGGAACGCCGGGGCACGCTGGAGGGCCAGAAGCTCTGCTTCATCGGGGATGGCTGCAGCATGGCAAACAGCCTCATCGTAGGCGGCCTGCTGGCAGGGATGCGTGTGACCTGTGTCTGCCCCGAGGGCTACCGCCCTGCCGCCGACGTGCTGATGTTCGCCCACAAGTATGGCGAAAAGTTTCACCTGCTCACCGACCCCGCCGAGGGTGTGAAGGATGCCGATGTGGTGGTGACCTCTGCATGGAACACGGCCCCCGGTACCCCCGAAAGTGAGCGCCGTCTGCGGGATTTCGCGGGCTTTCAGGTGACCAGCAGGCTGATGGAGGGGGCAAAGCCCGATGCCATGCTCCTCCACTGCCTGCCTGCGCACCGGGGCGAGGAGATCTCCACCGCTGTCTTTGAAGAGCACGCCGACGAGATCTTTGACGAGGCCGAGAACCGTCTCCATGTGCAGAAAGCCGTGCTGGCCATCCTGCTGGCCGGTCTGTAAAAACGAGAAAGAGCCCTGGGGCTGCAGAAAATTGCAGCCCCAGGGCTCTTATTGTTTCTCTCAGGGTCTGCGGCTCAGGCCGGGGCCCTCATCAGACACCAGAGTAGGCGGAGAAGCCGCCGTCAATGGGCAGGCAGATACCGGTGATGAAGCCGGCAGCCTCGTTGTTCAGCAGGAACAGCAGGGCACCCACCAGATCCTTTTCGCTGTCGCCGAAGCGGCCCATAGGGGTGGCAGCCAGGATCTTTTCGGTGCGGGCGGTGGGGGTGCCGTCCTCGTTGTAGAGGAGCCGTGCGTTCTGCTCGCTGGCAAAGAAGCCCGGGGCAATGGCGTTGACCCGGATGCCCACCTTGCTGAAGTGCACTGCCAGCCACTGGGTGAAGTTGGTGACGGCAGCCTTGGAGCCGGAGTAGGCCGGGATCTTGGTCAGGGGCAGGTAGGCGTTCATACTGGAGATGTTCATGATGTTGCAGCCGGGGCGGCCCACCATCTGCCGGGCAAAGGCCTGCGTGGGCAGCAGGGTGCCGATGAAGTTCAGGTTGAACACCATCTCCACGCCGCTCTCGTCCAGATCGAAGAAGGTCACGGTGTCATCGTCCAGATCCGCCATCTCGAAGAATTCCTTGTCGGTGTTGGCCCGGGGGTTGTTGCCGCCGGCACCGTTCACCAGAATGTCGCAGGGACCCAGATCCGCCATCACCTCCTCTGCCACCTGCAGGCAGTTGGCCTTGTTCATAACATTGCAGGTGTAGCCCTTGGCCACGCCGCCTTCTGCCTCGATCGCATTGGCCAGCTCTTTCAGCTTTTCCATATTGCGGCCCAGCAGAGCCACTTTGGCTCCTGCCCGGGCCAGAGCCTTGGCGAAAATGGAACAAAGGGTGCCGCTGGCACCGGTGACCACGGCAACCTTGCCGGACAGGTCGGTGTTCAGAACATTCTTTTCCACGAGGATACTCCTTTTTTGATCAGATGGTTGTGGTGATACGGATGATTATTTTCAGGCGGACAAGGCATCAGACCCTGCCAGCGCCCTTGTCCAGGATCTTATTGAACTGGAGGAAGAAGGTGGTGGCGGTCACGGCAGCGGCGATGATGTCACTGACGGGCTCGGCAAGGAACACGCCGAACACGGGGTTCGCGACCACATGGGGCAGGATGAAGATGAGCGGGATGAGCAGGATGAGCTTGCGCAGGCAGGCCAGCAGCAGGCTGACCTTGGCCTGACCCAGCGCCATAAAGCTCTGCTGGCAGGCGATCTGGACACCGGTGGAGAAGATGCCCGCCATGTAGATGCGCATGGCCCAGGTGGTGTAATCGATCAGGGAGGCATCCGAGGTGAAGATGCCAGCCACTGCACCGGGAACCAGCATCATCAGCAGCCAGAAGATGGTGGTGTAGCTCAGGCAGAGGGTCAGCTGGAAGCGGAATGCCTGCTTGACGCGGTCTTTCTTGCCTGCGCCGAAGTTGAAGCTCATCACCGGCTGGCCGCCCTGGCAGATGCCCGAGATGGGCATGGTGCACAGCTGGGAGGCGCTGGTGATCACGGTCATGGCACCCACGGCCACGTCACCGCCGTAGCGGGCCAGGCTGGAGCTGAAGCTGATGGACAGCAGGCTCTCGGTGGAGAGCATGACGAAGGTGGAAATGCCCAGTGCCAGCACGGGCATGATGATCTTCCCTTCCAGCTTCATGTCCTCTTTGCGGATCTTGAGGATGGTTTTGGGGCCGGTGAGGAAGCGGATGACCCAGATGGCACCCACTGCCTGGCTCAGCACGGTGGCAATGGCAGCACCCTTTACGCCCATGCCCAGCCCAAAGATGAGGATGGGGTCCAGCACGATGTTGATGACCGCGCCGATAACGGTGGTCAGCATACTGATCTTGGCAAAGCCCTGCGCAGTGATGAAGGTGTTCATGCCAAGCACGATCAGCACGCAGATGGTGCCCAGAATGTAGATGCGGCTGTAAGCCAGAGCGTAGGGCAGGGTGGTGTCACTGGCACCAAACAGCCGCAGCAGGGTGGGTGCGGCGGCGTAAAAGACGATGGTCAGGACGACCGAGAAGAGCAGCAGCATGGTAAAGCTGTTGCTGACGATCTTTTCTGCCTGCTTCTTGTCGCCCTGGCCCATGGCGATGGCGGTGCGGGGCGCGCCGCCGGAGCCGATGAGCATGGCAAAGGCGTTCAGGAGCATCAGGATGGGGGTAAACAGGCCCACGCCGGTCAGAGCCGCCGCGCCGATCCCCGAGATGTGGCCGATGTAGATGCGGTCCACGATGTTGTACAGCAGGTTGACCACCTGCGCCACAACGGCGGGGATCATCAGCTGGAGCAGGAGCTTTTTCACGTCACCCGTGCCCATATCCTGCTGTTTTTTCTGCGTTTGTGCCATGGAAAGTGTCTCCTTTGGTTTGGGCGAGACGGAGAGGGCTGCCCTCAGAACGTCAGGCCGAAGTTCATCTCGTAGTAGTTGCCTGCGGCATCACGGTAGGCGTAAGCCTTGCCGTTCTCGTCCTTCATGCTGTCGGGCATGTAGGCATCCTTTGCAAAGCCGGGCACGTCGTTGGGGCTGATGCAGACACCGTCCGCGTTCACAGCCAGCACCTCGTCGCCCTTGGGCAGGGTCAGGGGCAGTTTGCCAACGGGAGCAAAGCGGCCGAACATCACATCCAGCGTTGCGGAGGGGTAGGTGTCAAAGCCGACGGTCAGAGCGTCGGAGACCTTCTCCACATTGCCGACCTCCCAGGCCAGCGGGCAGTTGATGTTGGAAACGACCTTGCCGCCGTGGGCGTGGACCGCAGCAGCGATACCGGCCAGACGGTTTGCGCCCACCAGAGTGGTCTCCTTGTGGGTCTCGGTGGTGGGCTTGCCGCTCTCATCCACGTTGCAGACAGTCTTGTCCTCGCAGATGTCCAGCTCCAGGTAGCCCGGGGTGGCGTTGAAGTATGCACCGGACTGGGGGCTGACCATCAGCAGGGCCACCTGGGCCTCATCGGGGGTATCCACCAGAGTGACATTGCCCAGCATCTCCCGCAGGGCCTTGGTGGCGGCCTCACCGGCCTCGGCGCTCTTGCCAAAGGCCTCGGCGTAGACCTTGGTGCCGTCCTTCAGGGGCAGGGTGCCGTCGTTCTTCAGCAGGACAACGGACTCGCGGTGCACGCGGGAAGCTTCCTCCCAGTCGGCCTTGGTGGCAACGACCTCGGCGGCCTTCCTGGGGTCGGCGTAGGTGTCCTCGAACATGCCCTGACGGAACAGCTCGGTCAGGGTGCGGCTGACAGCGCGGTTCAGGCTGGCATCGGTCAGCACCAGATCTTCCTTCTTGAAACCGGCGGGCACTGCGTGGGTGTCGTAGTAGTCGTTGGTGCCGCGGGCGTAGCTCTCCTCGCCCAGCTCGTTGTCCAGCAGGCCGGAGATCAGGTCCACACCGCTCTGGGTGACAGCATAGCCGATGCGCTCGGGCTCGTCCAGCATGTCAACGCCCCAGCACATGTTGTGGACAATGCCGGTGTCGGAGTTGATGTAGCCCTTGAAGCCCATCTGGCCGCGCAGCAGGCCGTCGATGAACACCTTGTTGTAGGCAAAGCCGTAGGGCTGGAGCTCGATGGGGTTGCCGTTGAAGTCCTCCTGCGGAGCGCTCTTCTCGGCGCTGGGCTTGGAGTAGTAGGGCATGATGGACTCGGCATTGTGGCGGATGGCGGCGCGGAATGCCGGGATGTGGTACTTCTGCAGGGAGCCGGGGGTGGCGTAGATGTTCCACTGGCCTGCTGCATAGTGGGGGTCAAAGCCGTTCTCACGGGCACCGCCGCCGGGGAAGTGCTTCACAGTCATGGAAACACCCTCGGGGGTAACGCCGTTGCTGCCGCCCTGGATGCCGGGGATCAGGTGGTCGAAGATCTCCTCAATGAGCTCCGGGTCCTCGCCAAAGGTGCCGAAGGTGCGCTGCCAACGGGGGTCGGTGACGCAGTCGGCCATGTACATGTAGCCCTTCTTCAGGCCGCAGGCATTCCACTCGCGGCGGATGGTGTCGGCGAACTTGTCGATGATGTCGATGCGTGCAGTGCCCTTGACGGCAGCAGCAATGCCCAGGGTGCCGGGATAGGTGGCAAACACGCCGGTGGCATCGTTCATGCCGAACACGACCTCGCCGTTCTCGTTGCGGCTGTTGGACATGACCTGCATGGGAACAAAATGATCACAGGTCTCGGTCAGGTACTGCAGCTGGTTCAGGTAATCTGCCAGATCCTCGGGCGTGGGGCTCTCGCGCAGGATGACGTGGCGGTTGAAACTCTTCTTGACCATGTCAGAGGTGCTGGGCAGGGACTGGGAGCCGAAGATGCTGTCGGAGACGTTCACGGGTGCCTCGTCCAGCAGGCCGCTTTCGTCCGCCACGGGCTTGTGGCCGTTGGCTGCCAGACGGGGGGAAGGATACTTGGGGCCCATGCGCCAGTCGGAGGTGAAGATCTGGCCGATCTTCTCGCTGGTGGTCAGAACCTTGACATAGGCCTCGGCGCGCTCAGCCGGGGTCAAGCGCCAGTCGTTGACTGCGCTGACGGTGCCGGTGCCGTCGATGTCCTTGAAATACAGGCCGTCCTGCTCGATGACCTTGCGCTCCACGGTGCTGATGGTGGGGCCGTTGGGGTTCTGGTAGCGCTTTACACGCTCGGATGCTTTCACTGCCATAGTGTTTTCTCCTTTTCTTTTGAAAGCAGCGGCCCATGCCACAGAGCCGCAGATGCTACACCTATTATAATAGGCCGCCGCGCGGAACAACTAGAAAATTTTTTGGATATTTCCGCACTTTCCTTGTATTCTTTTTTTGCGCGCGGTTGGAATACAAGTCTGTTTTGTGGAATGTGCTGTACTAGTATCTTACAATCATGTGCAAAATGACGAACGCTGTTTTTTAAAACTGTTGATTTCGCCCAAGAAGAGTAAAATTGTCCTGTTTTACCTCAAAATTTTACTAACAGAAATTTGATGGATAGTTCATAATGTATACATAAAAATCCCCCGGTTCTCGATGTGGCAGCCGCAGCCCACGGGGGACCGAATGAAAGGCCGGAGTGAGTGGCAGCACACCGGCCGCAGAATTGAAAGGAGAGCTTCTCTATGGCAAAGGTCAAACAGCCGCTTGAAGAAAACGGCATCCACAGAGCGAAAATGTGGGAGATCATGATGTACGCTCTGAACAACACCTCCACCAACACCTACATGATGGTGGTCGGTTACATCAGCTACTTCCTGATCGGTATCGTCGGTCTGGCATCCGTGCTGGCCGGTTCCATTGTTACCATCATGCGTATCTGGGACGGTGTCACCGACCCGTTCGTTGGTATGATGGTCGATAAGACCAACGGCAAGTTCGGCAAAAACCGTCCGTTCATTGTCATCGGTCAGATCATCATGTTCGTCACCACCTTCGTGATGTTCAACTTCATCCCCAAGATGGGCACTGGTGTCCGCTTTGTTGCGTTCATCATCATCTACATGATCTACATCCTGGGCTACACCTGCCAGTGCGTTGTCACCAAGTCTGCTCAGACCTGCCTGACCAACGATCCCAAGCAGCGCCCCATCTTCGCAATGTGCGATACCGTGTACAACATCATCCTGATGAACATTGTCATCCCTGTCATCGTTACCGACAGCCTGGTTCCCAAGTTCACCCTGACTGCTGAGAACAACGCTGCAGAGATCGCTTCTCTGGTGGCACAGAACCCCGCTCTGGCAGGCATCGTGGAGAAGTCCGGCGGCAGCCTGTCCGCTTTCTACAACCCCGGCCTGTTCACCACCATGCAGCTGATGTTCGGCGGCCTGTCTGCAGTGTTTGCAGTCTGCGCCATCATTGCTCTGTGGCGTAAGGATAACTCCAAGTACTTCGGTCTGGGCACCGCCCAGAAGGTCGGCGTGAAGGATTACGTTGACACCCTGGCTCACAACCGCGCCATCCAGATGCTGGTGGTCTCCGCGTCTACTGATAAGCTGTTCATGTCCACCATGAGCAACTCCACTGTTATGATCTGCCTGTTCGGCATCATCTTCGGCAACTATGCCGCATTCTCCAGCTACTCTCAGATCACCTCTATCCCCATCGCTCTGATCTCCATCCTGCTGATGAACAAGATCGCACGTCAGATGGGCCAGAAGGCATCCATGATGACCGGTACCTATGGCGGCATTATCGGTTCTATCATCATCACCCTGTTCCTGGTCTTTGTGAACCCCAAGGGCGATGCTACCAAGTTTGCGCTGCCTGCATTCCGTATCATCCGTCCCGACACCTGGGGCACCCTGTTCAACGGCTGGACTGCTACCGGCCTGATCTTCATCCTGCTGATCATCGCATGGCGTGGTGTGCAGGCTCTGTCCTCCTCCATCGTTATCACCATGACCGCTGACTGCGCCGACTACGAGGTCTACCGTACCGGCAAGTACGTCCCCGGCCTGATGGGTACCCTGTTCAGCTTTGTGGATAAGCTGGTCTCTTCTCTGGCAACCACTCTGGTGGCCCTGTTCTACTCCATGGTCGGCTTCAAGGACGCTCTGCCCGACACCCTGACTCCGTACTCTGACGGCATCTTCTGGGCAACCATCGGCTGCTTTGTCCTGCTGCCCATCGTTGGCTGGCTGTGCAACGTTGTTGCCATGCACTTCTATCCCCTGACCAAGGAGAAGATGGAAGAGATCCAGGCTGAGATCGGCCGCATCAAGGCTGAGGCTGCTGCAAAGCAGGCTTAATGCCAACCATCTCCCTGCGGAAATTTTGAATCCGGGACAGCGCCGCTGTCCTGCATCGTAACCGGAAATGTCCTGCGGCGGGCCATCCTCTGCCGCAGGACTTTCTGATACCCTGAGACCCGGAAGGAATACCACTATGGCAGAAGAAAACAAGCTGAACCAGACCCCTGAGATCACCCCGGCCCCCTCCGCTGAGGCCCCGGAAAAGGCCCCCACCACCGGCGAGCTGCTGGGCGATGTGGAGCACTACGACGAGGAAAAGGACGATTGGAGCACCGGCTATTACGGCACCGGCAGCCGCCAGCAGGTAACGGACGATGTGTTCCACAAGCTGGAGACCGGCGAGGAGCTGACCCGGGATGACTTTATCAAGGCGGAGCTGGCGCTGCAGGATGCCAAGCTGGAAGCCGGCATCGATCTTGAAAAGGAGAAGAGCCCGGGCCTCATTGGTAAGTATCACGATTGGAAAAAGAACCGCGTAAGGCACAAGGTGAACAAAAAGAAGTACCTTCTGCTCTGCCTGTTTCTGGGCTGGTGCGGCGGCCACCGCTACTATGAAAAGCGGTATGCGCTGGCGGCCTTCTACACCCTGTTCTTCTGGAGCGTGGTGCCCTTCTTCCTCTGCGTGACCGACCTTCTCATTGCACTGCCCATGCAGGCCGATGAGAACGGCGACATCCTGATCTGACATCTTCCTCTATTCATTCATTTACCTCCTAGCGCCAGAAAGGGCCTGCGGCATTTGCCGTGGGCCCTTTCTGGCGTTTGCAGGCCCGTTCTCCGGCGCAGAACATAGTGGCAGCTAACTGGCGTTGTGCTATACTAGTATATCAATTGATTGTGCAATAAGCACAATAGAAATTTTCACATTAGTGAAACTTTTCCCATAATCGTAAAATCGACCTGTTTTACCTTAAAATATTACTAACGGATATATCAAAAAACGTTCATAATATAGACATAAAGTTCCGGACGGGCTGGTACGCAGTGGCAGCTGTAAGCCCCATGGAGAAAACGGAGAATGTTCCCGTGTGAACAAAGGAGAGAATGAAATGGCAAAAACCAGAAGTCTGCCGGATAAGTTCTATGATAAGGACTATGAGCACAACGGCATCCACCGCGTTCCCCTGTGGCGTATCGCAGGCTACGCGCTGAACAACACCGCAACCAACGTTTATCTGATGATGATGAACTACGCTACCTACTACCTGATGGGCTGGGTCGGCGTTGGCATGATGGTCGCTTCTTCCCTGACCATGATGATGCGTATCTGGGACGGTGTCACTGACCCGTTCGTCGGCTTCATGGTCGATAAGACCAACGGCAAGTTCGGCAAGAACCGCCCGTTCATCGTGATCGGTCAGATCATCCTGTGCGTGACCAGCTACATCGCTTTCCATGTCACCCACAAGCTGCCTCAGGGCGTGCGCTTCCCCTTCTATGTGGTCGTTCTGATGGTCTACTACCTGGGCTACACCTGCCAGTGTGTTGTTACCAAGTCTGCACAGAGCTGCATGACCAATGACCCCAAGCAGCGCCCCATGTTCGCTTCCTTCGACGGCGTGTTCAACACCCTGCTGTTCGCCATTCTGGGCATCATCATCCCTCGTATTGCTGATGGCTACACCGATGTGGGCGGCTACGCTTCCACCCAGTTCATGCACACCCTGTGGCTGATGACCGCTATCATGTCCGCCTGCTTCACCACCATCGCTGTGATCTCCATTACCCCCAAGGATCGTCCTGAGTTCTTCGGCACCGGCAAGCCCATCAAGGTCGGTATCAAGGATTACTGGGATACCCTGAAGAACAACCGTGCCATTCAGATGCTGGTCCTGTCCGCATCTACCGATAAGCTGGGCTCCTCTGCAAAGTCCAGCGCCGTCATGGTCGCCATGTTCGCCTGCATTGCCGGTTCCAACCTGCTGCAGAGTAACGTTACCGGTCTGGTCACCATTCCCAGCACCATCGTGTGCTTCCTGTTCATCAGCTTCTTTGCTACCAGACTGGGTCAGCGCAAGGCCATGCTGATCGGCTCTGTGGGTGGTCTGGTCATTAACGGCGCTCTGGCAGCCCTGTGGCTGCTGGGCGATCCCACCACCATGACCTCTAACCCCGCTACCGGTGCTCTGAACTGGGGCTACTTCCTGATCCTGTACCTCGTTCTGACCATCATCGCCGCTGGTTTCCAGGGCATTTCCGGCAACATCGTCATCCCCATGACCGCTGACTGCGCCGATTACGAAGTCTACCGTACCGGCAAGTATGTCCCCGGCCTGATGGGTACCCTGTTCAGCTTCGTGGATAAGCTGGTCTCCTCTTTCGCACCCATGGTCGCCGGTGTCATGTTCAGCATGTGCGGCTACACCGACCACAACCCCGTTATGGGTGACCCCGTTACCCCGGGCCTGCGCGGCGGCGTTGTCTTCTGCGCATACGGCATGATCATGATCGGCCTGGTCTGCAACCTGATCGCTATGAAGTTCTATCCCCTGACCAAGGAGAAGATGGAAGAGATCCAGGATGAGGTCGCTCAGATCAAGATGAAGGCCATGGCTGAGAACGCCTAATTGGTACTTGCAATTTTCTGCGGAAACCTGTAAAATCAAATAGAAAAACCGCTCGCCCTTGCGGCGGGCGGTTTTCTGCTTTTGGAACAAAATTCAGACAAGAGGTACATCGTAAATGGAAGAAAAGACACAGTGGGGAAAGGACCCGGACCATGGGTTCATCTGGAACACCATCGACCACCTGTTATACTGGAGAGAACACCGTGAAAAGCACTGTGTCAGCCGTAAGAAGTATATGCGCCTGTGCATTCTGGGCGCGTTTGGTGCGCACCAGTTCTATGCCAAGCGCCCGGTGCTGGGCCTGCTGTATCTGGCAACCTTCTGGAGTGGTTTCTCTGCCGCTATGACCATCGTGGACTTTATCATTGCCGTACCCATGAAACCGGACGAGAACGGCAACATCTGGCTGTAAAAAGCCCTCTGGCGGCCTGCTGGGCCGGAAAGGAAAACACCCTATGGATAATGTCATGCAGTTTCTGTTCAACACCAACCACGAGCAGCCCAGCATCCTGGTCTGGGTCCTGCTGATCGTGATCGCGGTCGTGATTCCCAATTACGTCAGATATCGGATGGAGCAGAAGCGCTCCAATGATTCTGTTCCCACCCAGAACCCTGCCCGTTCTGCCCCGCGCAAGAAGAAGCGTAGCAAGAAGCGCTGAGCCACAGGCTGAGATCGTATGGCAGAGATGCTTTGCCATTTGCCGCATACAAAAACCGCCCCGGCGGCTGCTTTGTGCAGTGCCGGGGCGGTTCGTTTATTTTTTGGTGTTCAGATGCAGGAAGTGCTTACTTCTTGATCTTGATCAGCTGGGCGTTCAGGCTCTCGATAAAGCCGTCGGGCATGTTGATCATCTTAGCCATAGCCTCAGGGGTCATGCGCTTCATCATATCCCACATGCCAACGCCGGGCTTGACGTCAAAGTTGGTGGCCAGCTTGACAGCCCTGGTAGCGAGAGCCAGAGCCTCTTCGTTCTTGGAGAGATCCTCCATGCTGTCCTTGATGCTGTAATAGCCCTCGGGGAACTCCATCGGAGCCTTCAGATCCAGGCTGCCGACCTGCTTGAACCAGTTGGCAACGCCCTCCTGACGCTCGTTGAACTCAGGCAGAGTGTAGCAATCAGGCTCCTTCTCGACCTTTTCCAGCGTGATGGAATCCTTCACGTCACCGGCAACGGCCAGGATGGTGTTGAAGCCCTCTTCCAGAGCAACATTGAACTTGAACACGCGGTGCGCGGTCTGCTGGCCGACTTCCTTACCGTTGACGTACAGCACAACGGTGTCCTGGTTGGAGTAGACCTTGATCTCGGTGGTCTCGCCTGCGCGCTGTGCATGGCGGCGGCCAGCGATGTGGACCATGGGCAGCTTGGACCAGTATGCCTGGTAGACAAAGTAGCTGTCCTTCTTGGTCTTGCGGTCAATGGTCATCAGGCCCTTGTTGTTGCGGCCTGCAACGCCGCCCTCGTGGCGGGCAGCGCAGCCAAAGTCGAACATGTTCCAGCAGTGGGTAGCCCACACCCAGGGACGATCCTCGAACACCTGAGCCAGATGCTCGTGGTACAGTGCCTGATACTCCTCGGTGTAGTCCTTGCACTGGGGATCGTTGCTGTGCCAGTTGATGATGCCCTCGGTGCCGTACTCGGAGATGCCGATGCAGATGTCGGGGTGCTCGGCGTGGAACTTGTCCAGCCAGGGGCCGTTCTGCTCCATCTTGCCGCCGTACCAGCCGAAGTAGTGGTTGTAGCTCTCTACATCGGTAATGTGATGCATGGGGCCGTCAACAGGGGTGTTGGAGACGTGGGCAATGGTGGTGAGACGGGTGGGATCCAGCTCACGCACCAGCTTCTGCAGGTCGTGGTGGTTGTCCACCAGCTCCTGGCAGATGCCGCCGATCAGGATCTCGTTGGACAGGCCCCAGAACATGATGGAGGGGTGGTTGTAGTTCTGGATGATCAGCTCGGTCATCTGGTGACGGCAGTTCTGGTGAGCGGAGGGGTCCTTCTTAAAGACGCTGATGAAGGGGATCTCAGCCCAGACGGCGAAGCCCAGCTCGTCACATGCGTCGTAGAAGTCCTGGCTGTGCTGATAGTGGGCCAGACGGATGGTGTTGGCACCCAGCTCCTTGATGAGCATGGCATCCTCGTAGTGATCCTCAGCGGTCAGGGCGTTGCCCTTGTACAGACGATCCTGATGGCGAGCCACGCCGCGCAGCGGGGTGGGCACGCCGTTGATGGAGAAGCCGTCGTTCGGGGTCACAGTATAGCTGCGGACACCCACGTTGGCGTAGATCTCGTCAAAGGTCTCGTTGTTCTTCTGCAGGCGGGCGGTCACGGTGTACAGGTTGGGCTCGTCCATGCTCCACAGCTGGGCATCGGGAACGTACAGGGTGACCTTGGTGCTGTCGCAGGGGCGCACGCCGGAAGCAACTTCGTTGCCGTAGCAGTCCTCGATGCTGTACATCACGGTATAGGCCTCTTCGCCGTTGGTGACCCAGCTCTCGATCTCAAAGGTGGCACCGCCGTCCTCGGTGGGCTTGGGGGTGACCTTGATGCCGGGGCCGCCGAAGTAGTCCAGGTCAAAGTGGGTGCCGGGCACGCTGATCAGGTTCACGCCGCGGTACAGGCCGCCGTAGAAGGTGAAGTCGGCGGAAGCGGGGTACATGGAGGGGGTGTCCTCGTTGGAGACCTCGATGGTCAGCTCGTTGTCGCCCTCGTGGCACAGGTCGGTGACATCGGCACGGAAGATGGAGAAGCCGCCCTCGTGGGTGGTTGCCACCTGGCCGTTGACCTTCACGGTTGCGGCCAGAGCAGCTGCCAGCACCTCAACGTAGGTGCGGCCGCCAGCCAGAGGCTGCTTGGGCTGGGTAAAGGTGCGGGTGTAGACACCGGTGGTGCGCAGATAGCTGCCGTTGCCGTCCATGCCGTCCACAGCATTCCAGGTGTGGGGCAGGGTGACCTGCTCGGTGGGACGCTCGCCCTTGGGGAAGGACAGGGTCCAGTTTTCGTTCAAGGAAATGATTTCTCTCATCGATACTGCTCCTTCTGGTTTTCTTCTTTGTTTCGGCGGCCTGTATGGCAGAAGAAATGCCGGAAACAGGCCGGTTGTTGATTTTAGTATAGCACATCAGAGGGGGGTAGGGTTTGTACAATCTTTGGGCAAAATAGTAATATTTTGTGAAAATCCAGACGATGATTCCACGATTTTACAATCTTGCCCTTGGAAATGACAGCACAGCATGAAAAAGGTGCCCCGGAGCAGAGAGGAAAAGGAGGTTGTCCGTCCCCGCAGAGGGCGGCAGCGGCTTCCGCTCATCCCTGACCAGAGGGCCTCTTTGGCGCTGTGGGCTCCTCCGGCAGAAAGTATTGACGGAACGGCGGCTTTTTGCTATAATTATATGGCTATGAATATGGAGATGTATCGAAGTGGTCGTAACGAGAACGACTCGAAATCGTTTTGTCCTTAATCGGGCACGTGGGTTCGAATCCCACCATCTCCGCCAATAAAAGGCACCGGCTCAGGCTGGTGCCTTTTTTGCGGCAAAGATGGTGCGGATGAGAACAGGGCGGCCATCGGTATCAATTAGAACTTGTCGGGGCAAGACCCCTCCATTTGCTTCGCAAACGCGAATTGTCATGTGTGTTCCTCCATCACCCACCGAAAGGCTTTCGCGGTACGCAAATCAGCGTCCTTAAAGTGTCCGCCGCTGTTCCACTCAAGGGTGCAGTCTGCGCCACGCTCTGTAAGCCGACTGTGCAGCGCGCGGATATTATCCCCTACCGCAGCCATGATGGTGTTTTTCGTGTGCTCTTCCTTGTCGCCAAGGCTCAGATAAATGTGCTGTGCCTGTATCGGGTGCTGCTGTTCAAACTCCATCCAGCCCGGAAACCACACAGAGGGAGAAGCGGCGGCGACACCGTAGAACAAATCGGTCTGGGTGGATGCCCACAAAGCGAACAGCCCGGCCAGCGAGTAGCCGCCCAGAATGATTTTGACGTTTTCCGGGAGAGGAAACTGCTGCTCCAGTGTGGGAATGACCTGCTCCGTCAGAAAGCGCAGGGTGTCCCCAGCTTTGCCGCCGAAGCCTTGCTTTCCCCACACAGCAGGGGCTTTCCACGGAGAAAGCGCATCGTTCCAGCTTTCCACCGGGATAGCCGCAAACAAAAAATTCTGGCTGCTCTGTGCGATCGCCGCCACTTCATAATCCATACTTTGCAGCTCATGCTCACCTGTCATTTGGAGTAGCAGGTATTCTGCATTGGCTTCGCCGTAAATGCGGCAAGGTGTGTTCCCGATTTGCATTGTCTGTGCTGTCACTGCGGCATCCTCCCAAAAAAATTTGATAAGCCCAGTATAGCAACTAAAAAATCGTTTTGCAATTCAAACGGTTTTCAGAGCAGGCGCAAGCGGCACAGAGGTACATTCCCCTCTGCTCTCTGGTAAATTACAGCACGGATGTGATATAATGGAGAAAAAACACCGGGGAACGGCACAAAAGAAGGAGGCTGGCATGATGGGGCAGAGGCAGCGAGAACAGGTTCAAAGAGGCTGTGCGGTGGGCACCGTGGTGCTGCTGGCATGGCTGTGCCGGGTGCTCCCGCTGGAGGGCCTGCCCTCCGGCCTGCAGGAAGCCTGCGGCATCCTCCGGAGCCTGCTGTATCTGGGCCTGTTCGCAGGGTGGGGAATCTCCCTGTACAACCGCACGGTGCATCCGCAGGTGCGGCGGCTGCTGCTGAACGTGGATCTGTTGATGCTGTTCTGGATCCTTGTGCGCACCCTGCGGTTCCAGCTGAACACTCCCCCGGAGATCGATCGGATGCTGGGGTACCTCTACTATGCCCCCATGCTGGGGATACCGGTGCTCTGCGTTCAGCTGGTCCTGACGGTGGACAGATCCGAGCACTACCGCCTGTCTGCCTGGGCCAGAATGCTGTGGCTGCCCTCGGCGGTGCTGCTGGAGCTGGTGCTGACCAACGACCTGCACCAGCAGGTGTTCCGGCTGCAGCAGCCCTGGAACGAAAACTACCAGTACGGCTGGCTTTTCGGTCTGGTGGTGGGATGGATCGTGATCTGCATCCTGCTGGCCTTTGGGATCATCGCCCACAAGAGCCGGAACCCCCGGATCCTCCGGCGGCTGCCCCTGCCTGCCATTCCGATGGTGCTGCTGGGGGTATACGCGGTGCTTTACGGCTTCCATTTTCCCCTGATCAAGCAGTTTCTGGGGGATATGACCATCGTTCACTGCCTGATGACGGCGGCTTCGCTGGAAGGCGGCCTGCGCTGCGGCCTGATCCAGTCCAACACCGGCTATGAGGAGCTGCTGCGCGTCACCTCTCTGGCGGTGCAGCTGGTGGACCGGCAGGGCAACGTGTACTGCTGCTCCGAGAACGGCCGCATGGTGGACCGCCGGGAGCTGCAGGCTGCCATGCATGGCACGGTGCAGCTGGACGAGCACACCCTGCTGCGCAGCGCACCGGTGCAGGGCGGCTATGTGATGTGGCAGACAGACATCACCGAGCTGGTGGAAAACATGGAGCGCCTGAGGGAAAACCGCACGGAGCTGGCAGAGCGCAACTATCTGGAACAGCAGAACTACGAGGTGGAGCGCAAGATCAACGCCTTGCGGGAGAAAAACCGCCTGTACGATCTGCTGCAGCGCCAGCTGGCCCCCCAGATCATCCGGATGGATCAGCTTCTGACCCGGTACCGCGCGGCCCCGGAGGAGGAAAAGCGGCAGCTGCTGGGGCAGGTGGCAGTGCTGGGCGCTTACCTGAAACGGGGTGCCAACCTGATGTTTCTGGCCCAGCAGCACCGGTATGTGCCCTCGGCGGAGCTGCGGTACGCGCTGGAGGAATCCATCAGCAGCCTGGAGCTGGCCGGAGTGGAGTGCGCCATGGAGGTGACCCACGGGGTCCGGCTTCCGGCGGAGGCGGCAGCGGCCTGTTACCGCCGGTTCGAGTCGGTGGTGGAGGGGGCGCTGGGGCAGCTGGATGCCCTGTTCGTGCGGGCCATCTGGAAGGATCACCGGCTGAACCTTTATCTTTCGGTGGAGACCGGGGCAGACCTGAAAGCCTCCTGCCCCGCCGCCGTGCAGGAGGCCCCGGGCAGCTGGGTGCTGAACGATCACTTTGAAGGAGGTGCCCCGGAATGTGGAACAAACTGAAGCAGTGGCTGCACCCGGACCACATCACCCGCAGCTCCATCAAGGAGGGCTTTGACGACCTGCCCGCGGCGGTGTGCTACTTTACCCCGGACGGCATCATCCGGCTGTGCAACCGGTCGATGTTCCGGGTCTACCGTGCCCTCTCCGGCTGTCGGAGAACGTGCAGGAGATGACCCGGAAAAAAGAGATCCTGGAGTTCAAGACCCGGCTCCACGATGAAATGGGCTACGGCCTTACGGCGGTGCGGCAGTGCCTGCTGCAGCGGAAGGACCCGGCGGAGCTGGAAGCCTCCCTTGAACAGATGAACAAGGCGGTGCAGCTGTTTCGGAAGGACAGTGAGACCCCGCCGGAGGAAAACGAGTGGGACGTGTTTGTGGAGGACGCGGCCCAGCTGGGGGTCACGGTGGCCCTGCAGGGGCCCATGCCCCGGCAGCGCCAGCAGCTGCTGCTGACCATTGCCCGGGAGTGCATCACCAACGCGGTGCGCTACGCCGGGGCCAACCGGCTGGAGATCACCATCACCCCGCAGGGCGGGGGCCAGCGTTGGCAGTTTGAAAACGACGGCCCGCCCCCCGCAGACCCTGCCATTACGCCGGGCGGGGGGCTTACCGCCATCCAGCGCCGGGTGATGCAGGCGGGCGGCACCATGGAGGTGCAGGCCCGGCCCCGCTACCGGCTGTGTGTGAACCTGCCAAAGGAGGAAACGATATGACCAGCGTTTTGATCGTGGAAGACCAGCGGATGCCCCGGGAGAACATGGAGCACCTTGTGGAGGACAGCGGCCGCTACCGCCGGGTGGCCTCCCTGAGCACAGCGGAAATGGCGCTGGCCCAGTGCGCCCGGCACACCGTGGATCTGGTGCTGATGGATGTGTGCACCAAGGGCAGCCGGGATGGCATTGATGTGGCGGCAGAGATCAAGGCCCGGCACCCGGAGACCAAAGTCATCATCATCACCTCCATGGTGGAGGAAAGCTACCTGAAACGGGCAAAGGCCGCCGGGGCCGAGAGCTTCTGGTATAAGGATGTGTCCCCAGAGAGCCTGCTGGAGGTGATGGACCGCACCATGGCGGGGGAAAGCCTCTACCCGGACCGCACCCCGGAGACCCGCCTGGGGCAGGTCAGCAGCACCCAGCTCACCCCCCGGGAGATCGAGGTGCTGCGGCTGGTGTGTGAGGGGCTGGAATATGAGGAGATCGCCGCAGAGCTGGGCATCTCCTCCCGCACCGTGAAGCGCTTTGTCTCTTCCCTGCTGGAAAAAACCGGCTACTCCAACCGCACCCGCCTGGCCATTGCCGTCACCAAGAAAAACTTCATCCTCCCCCATCTGGAGGAGGAGTGAGATTTTGCCGTGCAAAACCCCTCAGTCACGGCTTGCGCAAAGACGGAAGGGTTGTACAAAGGCGAAGCCTGCCCGTGAGACAGACCCACTCTCCCCCCCTGCAAAGGGGGGCTTTTTTATGCGCATTTTGCTCCCAAAAGTGCCAAATTGTGGAACACGCCGGAAATACTGGAAAAACTTTGGGCAGAACACCGAAAAATTTTCACAGTTTTGTCCCTTATGGCCCATGCGGAGCCGCGGGGCAGTGTGGTATCCTTGATACAGTAAAACGTTCTGCATCCATGTGGCGAGACACTGCCCGGAAAGGAGGCCGTGGACATGAAATGTGTCGTAGTCGATATGCGCAACAGGCTCTTTGGCGATGCGATATCGGGTTCCCTGCAGCACTTTGACTCAGGGTTCCGGGTCTATCAGACCGAAGGAACCGCTGCGGAGGATCTGTGTGTGGACACCCATGCCGATGTTCTTGTTGCAGAGGTCACGGCCTACCCGCCGTGGCGGCTGGAACAGCGGCTGGACCTGTGCCGGAGGCTGCGGCAAGGGTTGCCCGGCTGCCGGGTGGCGCTGGTGGTAGATGAGGTGTGCGAGCCTCAACTGGCGGACCAGGTGCGGCGGGCGAAAAAGGACGGTCTGATCGACGGGTTCTTTTACAGCTCTGTCTCCTCCGACTATCTCTCTGCTATGATCGATGCCCTGTGATCCCTTGAAACAAACAGCATGATTCTGGAAAGGAGCAACTACCATGACGAACAAGAAACTGAAGATGGCGGCAATGTCCGTGGCCCTGACCGCCTGTGTGGCCGCAAGCCCTCTGGCAGCAAACGCAGATGCTCCGGAAGCAGCTCCGCAAGAAAAGGAGCCTGTGGCGGAGGAAACCAAGAAAGAGGAAAACACCGCAGAACCTCAGGTCAATCAGGAAGCGAAAAACGCTCAGGAGACCCTGAAGGATGCGGAAGTCAAATACGATAAAGAACATCCCACGACCAACCCTGACGGCTCCCAGAAGCTGGATGGCGTGATCGTGACCAACCCCGAGGGCAGCGGTGAGACTGACCCCGACCCCAATCCCAACCCCGGCAGCGGCGAGACCAACCCTAACCCCAATCCCAACCCCGATAGCGGCGAGACCAACCCCAACCCCAATCCCAACCCCGGCAGCGGCGAGACCACCAACCCCGGCAGCGGCGAGACCACCAACCCCGACAGCGGCGAGACCACCAACCCCGACAGCGGCAAAACCACCGAGGAGACGAAGCCTGACCCCGAGAAAGAGAAGATCGGCACCGCTAACAAAACCGAGAAGTCCGAGACCACCGTGGAGACGAAACCCAACCCCGGCGCAGAGCCCATTGTGGACACCACCACCCCGCCCACTGTGGAGAAGAACCCGGACGGCTCCACCACCATCACCCAGCCCACCGTGACCCCCGGCAAGGAGACCACCACCACCACCGGCAGCGGCGAGGCCAAGGGCAATCTGCACGAGAAAAAGAAAGAGGTCAAAGAGATTGATCTTGACAAGGAGCTGGGCGAGAACCCGGACATCAGCTGGAATATTGAGAAGGGCGCTGACGCGGTCAACGGCTACAAGGTAGAGGATGTGACCACCACTCCCGACGGCAACCAGCAGACCCTCAAGCTGAGGAAAGAGGAAGTGACCACCGCTGAGATGACCGCTGAAGACATCGCCAAGCTGGTGGATGCCGAAAAGCCCACGGTGAACCCCGACGGCACCTATACCCTCACCCGGACCGAGACCATTCTGGACGCAGAGGGCAACCCCCAGACCCGTACCACCTACATCACCATTCGGGACAACAAGGTCACCACCAAAACCACCACCGAGCTGACCATCACCCGGAAAAAGGCAGAGCAGGATGGCAGTGAATCGTTCAGAGACGAGATGACATACCCCAGTATCCAGATCAAGGGCAACGACGATGCAGTGGTTGAGACCATTAAGCCCGAGGATCTGGAAAAGATGCTCAATCAGGGTACAGTGATGGATGACGGAATCCATTTCACCAAGGACGGCAAGGAGTACGTTATTCAGGAGACTACCCAACCCGGAGAAACGAAGCTGAGCAACGCAGAGATCGTTGACAGACTGAAAAAAGATGGCAACAAGAACTACGAACTGGGTGCGGACGGTGAGATCTACTACACCACCCCGCACAACGAGACCGTCAAGCTGGACGTAACGCAGAACGAACTTCTCCGCCGGAGCCTCACTTATAAAGTGACCCTGACGACCACGGAGAAGGGCGACCCGGGAACCGCCGGTGAGCAGATCGCTACGGAAAAAGCCAAGAAAGATGCCATCCGGAGCGCCCTGACCAAGGCAGTGGACAAGTTGGGCATTGAGGACGCGGCTACCGCCAGCCAGTTGAAGGCAAAAATCTCCGACCTGAAATTTACGCAGGAGCAGCTGGACAAGGGCGACACCTTTACGGCAGAGATTGGCGGCAAAACCTACACCCTGACCTACAGCGCCGCTGGGGCAGAGGTTACGGAAACTAAGCCCACAGATGCAACCGACACCGGCAAGAAGCCCGAGGACATCATCGATGTGAAGGAAAATACCGTTAAAGGCACGGCGTATGTGACAGGCTCCAAGATCACCTATCTCCATGGTGAAAAGTACGAAACCACCGGTATGGGCGAACTGGGCATTGGTGCTGATTTCACCACGGCTCCGGCTGATGCTGTTCCGGGAAGCGTCACGACGGATACATCTGGCCGGATCACCAGCTATAAGGATACAGCGGGCAACATCCATAGCTTTGAGTATGATGATAATGTTGCCCTGGACGACCTGAAGCCCGAAGAAAGAACAGAACTGGATAAGGCTGCAACAAAGAACGGCTGGGATACGGAAATCAAGAACGCAACCCTGACCCGGGTGAAGTGGACGGTCAAATCCCCCGATACCGAGACCCCGCAGACCACTCCCATTGAGAAGGGTGAGACGGTTGACATCGTGAATGAAAATAAGTGGAGCCAGACCGACAACAACGGAACGTTTGACTTTACACACGGTGAAACGACCTATACCGGGATGAAGCTGGAAAGTACGTCTAAAGATGGTAAAACCAGAACCTACAAAAAGACCGAAGCCAATGGCACTGTGACCATCATCACCGTTACCACCCAGCAGCTAGACATCAAGGCTCAGTTTGATAAAAAATTTGGCGAAGGCAAGTACGAAATAAATGCCGCCGAACATACCGTTACCTACACGGGAGAAGATGGCAAGACCTACACGGCACGCTACGATGATAAGAAAGAGGAGCTGACTGTGGAAGTCCAGAAGCCGGACGTGGTTGCAGCCACCGGCAGCACGGATGCGGAAGCTGAGGCGGCGTTCCGCAAAAAGCTGGAAAAAGCCCTTAAAGATGCTGAGGATGCCGGTGAGACCCTTGTCATCGAGTATACTAAGGACGGCAAGATCGAGACCCTGACGGTTACCAAGGAAACGAAATGGGAAGAAATTTCCAAGCTAGTGGGACATGTGGTCAACTATAATGCCATGACCGATGCCGAGCTGACTACGTACCTGAAGGAGCTGGAAAAAACCGCCCAGGAGGACGGCAAATACTACACCGGCTCCACCGATTGGGATGGAACGCCTTACTACTGGGATGATGCCAGTGGTAAGATGCAGCGTGTTCCTCCGGAGAAGAAGATTGATCAGAGGTGGTACGGAGACTATGTAATAATCGACGGTGAAGAGCATAGAGTCCACTATAACAGGAACGACATCGACCACCTTGATCTGGCAACGGATTCCCATCTGACCCTGTCGGAGAAGGAGAAAGACGGAAAGGCGAAGACCGATGACTGCGTCCTGCTGAACCCCACGCTGAAATGGAGCGAGAGTGCAGAAACGCTTGTAAAGGGAGGAGGCACACAGGCGAACTTTGTGGATCGCATCACCTACGACCACGAGAATGACAACAATCCAAGCACCGGCCACTACGAGTATCCCCGTGCCAGCTGGGATGAGAAAACGTCCGCAAAAGATGACAACGCCCCCACAAAGAGCGTTTTCTACAAGGTCGAGGGCAAGGTGGCTTACGGCAAACTGGGCGATGCCTATGAGAAAGCGCCTGGCGAGCGGGGTTATGCGGCCGCTAAACAGAGAGCAGAGGCTGACCTGAAAAAATATATAGCAGATCATCCGGAGCTGGACCTGAGCAAGGCACAGGTCGTTGAGATCTACAAGGACCAGACAAAGGGCGGCGGCAAACGCTACTACCAGATCTACCTGTACCAGTCGGACCTGACGGCCTACGGCTATATGTCCGATGACAACAACACCTGCGGCAATGCACTTTTCGAACCGGGCAGTAAGAGTAAGTTCAGCTACATTGGCGGTTACGACCTGACCCTTGGAGACCTGACCCAGACCGATGAGAAGCACGTGGTGGCCATGGGCAAGAACACGACCGCCCTCTCCGCAACCTTTAAGCGCAGGAAGCTGGAAAACCTGACCAACAGAGAACTGCGCTACACCCCCATCTCCGAAACGGTAACCGTTGTCACCCCGGGCGAAGAAACTACGGGCAGTGAACTTTCCGGCAGCTACAGTGCCGACTACAGCAAAACAGCAGATTACAGGGACGAACAGCAGCAAGGTGGCATTGAAGGCACCGGCACCGGCTCCTACAAGAGCTTTACCAACCTGATCCGGAACATCTTCAACGGTGATGGCAAGGGCACCGTGGAAGGCGGCTTTATCAAGTACGTGTACCACTCCGAGAAGAACAAGGACGGCACCCCCGTGCAGTTTGAGGCAGACAAGATGGTAGTGACCACCAAGCAGGATGCGGAAGTGCACTACACCTTTACCTCTCAGGAGAGCCGGGATGTGTGGATCAAGGGCTACACCCAGACCGTGGTGCCGCCCGTGAACCCGGGCCCCGATACGCCTGAGCTGCCGCCGGTGGAGGACGCAAAGCCCGCCCCCGCCCCCGAGGCTCCGGTGCTGCCCGCGGTGCAGGATGCAAGACCTGACCCCGCTCCCACCCCGGCCCCCACTCCGGCTCCCACTCCGGCCCCCGCTCCTGAGACCCCGGTGCTCCCGGCGGTGCAGGATGCCAAGCTGATCCAGACCGGCACCAGCGGCTGGCTGGCAGACCTGATGCTGGGCGCAGGCATGGTGCTGTCTGCAGCAGGATATTGGATGGAGCGCAAGCGCAAGGCCATGTTCTACAAGTCCCAGCACTGAACCCCAACCCCCAAAGGCCCCGGGCAAACGCCCCGCTGACCCTTTGGGCCATGCATCACATTTCTTTGTAATTCCCCCAAAAAGTTGCTCCCCCAGAATCTCCTGCCAATCGCTATTCCCTGAGGCAGCGGGCCCGCACGCCGCTGTCTCGCCCCGGAGGGTCCCGCAAGCCCTCCGGGGCTTTTTTGTTGGCCGCATGGCCCGTTCCGGCAGAAAAAAACAGGGCTGCTCCACATCTCTGTGGGGCAGTCCTGTCTGGCTGCGCGGGGTCGGCGCACGGGCTTCCGGGGTTTCCGGAAGGGTGCGGCTCAGCGCGCGGTTTTCTTTTCCTCCGGAGCCTCCGGGTTGTTTTCCAGGTTCAGCTCGGGCATCAGCTCGTTGCTGATGATGGTCAGCATCTGTTCCAGCTTCTTCACGTCCTCTTTGGGGAAGCGCTTGTTCACCCGCTGGACCACCGTGCTCAGGTAGGAGTAGCTGATGTTGTAGTAGTCGATATACTTCTGGGTGGGCCGCAGGTGATACTCCCGGCGGTCGGTGGTGGACTGGATCTTTTCCACATAGCCCTTGCGCACCAGCGAGCCGATCTTATACGCCGCGTTGGGGGTGGAGATCTGCATCATCCGGGAAAACTCCGCAATGGTGGGCTCCCCCATGGCCATAATGCCCTCCATGCAAAAGGATTCCACCGTGGTCAGGGTCGCCTCACGGGTGGCAAAGCGCTGGAACACGTTCTGGTAGAAATGGAGCTTGAACTTGGTATAGACATCGTTGAATGCTTTTTCCAGCATGGTACGGTCTCCCTTCGAACACTCAATTTCCTTTAGTATATCACGCTTTGGTCTTTTTGCCCAGCTTTACGCGCAGAATGTTCAGCACCACCAGCTCCAGCACAATGGCAACGCCCAGCAGGATCAGCGAGGTCCACAGGCTGGCGCTGCTGCCCAGGAACATCTGGGTCAGGCCGGTGATCACATAGCACGCGGCGGAACAGGATGCGGCGGTAATGGCGTAGGGCAGCTGGGTGGAAACATGGTTCACATGGCTGCAATGCGCACCGGCAGAGGCCATGATGGTGGTGTCGGAAATGGGAGAGCAGTGGTCGCCGCACACAGCGCCGGACAGGCAGGCCGCAATGGAGACCACCAGCATCTCGCCCTGCGGGAAAGCGTGGCAGACGATGGGGATCAGGATGGAGAAGGTGCCCCAGGAGGTGCCGGTGGCAAAGGCCAGGAACACCGCCACCAGGAAGATGATGACCGGCAGCAGGTACTGCAGGGCGGCAGCGGAGCCGCCCAGCAGGTTGGCAACGTAATATTTTGCACCCAGCAGGTTGGTCATGCCGGAAAGCGTCCAGGCCAGGGTCAGGATCAGCATGGGGCTGACCATGGCCTTGAAGCCCTCGGGGATGCAGGCGGCAAAATCCTGGAACGTCATCACGCTGCGGACACGGTAGAACACAAAGGTGAACATCAGGGCAATGCTGCTGCCCAGCACCAGACCGGCGGAGGCGTTGCAGTCGGAGAAGGCGGTGATGAAGTCCACACCCTCAAAGAAGCCGCCGGTGTAGATCAGGCCAAGGATGCAGGCCGCGATCAGCACCAGCACCGGGGCCACCAGATCAATGACATGGCCGTGGGCATCGTCCCCGGCATCCACATCGTCGCCGTAGGGGCGGTCGGCCGTGGTGAAAAGGTCACCGGCCCGGGCGTTGTCCTCGTGCTGCTTCATGGAGCAGTAGTCCGTGCCCGTGAAGATGAGGAACAGGCTCATCACAATGGTCAGCAGGGCGTAATAGTTGTAGGGAATGGTGCGCAGGAACATGGTAAAGCCGTTGATGCCGGAGCCTTCGGGCACGCTGGAGGTAACGGCGGCGGCCCAGCTGGACACCGGCGCAATGATGCACACCGGGGCGGCGGTGGAATCAATGAGGTAGGCCAGCTTTGCGCGGGAGACCTTCTGCCGGTCGGTCACGGGGCGCATCACGGAGCCCACGGTCAGGCAGTTGAAGTAGTCGTCCACAAAAATCAGCGCACCCAGCAGCGAGGTTGCCACGAGCGTGGCGCGCTTGCTCTTGAGCTTTTTCGCCGCCCACTCACCAGAAGCGCGGGTGCCGCCGGACTCCTGCATGAGCATAACGACCATGCCCAGCAGGATCATGAACATCAGAATCGAGAAGTCGACGCTGTCGATCATCGTGTTGAACAGTGTGTCAAACGCGACCCAGGGGTGAAACTCTGCCACCAGCAGCGCACCCAGCGCACAGCCGGCGAACAGCGAGAGGTAGACTTCCTTTGTGAGCAGCGCCAGCAGAATGGCGATGGCACGCACGGCGATCTTCTGGGGCATCGTCGTGCCCTCGCGCTTGGCAATGCGCAGCAGCGGCTCGCGGGCCGCAGTGGCAGTCTGACTCATGCCTGTTCCTCCTTTACCAGGTTGGTCATTCGCAGACCGACGGCAAGGTCGACATCTTCGTGGCCGGTGTCGGTACGGGCGGCACTGTGACCGGTGTCGGCGAGTACCTGAAGAGCCGGAACCCCAACGTCAAGGTCGTGGCCGTTGAGCCGGCTTCCTCCCCCGTGCTGAGCAAGGGCACTGCGGGCGCGCACAAGATCCAGGGCATCGGCGCCGGCTTTGTGCCCGACGTCCTCGACACCCAGGTCTACGACGAGATCATCCCCGTCGAGAACGACGACGCCTTTGCAACCGGCCGCGCCGTGGGCCACAAGGAGGGCGTGCTCGTGGGCATTTCGTCCGGTGCCGCCGTGTGGGCCGCACTGCAGCTGGCCAAGC
>OJSA01000975.1_pt1 | contig 28233 bp, 33 predicted proteins | sample 1599341 | NCBI WGS metagenome assembly OJSA01 (sample SAMN04168657, study PRJEB22393) | human gut metagenome | biome: human gut microbiome; feature: stool | host: Homo sapiens | collected 2014-03-20 | reverse complement strand
TCACTATGGATTTTTGTTTTTTGATTAACTGTTCAAGTTCATTTTACAACGGACCATAATTTTTGAGCCTTATTCTTGGAAGAAATTCATGTCGTAACAGGCCCGGAAAGCGCGGTTGGCCGCATTGCCGTTGGCAGACAGGCGGTCTGTCGTCTTGACTTCCGGATTGGGCAGGGACAAGGTGGACACGACGTTGCCCTGCAAATCGTAGCCGACATCGCCGAGAGTCTGTGTTTTTACGGTCTGGGCTTTAAAATTGTAGAAGAAATTGTTATCATAACCTTGGACCGTGTTGTTGGCATAGTCATAGGTCACGACCGTAGCCCGGATGATGTAGTACGGCGGATCGTAGCGGACGGACTGGATGGTGTTCATGTCGATATACGATTCGGTCGTGTCATCGTGGCCGACCTGGACGAAGCGGGGGTTGTCATCGAGAAATGTGGCGGATGCCATGAAACTGAAGACGCAGGCAAATGTGACTGCCAGAGCGGCAATTTTTTTGAACATAAGACATACTTCCTTTCCCTGTCTCTTCCAATCGAGGCAGTTTATACATATATTATATCGGAATCATGAAACATTACAAGAACGTATATTTTTCAAGTAGGACTTTTGCCCTTTCGGGTCGAATAATAATAATATAAGATAGAAGAGGTGATCATATTGGATGTGATATATATTGGCCTGCCTTTCTTCTTTTGGCAGGAAGATGAGTCGGAGCACGGCCTCGATGTCCACGTGACGGAAGGCTTCCAGAAGCTGGGTTCCCACGTGTACCCCCTCAATGCCGGCGACGACGCGGAAGAAATCTGTTCGGCTTATAATTGGCATACATCCTTTGTCGATGAAGACGAAGACATTACGCCGTCGGAAGAATTCATTTCAGAACATGTCTTGTGGGACGATTTCCGCCTGCTCTATATTTCGGCAGCTGCGGCTACGTCGGAAGACGAATACACGCAGTTCGTCTGTCATACGGCAGAGTTCGCCAAAGAGAGCGGCCTCGTCGTGGCAGCGGAAGTCGTCGACGGCGACAGCGACGATGAAGACCCGTATCCCTGGCGCGATAAGGCGACGGTCCTCTGGTCCCGCAGCGATATCCTGCCATCGGGAGGTCCGGCCTGTGCCGTGCGCCTGGCCCTGGGCAGGGGCATCACCATTGCCAGCCAGGGCGAAGAACGGACCTATGACGTCCAGGTCGTCAGTGAATGTTTCATCCCTTCGTTTTTACAAGGATTGCTGGAAGGGCGCGATCCCTTTTCCATCATAGAATCTTATGTATCTTAAGTTAGGAGGTTATTTATCTTGAACAGTAAAAAAATGGAAGAACATCCTTTGCGGGCGGCCATTCTCACTATCAGCAACAGCCGCACTTTTTCAGACGATACGAACGGCCTGCTCATCCAGTCGGCCCTGGCCAATTACGGTCATCAGGTCGTCGACTATCAGATCGTCAAAGACGACAAGGCCGAAATCGAACGCCATCTCCATGAATGGGTCTGCAGCGTCGACCTGGTCATCACCAGCGGCGGTACGGGCATGGCCAAGCGCGACGTGACCATCGAAACGGTAGAAGCCCTGTTCGATAAGAAAATCCCGGCTTTCCAGTCGATGATGACGTATTTCGCCTATCGCCGGGCCTGCGGCGTCCAGGCCATGGCCTACCGGACGACGGCCGGTATCATCCACCAGTGCCAGGTCTACTGCCTGCCGGGCCTGCCGAGCCTCATCAAGATCGGCATGGAAAAGGTCATTTTGCCGGAAGCCTTTCATTTGTATTCGGAAATCAAGAAGTAAATGGATACGTCTAAAATCATACTTGTCACCGGCGGGGCGCGGAGCGGTAAGAGCGCCTTTGCCGAACGCTATGCTGCCGCCCTTCCCGGGCGGCATGCTTATGTCGCGACGGCCCGCATCTTCGATGAAGAAATGGCCCAGCGCATCGCCATCCACCGCAAGCGCCGCCCGTCGTCGTGGCAGACCTGGGAAATCCCGCAGGACCTGCCAGAGACGATGGAACGGCTGTGCCAGTCGTCGGACGTGGCCCTCGTCGACTGCCTGACCCTCTATTTTTCTAATTATCTCTTTGCCCACGACGGCGAAGACGACGAAGCTATCATCGACGGTGCCCTGGCCGAACTGCAAGCGGTCCTGGCGGCTTTCCGCCAGGCCGGCGTGACGGCCGTCCTGGTCACTAACGAGCTGGGCTGCGGCATCGTGCCCATGGAACACGTGAGCCGCCTGTATCGCGACCTCATGGGCAAGATCAACCAGGCCGCTGCGGCCGAAGCCGATGAAGTTTACTTATCGGTCTGCGGTATTACGACGGAACTGAAGCATCAGGCCGTCTGCCTGCCGGAGGTGAAGTCATGAAGGCCTTTCTCATTGCCCTGCAGTTCTTATCGCGCATCCACCTGGCTTCGCAGAGCGTCTGGCGCGATGAGGATTTCGGCCGGTCCGTCCTGTTCTTTCCCCTCGTCGGCTTGATCATCGGCCTGCTTTTGGCGGTGCTCTATTGGGCGTCGTCTTTCCTTTTTGACGCCTTTGGCCGGTCGGCCCTGGTCGTCGCCTTCTGGTTCTACCTGACCGGCGGCCTCCACGCCGACGGCTATATGGATACGGCTGATGGCCTCTTTTCCGGCCGCAGCCGCGAGCGGATGCTGGAAATCCTCAAGGACAGCCGCGTCGGCGCCGGCGGTGTGACGGCTTTCGTCTTCCTGGTCCTCTTGAAGGTAGCCTTCCTCAGTCAGCTGGCACCGGAAGCAGCCCTGCCGGCCCTCGTCGGTATCCCGGCAGCGGCCCGCTTCGGGACTTTGATCAGCATCTTCCAATTTCCCTATGCCCGCGAGCAGGGGCTGGGCCGGGCCTTCGTCACTTACGCACCGGCTCATACTGTAGAAAAAGCCCTGGTCCTGGCCCTGGTGCCGGTCTTTTTCTGCGGGCCCTTTTATCTGGCCCTCTTAGGTGCGGCCATGTTCCTCTCTTTGTGGGCCAACAGCCGCATCAGCCGCAAGCTGGGCGGCGTCACGGGCGATACGTATGGCGCCGTCCTCGAGGGCAGCGAAATGGCCCTGCTCCTGATGACGGCCGTCGGCAGCAAGCTGGCCGATTTCTTGTTATAATGGGACGGCACGAATGTTGAATTACTTATAGGGAACTTACGGAGGATTACGATGATAAAATTATATTTAGCACGTCATGGTGAAACAGAAGGCAATGTCCAGCAGTGGTATCAGGGGTCGACCGACGTCCCCCTCAATGAACACGGCCTGGAACAGGCCAGGTGCCTGGGTGAATTTTTCCGCCATGTCCATCTCGATGCCGTCTACAGCAGCACGCTCCAGCGCGCCAAGGTGACGGCCGAATGTGTCGCTGCGCCGCATCATCTGGATGTCGTCGCTTACGATGAATTGAAGGAAGCCGATTTCGGCGTCTGGGAAGGCCATACGTATCAGGAAATCACGACTCAGTGGCCAGGCGAACTGGAAGCGGTCTATGCGTCGGACGGGACCTTGCCGGCCCGGGGCGGCGAATCGTTCTGCCAGGTCCGGGACCGGACATTGAAGAAGACGCGGGAAATCCTGTCGCATCACAAGGACGGCGACAGCGTCTTCATGGTATCCCACGGGGCGGCCATCCGCTGCCTGCTCTTCGGCCTGCTGGGCCTCGATATGAAGCGCATCTGGTGCTTCCAGCAGTTCAATACAGCTTTTAACATCATCGAATATTACGGCGACCGCAATGTCATGACCCTCATGAACTGCACGCAGCATCTGGAAGGCCTGACGGGGTACCAGCCCCAGTGGGACAAGATGCCGTCGTTATAAGGAGGCATCATGGCAAAGACAATGCGCCTCGACAAGCTCCTGGGCCATACGGGCTGGGGGACGCGGCGGGAACTCAAGGAATTGTGCAAAGGCGGGCACGTGACTGTCAATGGCGCCGTCTGCCGCGACAGCAGCCAGAAAATCGACCCGGCAGCCGATGCCGTTGCCGTCGATGGTCAGGCCGTCCATTATGAAGAGTCTATTTATCTCATGCTCTACAAGCCGGCCGGCGTCGTATCGGCTACGGAAGACAACGTGTCCCCGACGGTCATCGGCCTCTTGCCGCGCCAGTACCAGGGGGCCGGCCTCTTTCCCGTAGGCCGCCTCGACAAGGATACGACGGGCCTCCTGCTCATCACCAATGACGGGACCTGGGCTCATGGCATTACGTCACCGAAGAAGCATACCGATAAGATATACGACGCCGTCGTCGAAGGGGATATCCCTGAAGATGTAGGGGACCGCTTTGCCAGCGGCATCGTCCTCGACGATGGCCTGCACTGCCTGCCGGCCAAAGCTGTCCAGACCGGCCCCCGGTCCCTGACGGTCGTCGTCCAGGAAGGGAAGTTCCATCAGGTCAAGCGCATGTGTGCCGCCGTCGGCCTGAAAGTCGTCCAGCTGCACCGCCGCTCCATCGGCAGCGTCGTCCTCGATGACGGTTTGGAGCCAGGCCAGTTCCGGCCCCTGACCGATGAAGAACGGGAAGCGTTGCGCAGCCAGAGCCGGTGATTTGCAATTTTATCTTTTCAGCCAGTGGAAAATATGGTATTATAAAATATGATTGAATTACTATAGGGTGATAGGGGGATACTATGATAGAACAACGAATTGCCCGCCTGCGCGCTTTTCTCCAGGAACACGATGCAGACGGCGTCATTATCGTCCAACCTGAAAACCTGCGCTACTTCAGTGCCTTTACGGGTGGTGAAGGGGCACTGGTCATCGGCCTGGACCAGGCCGTCTTATGGACTGATTCCCGCTATACGGAACAAGCTGCCAACCAGTCCGGGGCATGGTACGATATCAAGAACCACCACAATGCCTTATCGGCCTCCATCCGTTCGTCACTGAACGACATGGAAATCGGCGTGGCAGCGTATGAAGAAAATTTCCTGACCCATTTCATGTACGAAAATATTTCCGACGGAGCCTTATGCGGCTTCCTGCCCTGCGATTTGACCAGCCTGCGGGCGGTGAAGGAACCGTATGAGCTGAAAGCGACGCGCAAGGCCAGCAACATCGCTGACCGGGCCTTTGCTGATTTATTGCCGTACATCAAGCCCGGTGTCACCGAAAAGGAACTGGCTGCCCGCCTGGAAAGCAATATGCTGCTCTTAGGCTCGGAAGAAAAGTCCTTTACGACTATCGTCGCATCCGGCAAGCGCTCGGCCATGCCCCACGGTACGGCCAGCCCGAAAGTCGTCGAAGCCGGCGATTTCGTCACCTTTGATTTCGGCGCCGTCTGGGAAGGCTACCATTCGGATATCACCCGGACTGTCGTCGTCGGCAAGGCGTCGCAGGCCCAGAAGGATTTCTACAATCTCATCCTGGAGGGTCAGAAGCTGGGCGTATCGCTCATCAAGGCCGGCGTTTCCCGCCGCGAAGTCGATTTTGCCGTGCGCAACTACTTCGCCCGCTATCACGTCAGCCAGTATTTCACTCATTCCCTGGGCCACGGTACGGGCCTGGAGATCCACGAACAACCAGTCCTGTCGCCGCGTTCGACAGGCGTACTCGAAGAGAATATGATAGTCACGGTAGAACCGGGACTGTACATAGAAGGCAAGTTTGGCGTCCGCATTGAGGATTCCGTTGCCGTTACAGCCAACGGCTGTGAAATTTTAACCAAAACACCCAAAGATTTGATGGAGCTGTTATAGGAGGAGTTTACACATGATTACAAGTAATGATTTCAGACCAGGCGTAACTATCGAAATCGACGGCCAGGTATGGCAGGTCGTTGAATTCCAGCATGTAAAACCGGGTAAAGGCGCTGCTTTCGTCCGCGCTAAGATCAAGAACCTCGAAACGGGCGCTGTTGTTGAACGTACCTGGAACGCTGGCGAAAAAGTACAGGACGGCCACGTCGACCGCCGCCAGATGCAGTACCTCTATGAAAACGAAGGCATGTACTGTTTCATGGATAACGAAACATACGAACAGATCGAATTGAACAAAGAAAACCTCGGCGACGCTGTCCATTTCCTCAAAGAAGAAATGAACGTTTCCGTCATGATGTTCAAAGGCAAAGTCATCGGCATCGATCTCCCGGCTGCTGTCGAATTGAAAGTCGTCGAAACCGATCCCGGTGTCCGCGGTGATACAGCTACAGGCGGCAGCAAACCGGCTAAATTGGAAACGGGCTATGTCGTCAAAGTACCGCTCTTTATCAATGAAGGCGAAGTTCTCCAGATCGACACGAGAACCGGCCAGTATATCGGCAGAGCATAAGGTTAACGCAAGTCGTTAGCCGCCAGCCGCTAGCATAGGGTATCAAAGGGGCTTCGCACGTGCGACAGCCCCTTTTGTGGACTAAAGGGGTGATTCCCATGGAAACGACTGAAGTAAATGAATGGGGGAGTATCCATATTTCCCAGCGCGTCATTGCCTCTATTGCGGCTCTGACGGCGGCCCAATCGGCCTATGTCGCTGATTTGGGGACGAATATCGCCGAAGTGGCAGCGGAAAAGCTGGGGCGTACCCTTCCGGGCCGCGGCGTCGACGTCTCTATCGACGGCCGGCGCATCGAATTGACGGTCCGCCTGGTCGTCCGCTATGGCTGCCGTATTCCCGACGTAGCCCTGGAAGTGCAGAAGTCCGTCAAGGATGCCGTCGAAAAGGCGACGGCCTGCACGGTTACGGCGGTCCACATCATTGTACAACAGTTAGTGTTTGGAGAGGAGGACCGCCATGGATGAGGAACAGGATTTTGCCTATGCCGTCAGTGCCAAGGCCCTGGGCCATATCGCCGAGACGGCCGGCCGCCAAGCCTCTGGCGTCGTCGCTATACGCAGCCGCAGCGCGGCCGTGACGGACGGCGTCGTCCATCTCCATCTGGCCGTCCGCGCCCGTTATGGCAGCGACCTGCACGGCCTGGCCCTGGATGTCCAGCAGCGGGCGGCTGAGGCCATCGACGCCATGGTCGAACCAGAGGGCCTTGATATTTCCGTTACCATTGAAGACCTGGCGGTACTGCCGGCTGAATAAAGTTATTACAGGAGGAAACTCGTGAGCAGACATAAAGCGCGCCAGCAGGCGCTCGAACTTTTATATTCCCGTGAATTCCACGGAGAAAATGATATCCAGTACAGCGAACAGGAAATCCTGGAAAATGATTACGTCACGACCGACGCCTTGACCGAAGACGGCCCGGAACTGAGTGATCAGGAACGCAATGACTATTGCACGTATCTCGTCGAAACGACGACGGAACACCGGGACGAACTGGATACGATCATCCGCTCCTTTGCCAAGGGCTGGGACATCGAACGGATGAACCGCACGGACCGCAATATACTGCGCCTGGCCTTGTGCGAACTCGTATACCCCAAGGAAAGCCTGGCGCCGTCCATCGTCCTCAATGAAGCGGTCATCCTGGCCAAGGAATTCAGCGGCGACAAGTCGGCGCGGTTCGTCAACGGCATTTTGGGCGCTTATGTAAGGTCCCAGGCCTGATGGACGTCTTTCTCGGCATCGATACCAGCTGTTATACGACGTCGCTGTGCCTCGTCGACGCGGCTTATGACGTCGTCGCCGACGAACGCATCATCCTGAGCGTCGCCAAGGGCGGCCGCGGCCTGTCCCAGTCCAACATGGTCTATCAGCATACGCGCAACCTGCCGGTCCTCTTTGAACGGCTGGCTGGCGTCCTGGCCAGTGCCCATATCCGGGCCATTGCCGTGACTGACCAGCCCCGGCGCCGCGGTGATTCGTACATGCCCGCTTTCCTGGCCGGCCTCGGTTATGGCCGGGCCCTGGCCGCCGTTCTGGGCGTGCCCTTGTACCACCTGAGTCATCAGGAAAACCATCTCCTCGCCGTCCTGCGCAGCATGGGCTATATTGGCAGCGAGCCGTTCTACGGCATCCACCTGTCCGGCGGGACGACGGACCTGCTGCGGGCCGTTCCCGATGAAAAAGGCCTCGATATCACCCGTATCGGCGGCACCAGCGACATCAGTGCCGGCCAGTTCATCGACCGCATGGGCGTCGCCCTGGACCTGCCCTTTCCGGCTGGCGTTCATGTCGACAAGCTGGCTCAGACGGTAAATCCGCCCGTCAAGGGAGCTCATGTCTTTTGCCGCGATGGCCAGGTCAGCTTTTCCGGGCCCGAATCGCAGGGCCAGCGGCGCATCGCCGCCGGTGGGGAAGACCCGGCCCGCCTTTGCAGCTGGACGCTGTCGACGGTCTGGCGCGGCTTGGAGAGCCTCCTCGATTACGCCGCTGCCGATGGCATGAAACATCTCGTCGCCGCTGGCGGCGTCATGTCCAATGGCTACCTGCGCCGGCAGATGAGCGATTATTGCCGCCGCCATCAGATAGACCTGAATCTGGCAGCCGACGGCTTCAGTGCCGACAACGCGTCGGGCGCCGCCTTCTGGGCTGCCGTACAGGAAGGGAAGAAATCATGAAATATGCATCGGTTACGGACGTCGTCCGCCGCATCAAAGATGATATCCACGGCGATTACCGCTTGCAGAGCATCGCTATGGAAGGCAACATCATCGGCCTCAAGCGGGCGTCGAACGGCCATTATTATATGAATATCCGCGATGATCAGTGCTCCATCCGGGCCATCGTCTTCCGCAGCCGCGTGACGGCAGCGGTCCGGGCCGTCCGCGAAGGGGACCATGTCGTCGTCATCGGCGCCGTCAACGTCTATGAAAAAGGCGGCGCCCTTTCCTTTATCATTGAACAGCTCTTTTCCCAGGGGACAGGGTCTCTGCAGGCCCAGTACGAACGCATCAAGAATGAACTGGCGGCTCAGGGCTATTTCGACAGCAGCCACAAGAAGGAGCTGCCGCGCTTCCCCTGGCGCATCGGCGTCCTGACGTCGAAGACCGGCGCCGTGCTCCACGACATCTATAAGATTGCCGGCGAGCGCAATCCTTATGCCGAAATCATCCTGCATCCCATCCCCGTCCAGGGCGACGGCGTCGATACGGCCATCGCCAAGGCCATCGGTGAGATGGGCCGGCGCAAGGACCTGGACGTCCTCATCGTCGGCCGCGGCGGTGGCTCTATGGAAGACCTGTGGTGCTTCAACCGCCCGACTGTGGTCAAGGCCATTTACCATGCCAGCGTACCGGTTATTACGGCCATCGGCCATGAAACGGATACGACCCTGGCCGATTATGCCGCTGACGTGCGGGCGGCGACGCCGACCCACGCGGCCGAGATGGCTTTCTTTGACGTCAGCGAAGCGGAAATGGACCTGGCCGCACTGGCGGACCGGGCTTACGAACGGGTCATGGCCTGCATCGAAGACCGGCAGCGCTGGGTCGAACAGGCGGCGGGCCGGCTGAACCTGCAGCGCTACGATGCCTTCCTGGCCATGCGCGAAGCACGCCTGGCAGGCCTGATGGAACAGGCCGACCGCCAGCTGCGCCTCCATCTGGAACAGAAGCAGGGGAAGCTGAATACCCTGACGGCTTCCCTGCAGGCCCTGAACCCGGCAGCCCTCGTGCGCCGCGGCTACGGCCAGCTCATGCAGCATGACAAGATCCTTACAGATATCCACAGCGTGTCGAAAGAGGCCCCGCTGACGATACAAGTCGTCGACGGGACGATTACGACGGCTGTTAAAGAGGTGGACATATATGGCAAGAACGACTGATAAATTGAAGCGTTTTGAAAGCAATTATGAAAAATTGGAACAGCTCGTACAGGAACTGGACGCACCGGACCTGACGCTGAAGCAGTCCCTCGATTTATATGAAAAGGCCATCAAATTATCCCAGTCCTGCGAAGGCGCCCTGGAATATGCCCGCCAGAAGGCCCAGGCCCTGGCCGATGTCCGGGCCGATAAGGACAGCAGCGACGAGGCGCCGGCTGAAGGGGTGTTGGACTTATGACCTTCCAAGACTATCTGGCAGGACAGCGTAAGCGCGTCGACGATTACCTGTCCCACGTACTGACGACGGACCAGCCGCGTTTTTCCAGGCTCTATGAAGCCATGAATTACAGCCTCCTGGCCGGAGGCAAGCGCATCCGCCCGGTCCTTCTGCTGGCGACGGTCGAAGCCCTGGAACAGGATGCCTCTCCCTATACGGGACTGGCCTGCGCTCTGGAATGTATCCATACGTATTCCTTGATCCACGACGACCTGCCCTGTATGGATGACGACGACCTGCGCCGGGGCAAGCCGACGAACCACGTCGTCTACGGTGCCGGCCTGGCTACCCTGGCCGGTGACGGCCTGCTGACCTTTGCCTTCGAGCTCATGGCCAGCCAGAAAGGCATTGCACCGGACAAACTGAACCGCTGCATCGCCGTCATCGCCAGAGCGGCCGGACCGGCCGGCATGGTCGGCGGCCAGGCCTTCGACCTGGCATCCGACGGCGACATGGCCATCGGCCGGGAAGGCATGGAACTCCTGCACCGTTCCAAGACGGGCGTCATCTTCAAGGCGGCCATCGACATGGCAGCCATCGTCGCCGATGCGTCGCAGCAGCAGCGGCAGGCCCTGGAAGCCTATGCGTCGTACATGGGCCTGACCTTCCAGATCACCGACGATATCCTCGATGTCGTCGGCGATGAAGCTTTGCTGGGCAAACCCGTCGGCAGCGACGCCCGCAACGACAAGGCCACGTATGTGACCATCTTTTCCCTGGACGAAGCCCGGCGCATGGCCCGCGAAGCGGCCGGCAAGGCCGTCCAGGCCCTGGAACCGTTAGGGCCGCAGGCCTGGTTCCTGAAAGAACTGGTCGAACATCTGCTGGTCCGCGTTCATTAATGTGAGAGGGGTATTACAGGTATGCAGCATAAAGAAAGATTAGACGTGCTTCTCGTCAGCCGCGGCTTGTCTGAAAGCCGGGAAAAGGCCAAGGCGACCATCATGGCCGGCCTGGTCTTCGTCGACAACCAGCGCGTCGATAAGGCGGGCACGAAGCTGCCCGTCGACGTAGATATTACCGTCAAGGGCAATCCCATTCCCTATGTCGGCCGGGGCGGCCTGAAACTGGAAAAGGCCATGGAAACGTTTCCCATCGACTTGACGGGTAAGACCATGATGGATATTGGCGCCTCGACAGGCGGCTTCACGGACTGCGCCCTCCAGCGCGGCGCGGCCAAGGTCTTTGCCGTCGACGTCGGCTATGGCCAGCTGGCCTGGAAACTGCGGACTGATGACCGCGTCGTCAACATGGAACGGACCAATATCCGCAACGTCACTGTTGCAGATATCGGCGAGCCCGTCGATTTCATCTCCATTGACGTCTCCTTCATTTCCCTGCTCAAGATCATGCCGGCCGTCGAACCGCTGCTCAAGGCAGGCGGCACGATGGTCACGCTCATCAAGCCGCAGTTCGAAGCGGGCCGGGAACACGTCGGCAAAGGCGGCATCGTCCGCGACATCCAGGTCCACCGCGACGTCATCCGCCACGTCACGGACGGCATCGCCGACTGCGGCCTGTCGCCGCTGGGCCTGACCTTTTCGCCCATCAAAGGGGCTGACGGCAATATTGAATATCTCTTGTACAGCCGTAAAGATGACCCGTGCCATAACGATATCACCGACGCTGTCGTCGATGATATCGTCGGTAAATCCCATGAAATGTAGGTGATCCCCATGCGTATCGGTATTTTCCCGAACCTCGTCAAACGTGAAAGTGCTGCCATTGTCCAGCAGATGATCAAGATTTGTGAAAAACATGGCATTGAATATTACCTGCCAGCCTACGTCAGCGAGAGCCGACAGCCGGCGTATCAGCGCATCGGCGCTGAACACCTGCGGCCGCGCATGACCATTTACAGCACCATCGACGTGGCCATGATCCTCGGCGGCGACGGGACGATCCTCAAGATGGCCAAGCAGTTCGCTGAAGCCGATGTCCCGGTCTGCGGCATCAACCTGGGCTCCCTGGGCTTCCTCTACGAAGTCGAGACCAAGACCCTGGAAAAGCGCATGGAAGACATCCTGGCCGGCCGCTATTTCCTGGAAGAACGGATGATGCTCCATTCGGAACTGTGCTATGAAGGCGGCCTGGTCCAGTCCCTGCCCGATGCCCTCAACGACATCGTCATCGGCCACGGCAACGTGGGCAAGCTCATCCGCATCGACCTGAGCATCAACGGCCACTTCATCCAGCAGTATCCCGGCGACGGCCTCATCGTGGCCACGGCGACGGGTAGTACGGGCTATACTTTCTCCAGCGGCGGCCCTATCGTCGCGCCCAGCGTGCCCTGCATCATGGTTACGCCTATCTGCCCGCATCTGCTGCTGAAAGTGCCCCTGGTCCTGCGCGATGACGACCAGGTGTCGGTGACCGTGGCCAACAGCCGCAACAGCGTCCGCGTCTCTGTCGACGGCATGATGGACCAGGAACTCATGCGCAACATGACCCTCCAGGTCCGCAAGTCCGACCACGTCTTGAAGATCATCCGCTTCAACAAGAATTATTTCTATAGCAACTTATTTACGAAAATGATGGGAAATGATTGACATGTATCCATTCCGCAATGCCGTTACGGTATCACATATGATGACTGAACCCTACGCCCGCCAGGCCCATGTCCTCGTCGACATGACCTGCGGCAACGGCCACGACACGGCCTTCCTGGCCCGCACCATGCCTGATGACGCCGTCCTCTACGCCTTCGATATCCAGCCCTGTGCCATCGAGCGCACGCGCCAGCGCCTGCAGGACGAAGGCCTGGGGGACAAGGACGTCCGCTGCCGCTGCGGGTCCCATGAACAACTGCTGGCTGATGTACAGTCAGACATTGACATTATCGTATTTAATTTAGGCTATTTGCCATCTGGTGACCATAAAATCCATACAAATTGTGAAATAACACTAAAAGCTATAAAAATAGGCTTGAATAAAATTGCGATAAATGGGATAATTATGATAACAGCCTATCCCGGTACGGAGGCCGGGGCTTGTGAAGAACAGGCGCTGCGGTCGTTCTTGCAGACCATACCCCAGCAGGACTTCCATATTTCGTCCTGGCAACCCGTCAATGAGGTGCATTGTCCACCCGTATTATATATTGTACAGAAAAGAGGGAAACGTCATTATGAAGAGATTCCGTTACACCAAGATTAAAGAAATTGTCCAGTCCCGTCCTATCGAAACGCAGGAAGAATTAGCCAAGGCCTTGCAGGAAGAAGGCATCGAAGTCACACAGGCTACGGTTTCCCGCGATATCAAAGAGCTCATGCTCATCAAGGTCCCGACCAGTGATGGCCATTACCGCTACGCCCTGTCGCCGGAACAGAACATGCTCATGTCCAAGAACCGCATGGCCCGCCTGTTCCAGGACTCCATCGTCCGCGTCGATTCGGCGTATAACCAGATCATCGTCCATACCCTGCCGGGTTCGGCCAATCCCATTGCCGCCGCCATCGACCATGCCCGCTGGGAAAATGTCATCGGCACCCTGGCCGGCGACGACACGGTCCTCCTCATCGTTAAGGACACGGAAACGGTTCCGAAACTGGTCAAACTTATCGTATCGCTGATGAAGGAATGAGGCCCTTATGCTGCAGTCCCTGCACATCCACAATTTTGCTCTGATTGAAGACCTGCACCTTACTTTTGGCGACGGGGTGACGATTTTTACCGGCGAAACCGGCGCCGGCAAATCGATTCTCCTCGACGCCATCGGTATGCTGGCAGGCAAACGCGCATCGGCATCGTTCGTCCGTCACGGGACGGACTCATTCCTCGTCGAAGGCGCGTTCTTTTTTTCTCCCCTGCCAGAAGGGCTGGAACAGCTGCTGACCGATAATCACATCGAAGTCGATGAAGGCCAGCTCATCATTTCCCGCCAGTTCCAGCGCAGCGGCCGCGGGACGATCCTGGTCAACGGCACGCTGGTGCCGACGACAGTCCTGCGGCGCCTCGGCGCATACCTCCTGGATATCCACGGCCAGTTCGACAACAGCCTGATTTTCAACTCGTCTTACCACGTGGCCATCCTCGACGGCCTCACGGCCGACGTCCGTCAGGCCCGCCAGGACTATGACGAACTATATCGCCAGTGGCATCAGACGGAAGGCGAAATCAAGGCCCTGCGCCACGATGAAAGCGAAAAGGCGCGGATGCTCAGTATCCTGGCCTTCCAGATCAAGGAAATCGAAGGGGCCGCCCTGAAAGAAGGGGAAGACGACGAACTGGAACAGAAAATCAACAAGGCTTCCCATGCCGAACACATCAAGGATAACCTGAAAGAAGCCATGTTTGCCCTGGAAGGGGGCGAACGCCAGCCCGGCGTCATCGAACAGATCGAGACCATCCACCGCAGCCTGGAAAAGGCGTCGGCTTACGATGAAGCTTTCAGTGCCCTGGCCGGCAAAGTCGAGACTCTGTCCTATGAAATCGAAGACGTCCACGACGGCCTCCTGAGCTATGCCGATTCTTTCGACTTCGATGAACGGGCCCTGGATGCCATGCAGTCCCGCCTGGCGTCGATTGAAAAGCTTAAGCGCAAATACGGCTTCACCGTCGCCGATATTCTGCAATTCCTGGCCAAGGCCAAGGCCGATTACGAACGGCTCGACCAGTCCGAAAGCCACCTGGCCAAGCTGGAAGAGAAATTGGCCCGTCAGGCCGCGGCTGTGCGCCAGCAGGCCCAGGTCCTGGCGGCCGCGCGCCGTGACGCCGACAGCCAGTTCAGCCAGACCATGACGGCGACGCTCAACAAGCTGGGTATGCTGAACAGCCGTATCGCCTTCCACATCGAACCGATGAAGGACATCACAGCGGATGGTTCAGCCGGTATCGAGCTCTATTTCTCGGCCAATACGGGCGAAGATATGCAGCCCCTGGCCAAGATAGCATCGGGCGGCGAAGTATCGCGTATTGCCCTGGCCCTGAAGACGGCCGGTCCGGAACGGACGACGGGCAAGACGATGATCTTCGACGAAATCGACGTCGGCATCAGCGGCCAGACGGGCCTGCAGGTCGCCGACCACATCCGCCAGCTCTCCGGCCAGGGCCAGGTCTTCTGCATTACCCACCTGCCGCAGACGGCGGCCATTGCCGACCACCATTATTTCATATATAAGAAAGAAATGGACGGCCGCACGGTCACCCAGGTCCGGGGCCTCTCGGAAGGGGAACACGTCCTGGAAATCGCCCGCATGTTCGCCGGCAACGATACGACCAAGGCCAGCATCGAAGCCGCCCGCCAGATCGTAAAACAAGTCAAGGGCATGTAATGCCCTTGACTTGCGATTCGACATTGCTTTACGGGTTGACGAATGTCCGTGATAGGTATATAGTTAATTATAATTTCAAAAAATAGAAGTTCTACGAAAACGAACCCATAGGAGGGATAGATATGCTTCGTGTATTAGTCAATGGTGCCGATGGCCGCATGGGCAGCCAGGTCGTCAAAGCTGTCTTTGAAGATCCGGAATTGGAAGTCGCTGGCGGTATCAGCATCACTCATGTCGGTGAAGATGTCGGCGATATCGCCGGTGTCGGCCACTTAGGCCTGGCCATCCGCAATGACCTGGGCGCCGCCCTGGACGACATCAAACCGGATGTCGTCGTCGATTTCACGACGCCGAAAGTCATCTTCAACAACGCCAAGACCTGCATCGAACACGGTATCAACATGGTCGTCGGTACGACGGGCCTGACGGCAGACCAGCGCGATGAACTCAACGCCCTGGCACTGGAAAAGAAGACCAGCATCTTCATTGCGCCGAACTTTTCCATCGGTGCCGTCCTGATGATGAAGCTCTCGACAGAAGTCGCTCCGTATCTGCCGGATGTCGAAATCATCGAACTCCATCACAACAATAAACTGGATGCGCCGTCTGGTACGGCCATCATGACAGCTGATAAAATCGAAGCTGCCCGCAAGGCCGCTGGTGCTAAACCGGCTCCGGACAAGACCCATGAAAGCCTCGACGGCGCCCGCGGTGCCTCTGTCGCCGGGATCCCTATCCACAGCGTCCGCCTGCCGGGTTACGTCGCACATCAGCAAGTCTTATTTGGGGGGTACGGCGAACTGCTGACAATCCGCCACGACTCGATGGACCGCAAGTCCTTCATGCCCGGCGTCGTCTTAGCCGTCAAAAAAGTAAGCTCCCGTCCGGGCTTGACCTTTGGACTGGAAAACTATTTATAAAAGAACCATTAGGGGAGGAAGTTTGTTATGACAAAAGAACCGGTAGTAGCGATTTTAGGTGCCACAGGTGCTGTAGGCCAGGAATTTATCCGCTTGATCGGAGAACGCAAATTCCCGTACAGCAAGTTGAAGTTATTAGCATCGTACCGTTCGGCTGGCAAGAAATTGACCGTCAACGGCCAGGAATATACGGTTGAAGAAGCCAAACCAGAATCTTTCGACGGTGTTGATATCGGCTTGTTCGCCGGCGGCTCGATCAGTAAGGAATTGGGACCCGAAGCTGCTAAACGGGGCTGCGTCGTCATCGACAACTCCAGCACGTTCCGTATGGACCCGGATGTCCCCCTGGTCGTACCGGAAGTCAACCCTGAAGATATTGCCTGGCACAAGGGCATCATTGCCAACCCGAACTGCTCGACGATCATCATGCTCATGGCACTCAAGCCGATTCACGACTTGTCGCCGATCAAACGCATCATCGTCAGCACCTATCAGGCTGTATCCGGTGCCGGCAAAGAAGGTATCGACGAACTGCGCGATGAAACGGAAGCGTACCTCAAAGGCGAAGAAATGCAGCCCAAGATCCTGCCCAGCAAGAGCCTGCCCAAGCATTATCCCATCGCCTTCAACCTCATTCCGCAGATCGATAAATTCGTAGAAAAAGATTACACCAAAGAAGAAATGAAGATGGTCAACGAAACGCACAAGATGCTCCACGATGACTCCATCGCCATTACGGCTACGACGGTCCGCGTCCCGGTCTTCCGCAGCCATGCCGAATCGGTCTATGTCGAAACGGCCGATGAACTGACAGTTGATGCCGTCCGCAAAGCCATCGATGCTTTCCCGGGTGCCCAGGTCCAGGATAATCCGGCTGAAATGGAATATCCTATGCCTTTGTTCACGTCGGAAAAATATGACTGCTACGTCGGCCGTATCCGCAAGGATCTTTACAACCCGAAAGCCATCAACCTCTGGGTATCGGGTGACCAGATCCGCAAAGGCGCTGCGCTCAATGCCCTGCAGATTGCCGAATACATGCTGGCCCACGACATGATCCACTAGTACGAAGAGGGGAGAGAATCCTTTATGTTAACGTTTCCCAATGTTATTGTCGCTATGATTACGCCGTTCCATCAGGATGGCTCCGTCAATTACGAAGCTGCCGTCGAACTGGCTAAGAAATATGCTGACGAAGGATCGGCCATCCTCGTCGGTGCTACTACAGGTGAAGGGGCTGTCATGACGGAAGAAGAAAAACTCAAGCTCTTCAAAGTCACAGCCGATGCCCTGAAAGGCCAGACCCTGGTCATGGGCAATGTCGGGACCAACAATACGGCTCAGACCATCGCCATGATTCAGAAAGCGAAAGATACGGGCATCGATGCCCTGCTGTGCATCGTCCCGTATTACAATAAACCGAACCAGGAAGGCTGTTACGCCCACTTTGCAGCTATCGCCAAGTCGACGGACATGCCTATCTTCATTTACAACGTACCGGGCCGTACAGGCGGCAAAATCGAACCGCAGACGGTCTGCCAGCTGGCTCATGACTTCCCGAACATCATCGGTCTCAAAGATGCCAGCGGCGACCTGGACTACGCCGGTTACGTCGCAGCCAATGCACCGGAAGGGTTCCATCTCTACAGCGGTGATGACAACCTGACCCTGCCTATCGTCGCTGTCGGCGGCGAAGGCGTCATTTCCGTCGCTGCTCACGTCATCGGCAAGGAAATGAACGAAATGATCCAGGCCCACAAAGACGGCGACGTCAAGAAGGCAGCGGCCCTCCATCAGAAGTACCTGCCCTTCATGAAAGGCTGCTTCTGCACGGTCAGCCCGGTCCCGGTCAAAACTATGCTCAACATGCTCGGCTTCCCGGCCGGCCCGTTCCGCCTGCCCCTGGTAGACGCCACACCGGAAATAAAGGCCAAGTGCGAACAATACCTGAAAGACATCGGCAGATTATAAGTGCTGATAAACGGAAACCTCTCCGACCTGTACTCAAGCCTCCCTTATAGGGGAGGTGGCCCAGTGGGCCGGAGAGATTTCTATAAACTTGGTTTTATATTAAAAAAAGCCTTGACATATCCCCGATTTCTTGTTATTATATATAAGTCGTCAGGAACGACAAGATATGACTCGGTAGCTCAGCTGGATAGAGTGACTGACTACGAATCAGTAGGTCTAGGGTTCGAATCCCTACCGGGTCACCATAGGAAAAAGCTCACGCATTTTGCGTGAGCTTTTTTATAGTTTGTAGTACGGAGTTTGTAGAAGGTGGCTTTAAATTTAAAAACCTTCACTACAAACTACAAACTGTAAACTTAAAACCCCAAAAGAGGCTGTCGCACGAAGACAGCCTCTTTTGCCTACTTTAGGCCCGGCCCTATCCATGCTATAATAGAGACATCGCAAATTGTGAAAAGGAAGTGTAAGCTATGACAGTACAGCTCGAAGAATTATTGAAAGCCTTTGAACTGAATAATCCCTATCTCAAGTTCTATTTAAATAAAAATGACGGCCATATGGCCTTGGTCACGGAAATCCCCGGTGACGACAAGGCGGAAAATGAAGTCACAGCCAATCCCGATGCGTATATCAAGCTGCCGACCCAGGCCGACCTGGATCTGCCGGAAATGATCAAGGGCTTTGTCCCCATGATGAAAGACCCGAAGCAGCGGGCGGCTTTTCAGCAGTCCATCGAAGCGGGCAAGACCGTTTCCCAGCTGGAACGGGAATTGAAGGACATGGGCCTGGTCCAGTTCTGGTATACCTTCCAGCGCATGGAATTCCGCAAAATTGCCAAAAAGTGGTGTGAAGACAACCACATTGATTATGAAGAATAGGGGAGCTCGGAGATGACGAAGATTTCAGATATCGGTGAATTCGGATTCATCGATGCTATTAAAGATCATACCCTCTTCCATCCGGAAAACGTCGCCGTCGGCATCGGCGATGACGGTGCTGTCTACACGACGACGCCGGGCTGGCAGCAGGTAGCTGTCATCGACACGATGGTCCAGAACAGTCATTTCATCATCGGTCAGACGGCGACCTGGCATGACGTCGGCTTCAAGGCCGTAGCCTCGAACCTCAGCGACATCGCCGCCATGGGGGCCGTGCCGACCCATATCGTCCTGTCGACAGCCCTGGCACCGCAGATGGACGTCGATGACGTCATTGACATGTACCGCGGCATCAAGGATATTTGCCGCACGTATGAAGTCAATATCCTCGGCGGCGATACGGTCATGTCCAAAGAAGGCGTCGTCATCACTGTCGCTGCCTTTGGCGAAATCGAAGCCGGAAAGGCCCTGCTGCGCAGCGGAGCCCAGGCCGGCGACGTCATCGCCGTATCCCATACGATCGGCGATTCGGCAGGCGGCCTCGACGTCCTCCTGGCCGGACAGGACGGATATGAACATTTGAAGAAAGCCCACCAGTATCCGGAACCGCAGATTTCCCTGGGACGCTTACTGGTACAGCATCATTGCCACAGCCTGAACGACATCAGCGACGGCCTGGCTAGTGAATCCAATGAAATTGCCAAGGCCAGCGGCGTCGAACTGGTCATCGACCGGGACCAGGTTCCGACGAGCGCTGAGCTGAAAGCCTGGGCTGCGGCATCGGGCAAGGATATTTGGAAATTCGTCTTTAACGGCGGCGAAGACTATGAACTGGTCTTTACCATGGCGCCGGACGATTTCCAGGCTTTGCAGGCCGTCTATCCGGCTGTGACGCCTATCGGGACGGTCCGCCAGGGGCCGGGCCGGGTCCTGCTCCGCCACGATGGGGGCGAACAGGTCCTGCCGCCGACGGGCTGGACCCATTTTTAGGAGGAGGATATCATGAGCTTTGATGTAGCAACTCATTCAGAAGCGGACACCATCGCTTTGGGCAAAGCCCTGGGGCCGGTCCTCAGAGACGGCGATGTCCTGGCCCTGCGCGGCGACCTCGGTGCCGGCAAGACCCATTTCGTCCAGGGCATCGCCCAGGGCATGGGCATTGACGACGTCGTCGTCAGTCCGACCTTTACCATCCTGAATTATTATGAAAATACCATTCCTCTCCAGCATTTCGACTTTTATCGCTTGGAAGAGGAATATGAATTAGACGATCTGGGATTCGACGACTATCTCGAAAGCGGCGTGACCGTCATCGAATGGTCGGAAAAATTCCCGGACCGCCTGCCTGACGATGCGGCTGTCGTCACCATCGAAAAGACGAGTCCCACGGACCGCCTGTTCCATTTTGACTTCCACGGCAGCCGTTGGCAAGCTGTAGAAAATGAGGTAAAAAAATATGCTCTTAGCCATTGAAACATCGAGCCTCGTATCGAGTGTCGCCTTGCTCCATGACGACACGCTGCGGGCTGAACTCACCATCCAGGCACGGCTGACCCATTCGGAACAGCTCATGCCCCATATTGCCGACATGCTCGACAAGGCGTCGGTCAAGAAAAGCCAGATTGACGGCGTTGCCGTTGCCGTCGGCCCCGGTTCCTTTACGGGCCTGCGCATCGGCCTGGCCACGGCCAAAGGCCTGTCCTTTGCCTGGAACGTGCCTATCGTCGGCGTCACGACGCCGGTCAGCCTGGCCTGGAACTTCGTCGGCGTCTCTGACCGCATCTGCACCCTCATCGACGCCCAGAAAGGCAATGTCTATGCCGGTGTCTATCGCTGGGACCGGACGACGCTGACGACGGAAAAAGAAATCTACATCGCGCCGCGGACGGAAGTCCTGGATACCCTGGAAAGGGAAGGCCAGCCCGTCGTCTTCTGCGGTGACGGCTCCCTCAAAGGGCGCCGGGATATCGAAGGCCGGAGCCCCTTGTTCCGCATGGCGCCGCCGACGATGGTCATTCCCCGTGCCGGCAGCGTCGCCCTGGCAGCCAATGTCCGTTTTGCCGCCGGTGACTACGATGACTGCATGACCCTGACGCCGTCGTACCTGCGCCGCAGCGAAGCTGAAGTGCTCTGGGAAAAACGCCACGGCGGTGCCCCATGTCAGTAACGGTCCGTCAGGCCTGTCGGGAGGACCTGCCGGATATCATCGCCATCGAAGAGGCGTCCTTTTCCGTGCCCTGGTCCCATCAGTCCCTGGCAGCGGAACTGGATAATCCCGTAGCCCGTTATTATGTCCTGGAAAAGGAAGACGGGAGCGTCGCCGGTTATGCCGACGTCTGGCTCATCGCCGATGAAGGCCAGCTGGCCAACATCGCCATCCATCCGTCAGCACGGGGCCTGGGCTATGGCGAGATTCTCCTGCGAACGGCCATGGAAGCCCTCTTCCGGGAAGGCTGCACGAGTTTCTTCCTGGAAGTCCGCCAATCCAACGCGCCGGCCCAGGGACTGTACCGCAAGCTGGGCTATGAAGCCCTTGCTGTCCGCAAGGACTATTATTCCCAGCCTGTGGAAGATGCGTGCATCATGCATTGTCAAAAAGAGAAGTATCAATGGCTCGGCCATTCACTATAGAAAAAAGGATGAAATCTATGTATACCTTAGCTTTAGAAACGAGTTGTGACGAAACGTCGGCTGCTGTCCTCAAAGATGGCCGCCACATCTGCTCCAACATCATATCGACACAGGTGCCGATCCACCGGAAATTCGGCGGCGTCGTACCGGAAATCGCGTCGCGCCAGCACATCGAATACGTCATGCCCATCATCAAGGAAGCCCTTGATACGGCTGGCGTCACCTTGGCAGATATCGACCATATCGGCGTCACTTACGGTCCCGGCCTGGTCGGGGCCCTGCTGGTCGGCGTCGCAGCGGCCAAGGCTATCAGCTTTGCTGCCGATAAGCCCCTGGTCGGCGTCAACCACATGGAAGGCCATATCTTTGCCAACTTCCTCAGCCATCCCGATTTGGAACCGCCGTTCCTGGCCCTCGTCGTATCCGGCGGCCATACCCAGCTGGTCCAGATCAATGGCTATAATTCGTTCAGACTCATGGGCCAGACCCGCGACGATGCCGCCGGCGAAGCTTTCGACAAGATCGCCCGCGTCATGGGCTATCCCTATCCGGGCGGTCCGCAGATCGACAAACTGGCCAAAGAAGGCGATCCCGACGCCATCGCCTTTCCCAAGGCCCTCCATGAAAAGCACAATTTCGAGTTCAGCTTCAGCGGCCTCAAATCGGCAGTCCTCAACTACCTGCACACACAGGAACAGCGGGGCCAGTCCTATAATGCCGCCGACGTGGCGGCCAGCTTCCAGAAGACCGTCGTCGAAACGCTCGTCGAAAAGACCATGGATGCCGCGGCCTACTGCGGAGCCAGGAAAATCGCCGTCGCCGGCGGCGTCTCGGCCAACAGCGGCCTTCGCTCCATGCTGGAAAACGCCTGTCAGGAACAGGGATATCAACTGTATATGCCGCCCCTGAATTTGTGTGGCGACAACGCCGCCATGATCGGCTCCCAAGCCTACTATGAATACCTGGACGGGCAGATTGCCGGACTGTCCCTCAACGGGACGGCCAGCATGCCCATTGACCAACCCCTGGTGTAGAAAGGAGGAAGGAACTGTGCGAATCGAACGGATTGAAAAGCCCAACATCTGGGCACCTATCGTGGGTATGGTGATGGTGGCCGCTGGCTGCGCCGCTTTTGTCCTGAGTGTGATTTCCGCCATGATTATCGTCAACCGCGGCCGCTAAAGCGGCCCGAAGATAGAAGGAGATGTTTTGGATGGGCCTGACCCCTGCCGTAAAAAAGTACCTGACCGACAACCGCCCCCGGATGATTGATGAAATCGTCACCCTGGGCAAAATCCCTGCCCCCTCCAACCACGAGGAAAAACGCGCCCAGTGGTGCAAAGAATACCTGGAATCCTTTGGCGCAAAAGGGGTGTATATCGACAGCGCCCTCAATGTGGTGTACCCGTACCACGCCGAAGGCTGCGATGAGCTGGTGGCCTTTTTAGGCCACACCGATGTGGTGTTCCCCGACACCGACGAACTGCCGGTCCGCATCGAAGGGGATACCATCTACGGCCCTGGCATCGGCGACGACACCGCCAATGCCGTCGCGGTGATGGAGATGGCCCGGATGGTCACCGAGATGAACCTCACCCCCAAGACGGGCATCCTCTTTGTCCTCAACACCGGGGAGGAGGGCTTGGGCAACCTGAAAGGGGTGTGTCAGGTCATGGAGGATTACAAGGGCCGGGTTTCCCGGCTGTTCGCCATCGACGGCAACTACCGCAAGGTGGTGAACGACGCGGTGGGTTCCAAACGGTACCGCATTGAACTCAAAACGGAGGGCGGCCACTCCTACGGGGATTTTGGCAACCGCAACGCCATCTATTACATGAGCCAGATGATCTCCACCTTCTACGCCATGAAGGTGCCCGACCTGGGCAAGACCACCTACAACGTGGGGCTGATCCAGGGGGGCACCTCGGTGAATACCATCGCCCAGAGCTGCGAGATGTATTATGAGTACCGCTCCGACAAGCGGGAGGCCCTGGAAATTATGGATCGCCTGTTTGAAAACTGTATCGCCACCTACCGCAGCATGGGGGTGGAGGTGGATGTGGAACTGGTGGGCAACCGGCCCTGCAAAGGGGATGTGGACAATTCCCACCTGGTGGAGCTGGTCCGCAGCGCCGCCAAGGAGCATGGGCTGGAAATGACCACCTGCTCCGGCTCCACCGACTGCAACATCCCCTTGTCCCAAGGGGTGCCGGCGGTCTGCTTCGGGGTGTATCTGGGCGAAGGCGCCCACACTCGCGGGGAGCACATCTCCATCTCCTCCCTGGATGTGGGCATGGAAATTTTTGCCCAGGTGGTTCTTTCCCACTTTGAATAATCGGGCTAACAAAAAAAGCGCCGGCATTGCCGGCGCTTTTTTATTAGGTGACCTGCTCCCGAAAGGCGGCACCCTCCAGCTGGAGAAGGAGACGCTTGGTGCTGGGCCCCTCCCCGGCGCTGTACTGCCCCAGAGCCCCATCTGCTCGGATTACCCGGTGGCAGGGCAGGATCAGCGGCAGGGGGTTGTTTCCCACAGCGGTACCCACTGCCTGGACGCCTTCGGTGCCACAGCGTTTGGCCAGCTCTCCATAGGAGACTGTCTCCCCATAGGGGATGCGGCCCAGCTCCTCCCAAACCCGGCGGGCAAAGGGGGAGCCATACAGCTGGTAAGGCAGATCAAATCCCTTCTGTTTGCCCTTGAGGTAAGCGGCCAGCTGGATGACAAACCGGTCCATCAGGTCGGTGCGCCGCTCTTCCAACTCCTCCCCGAGAAAATGCCGGGCGAGATATGGGTCTTTGACAAGGTCCGCGTCCTGGGGGGAGAGGATGAGCCGAATCAGGGCTTCCCCGGCTTGGACTAAGGTGATAGTGCCCAAACGGGATTGCAGAGAATAGTAATAAAGCATAGGCGGTCAGCCTCCTTACACTGGAAAGTATTGGGTTTTATAGTCCTATTCTACAGGCAGGTGCTGCGGGTTTGCCCGGATGGGGCTTTTGGATGATGCCCCAGGGCTTGAAATGGAGAGTTTCCCCAGCAGATCCCTCTCCCCCTAAAAACTGCCTCGGACCCATTGTAGCACAGGCAGGGGAGGAAAGGCCAGGAAATTATAGCAATTCGATGAAAATTTGGCGACAATTTTTGAAATATTTTATTCCACAAATCACCACCGATATGTTATAATGAATGCGAGACAATGACTGCTTGGCCGGGGGATTGACAAAACCGGGGATAGAGCCATTTTCTCAATCCTTTTTTTGGAGGGAAATTCCCTTTTGGGGATGTTCTTCCGCGCCGCGGGGAAAACTAGTTCCAGCGGCTAAAATGGAAAAAGCAAGACAACATACCAGTGCGCTGTCCTCAAAAAGAGCGCTGCGCCTTCTCCCCGCCGGTTCCTGCGGCGGGTTGGCGGTGGGAGGAAAAATCCCTCCGCCCAAAATCCAATTTTTTGTAAAACAAGGGGTGCAACCATGGAACGGAAACAACAAAATCAAAGCGCGGCAACTCCCCGCCGGCGCAAAAAGAAAATGAAGCTCCGCTACGGCAGAATCGCTGTGCTGGCCATTGCCTCCGCCCTTGCTATGGGCAGTGTGGGGTATGCCCTCAGCAATACATTTGTAAGCCGTCCTATCGACGCGATGGCTTCCAGCACCGTATCGGTGGTCAGCGGCCGCGATTTGGCCTCGGTGCTCTCCACCCGGGCCAATCATCTCCTGGCTGAACGGAACCAGCAGCTGGCAGAGCAGCAGCTCCCCCAAGAGGAGGAGTCCCACAGCCAGCAGGCGTCTTCCAGCTCTTCCAGCCAGTCTTCCGGCTCCTCCAGCCAGGCTTCCAGCACCCCCGCTTCCAATGGGACAGCTTCCAGCTCGGCACCGGTGAACAATGGCAATTCCTCTGCGGCAAGCTCTTCTGGAGCGGCTTCCAGCCAGGCCCCAGCCACCTTTGATCCCAATTCTCTGGGAGCTTCCGGCGCGGCGAACATTCCCCAGTGGAAGGCCATCAACGCCGATGTCCGGGGTTGGATCAAGGTCCCCAACACCAACATCAGCTACCCAGTGGTCATCGGCCCAGACAACAACTACTATTCCAACTTGGGGTATTACAAAGAGCAGAGCCGGGACGGCGTCATCTGGGCGGATTCCGGCACCAAGTTCGGCAAAAAGGCGGATATCAGCCGCAACACCGTGCTGTACGGCCACAACTGGACCAATATTTCGGCCAACCCCCGCATCGGAAATGTCAATGACCGGATGTTTGCCCAGCTGACCGCTTTCCACCATCTGAATTTTGCCCAAAAGACCCCCTATATCCAGTATTCCACCGAAGATGAGAGCATGATTTTTAAGGTGTTCGCTGTCTTTTATACCGAGGTGGACTTCAACTACATCGCCAGCGATCCCGAGGACCCCAACTTCCTGTACATCATTCAGGAGGCCCAGCGCCGCAGCCGCTTCACCTACGATGTGGACGTCAACACCACCGATAAAATCCTGACCCTGTCCACCTGCACCCGGGCCTATGGCCCCAGTGACCGGCAGCGGTTTGTGGTCATGGCCCGCCTGATGCGGGACGGGGAGGAGATCACCCCCGTCACCATCACCGACAATCCGAACCATAAGAAACCCACCCTGTAATCCGATGCTGCAAAACAGCGAAGGCAATTGCCTTCGCTGTTTTTTCTTTGTGGGGAAAAGGACCCGGCGGTGGCCCCAGATGGAAATTTGGGGTGGTGGCAAATCTCCTGTCCCCATGGGGAGGGAGAGGATTTTGAAAAGCCATCCATATTCCCCATGTGGACCTTCCGTTGGGAGCCACCAAACCAAGGCGCAGCACATTGCCACAAGCGGGCTCCCCCAAATCAGGCGATGATATTCTGCGGTGTCAGCCGGAAGCCCTTGAGCAGAAGGTGAGCCCTCTATCTTACGGGATGAGGCTGAGGGGCGCAATAGAAAAGCAAAAAGCAAAACCCCCGCGGCGGGAAGAACGCCGCGGGGGTTTTGCCGCTTGGGTCGGCTCGAGCACATTCCTTTTGCAGACTGTCTGTGAGAGAGGCAAACAGGAGGATTTGTTGATTGGTAAGAGTGCATAACACGTATGGGGCACACCCCGCCAAAGCCTTAGAGATGGTGGTTTCGCTGGCGGGGCAGGATGGGACTCCCTCGCCTCTCTATTTTATCAGTGGCAGGGGGCTCCCGTTTTGTTGCACCCTCAATTGTGAATCTTTTATGACCTTACCGGCCGATGATGGCCAAGGGGTCCAGGTTGCCGTCAGAGCCTATCAGTTCAAAGTGGATGTGGGTGGGCAGGGAGATTTCGGTGGGGATGGAATCCACCTGGCCGATGGTCTGGCCAGCGTTGACCAGGTCCCCTTCCTTCACCGCCAAATCCTTGGCCAGGCCGCAGTACCGGCTGATGGAACCGTCGCCGTGGGTGATTTCCACCACCTGGCCCCACAGGGTATCCTGGGCCACTTTGGTGACGCTGCCCGCAGCAGCGGCAAAGACTTCAGCGCCTTTATCCGCTTTGATGTCCACCCCGTCGTGGGTGCGCCATTCACCCAGGGTCACATCCTTGACCAGCTCCCCTTGGCTAAAAGAGGTGAGAATTTCGCCCTGCACTGGCAGCACGAAGTCCAAAACGGGCGATTGTACCGGCTGCTCCGAGGGTTCGGAGCTGCTGGAAGATTCGGAAGAAGCCTCGGACGAGGATGAAGAGGTATCCGCCGAAGAGGAGGAAGCCGACGGCTTGGAAACGCCGCTTTGAGGCTTGTCCGCTTCCTCCAGCGAAGGGAAACCCCAGTTTGACTCCGAAGAAGAGAGGGGCAGGCTGGAAGAAGCCCGGTCCAGGATGGCCTTGTTGTTCTGATCGATGCTGTCGATGGTGCGGTCCACTGCGGCCCAGGCGGCTGCTCCTGCGCCGATCAGGCAGAAGGTGAGGGCCACATAAAAACCTTTGCCAGCCATGAATTTACTAAAATTGCCTTTGGTTTGTTTGCTCATAGTGATGATCTCCATTTCCGCCCTGCCGGACGCGGTGGCAGGAGCAAATTTTGCTTTTGAAAACTTCGATAGTAGTTTGAGCGGAAATGAAAAGCTTTATACCGCAAAGAAATCGATTTTGAAGGGAGATTTGCAATATGAAAAAATCCCCTTGGAAGGATTCTTCCAAGGGGGATGGATAGCAGGTCATTTTTGCGGGGGATCTTCCTGCTGCTTTTTGGAAAAGAGCTCCCGGCAGCCGATGTAGATGAGGAAGAGAGCAAACGCCTTGGAAAGGAGCTGGGACCCCAGCTTCCCGGCAATCCAAGAGCCCACCGGGACGCCAATGAGGCCGCACAGCACCGAAGGGAGGACCACCTTCCACTCCACCAGTTTGTTTTTGGCGTGAAAGAGGAGGGACAGGGCGGCGATGGGCAGAAAAAACAGCAGGTTCATCCCCTGGGCATCCAGCTGAGCCATGTTTTGGAACACCGTCAGGTAAATCAGCAGCACCCCGCCCCCGCCCATGCCCAGGGAGCCGAGGACAGCGGCAAAAAAGGCGGCGATTATAGTGGCAATATTCATCGCAGCAACAACCTCACAGCAAGATCGGAAGAGCGTCGTGTAGGGAAAGAGTGTAGATCTCG
>OJSA01000866.1_pt1 | contig 30598 bp, 32 predicted proteins | sample 1599341 | NCBI WGS metagenome assembly OJSA01 (sample SAMN04168657, study PRJEB22393) | human gut metagenome | biome: human gut microbiome; feature: stool | host: Homo sapiens | collected 2014-03-20 | reverse complement strand
ACACCAGGTTGATAGCGGCCATCTTCAGCGTGATGACCACCACGTCCCAGAAGGAGCTTTTGGTCAGCACGCGGATCCAGTTGTCAAAGCCCACCCACTGGGTGAAATTGCCTGCCTTGTCCGTCAGGGCGAAGGAGAGGACGATGGCTTTGATGAACGGATAGAAAGTGAACAACGTGAACAGCGCCATTGCGGGAGCGATCAGCAGATAGGGCAGCGGTTTGACCTGGCTCAGCCTACGCTCCTTCTGCTTGCCGGAGGGGGGAGTGTGAGACAATATGGTACCCTTCTTTCATACTTGTGTGGCTGCCTGCGCCGCGGCTCCGGGGCATCGCTCCGGAACGGCGGTCCAGGCAAAGGCGGGAAGGAAAGGCGCGTGGGAGGCAGGACGGCGCAGTACAAAAGCTATAATATCCCACAGCGAGGTTGCCGTCCACCTGTTTTTTGTAAAATATATGTAAGATCTTTACATATACAGGCCGCCGTTGACGTTCATGGAGTCGCCGGTGACATAGTCGGACAGGTCACTGGCGTAGAACAGCACGGCATTGGCGATATCCTCCGCAGTGCCATACCGGCCCAGGGGGATATAGGTCTTGGGATCCACCTTGGACCAGGAGAGGGTCTTGCCCATGGGGGTGAGGATATTGCCGGGGCAGACAGCGTTGGAGGTGATATGGTAGGGCGCGCCCCGCAGTGCGAAGCACTTGCTCAGGTTCAGGATGCCGGCCTTGGCGCAGGCGTAAGAGGCATCCGAGCTGCGGCCGCCCCGCAACGCCGCCAGAGAGGACATATGGACCAGCTTGCCGTAGCCCTGCTCTTTCATGATGGCGAACACCGCCTGGGTGACGAAGAACATGGACTTCAGGTCGATGTCCATCATCCGGTCCCAGCTCTCCAGCGTGATCTCCTCGATGGGCGTGGAGCCGGCGATGCCGGCCACGTTGACCAGGATGTCGATACGGCCGAAGAGGGCCCGGGCCTGGGCGACCTTTTCCGGGATCTTCTCGAACTCCGCCACGTTGAATTCCAGTGCCTTGGCCTCGCAGCCCTTGGCACAGAGGTCATCTGCCACGGCCTGGGCGGAGGGGAGATCCATATCCGCCAGGATCACTTTCGCACCGTGCTCAGCCAAGCGCCGGGCGCTGGCCTCGCCGATGCCCCGGCCGCCGCCGGTGATGACGGCAACCTTGCCATCCAGTAATTGACTCATGCTTTCAAGCCTCCAATTTTACAGTTATCCCTTGTGGACCGACATGCCGAACGCATCCAGCGCCGCTTCCCGGACCATTTCACAAAGGGAGGGGTGGGCAACGATCATACGCTCCCACTGCTCCGCCGTCAGACCGTCTGCCACTGCGGAGGTGGCCAGCGCGATCATCTCCGAGGCGTTCTCGCCCACGATGGTCATGCCCAGGGTCTTGCGGGAGGTGCGGTCCATCACGGCGAACACGCTGCCCTTGGCGCCTTCCGCCAGAGCCATGCCGTTGGCCTCGTAATTGAAAGAACCCAGCACGGGATCGTAGCCTGCCGCCTTGGCTGCCTCTGTCGTCAGTCCCACAGAGGCGAAGCAGGGGATGGTGTAGGTGCAGACAGGCACCGGGACGGTGCCCATGGGCTTATCCTCGCCCAGGATGTCCGCCAGCGCGGCCTCGCCCTCGGCATAGGCGGCATGGGCCAGCTGATAGCCGCCCACCACGTCGCCGATGGCATACACGCCGGGAAGATTGGTGCGCTGGTGGCTGTCCAACACGATGCACTTCTTCTCATCCAGCGCCAGCCCCAGGGCTGCCGCGTCTATACCGCTGAGGTTGGTCCGGCGGCCGGCGGCCATGAGGACCTGTTCGCAGTCGGTAGAGCCTTCCTGGCCATCTGTCTCGTAGACGGCCCGCAGGAGGGGATCGTTCTTCTCCACCCGCAGCATCTTGGTGCCGGTGAGCAGGCGGATGCCCAGCTTCTTCAGCTCCTTGAGGACGATGCGGACGGCTTCCTTCTGTTCCCGGGGCATCAGCTCCGGCATCATCTCTACCACCGTGACCTCGGTGCCGTAGGCGGCAAAGGCGCAGGCCAGCTCCAGCCCGATCACGCCGCCGCCCATGACCACCATGCTGCGGGGGAGCTTTTGCAGGCCCAGCGCGCCGGTGGAATCGATGCAGTGCTCATGGCCGGGCACCGGGATCATCATCGGCTCCGATCCGGTGGCGATGACCACGTGCTTGCCCTGATACTCCTGGCCGTTGCAGGCCACGACCCGGTCCGCCTTCAGCTGGGCGGTGCCGGACACCAGCTCCACACCGTGCTTCTTCATCAGGAACTGGACGCCGCCCACCAGCTTGCCGGTGACCTCGCTCTTGCCCTGCTGGATCTTGCGGAAGCTGAAGCTGCCCGCATCCCGGAAGATGCCGCGGTCCACCAGGGAGCGGACCTTCTCCATGGCGATAGCCTTGTCCACCAGATATTTGGTGGGGATACAGCCTACGTTCAGGCAGGTGCCACCCACATGCTCCTTCTCGAACAGGGCGACCTTGCATCCGCGCTTGGCGGCATTGATGGCCAGGGAGTAACCGCCCGGGCCGCCGCCGATGACTAAGATATCAAATTGCTGCATATCGCGTATCGACCTCCATCAGTACAGCATCAGCGTAGGAGACTCCATCAGGGCCTTCAGCTCCTGGAGGAACTGCGCGCCGTAGGCACCGTCGATGATGCGGTGGTCGAAGGAGCCGGTGACTGTCATCTTGTGGACCGGCTGGAAGGCGCTGCCGTCCCACACCGGCTCTACCCGGATGCTGCCCACAGCCAGGATGCAGCTCTCCGGCGGGTTGACGATGGCGATGAACTGATCCACGTCATACATGCCCAGGTTGGAGATGGTGATGCTGCCGCAGCCCATGTCCGCCGGGGCCAGCTTGCCCTCCCGGGCCTTTTTGATCTGTGCCTTGTAAGCGGCACCGATCCCCTCCAGGCCCTTGACGTCGATCTCCTTGACCACGGGCACCACCAGCGCGCCCTCCAGCGCCACGGCCAGACCCACATTGGTGTGCTTGTAGACCCGGACCTCGCCGTTTTCGTACCGGGCGTTCACCAGGGGGAACTTCCGGGAGGCCACAGCGATGGCCTTGGCCATGATATCATTGTAAGAGAGCTTGACGCCCCGGTGGGCCTGATAGTCGTCCCGCAGGGCCATGCAGGCTTCCATGTCGATGGAGACGGTGCATTGCCAGGCGGGGATGTTCTGCATGCTCTCCTGCATCCGCTTCCCGATGACGGTGCGCATCCGGGTCATGGGCATGACCTCGTACTCCGCCTCCGCCGCCGGTGCTGTGGGAGCTGCCTCCACGACAGGCTCCTTCCAGGCCAGCACGTCCTGACGCTTGATGAACACGCCGTTGGAGGGGACGATCTTCCCCAGATCCACGCCCCGCTCCTTCGCCAGCATCTTGGCATTGGGCATGGCGGGATAGGCATGAGCCGGAGCGGCGGGAGCGGCGTGGACCACAGGCTGTCCCTTTATGATGGGCAGGTATTCCTCGTCCTCCTGGACGGGGACTGCCGCCGGGGCGGCGGGTGCGGCGGGAGCCGTGGGGGCGGCAGGGGCCTGCGCACCGCCGCGGTGGTATGCAGCGGCATCTTCCGCGCTGCCGATCACCGCCAGGACCGTCCCGGCGGTGACAGCGTCACCTTCCTTGACCAGTACGTCCAGCACCTGTCCGGCGGTGAAGCACTCCACAGGGAGGACGGCCTTGTCCGTCTCCGCCTCTACCAGGACATCGCCCCGCTTGACGGTGTCGCCCACCTTGACGTGGACCTCTACGATGGTCGCTTCATCGGTGGTCTGCCCGGCGCTGGGCATTTTGATTTCCTGAACCATAGGGGCCTCCTTTTACAGCTTCGCCAGTTTTCTGGCTTCCTCAGTGATCCGCTCCACAGAGGGGATCACGTAGTTCTCCAAAACAGGGGAGAAGGGAGTGGGGCAATCAGGCGCCGCCACACGGACGATGGGAGCATCCAGCAGCGTGATGGCATGCTCGGCCACATAGGAGGCCAGCTGTGCGCCCCAGCCGCCGTTGTAATGGTCCTCGTGGACGATCATCAGCTTGCCGGTCTTTTCCAGGGACTCTATCACCGTGTCATAGTCGAAGGGCACCAGGGAGCGGGGATCGATGATCTCGCAGCTGATGCCTTCCTTCTCCAGCTCCTCCGCGGCCTGCATGGCTTTATACCACATCAGCAGGTTCGCAACGATGGTGATGTGCTTGCCAGGGCGGCGGATGGCAGCCTTGCCGAAGGGCACGGTGTAATCCCCGTCGGGGACTTCGCCGATGGCGCTGAGCTGGCCGGCCTCCTTGCGCTTGCCGCCGTAGAGCAGCTTGTGTTCAAAGACCAGGACGGGATTGTTGTCCCGGATGGCCTGCTTCATCATGCCCTTGGCATCATAGGCGGTGGAGGGGCAGATGACCTTCAGGCCGGGCACGTGGATGAAATAGCTCTCCAGGCTCTGGGCGTGCTGGGCGCCGCGGTTGGTGGCGCCGCAGGGGGCGCGCATGACCATGGGCACATGGAAGCCGCCGTTGGACATGTAGCACATCTTGGCGGCCTGGTTGACCAGCTGGTCCATCATGCAGAACAGGAAGTCGCCGTATTGCAGGTCCGCCACCGGACGCATGCCCGCCATGGCGGCGCCTACGCAGGCGCCGGAGAGCAGGATCTCGGAGATGGGGGTGTTGATGACCCGGTTGTTGGCGAAATCATCCACGCCCTTCAATTCAAAGCCCTTTTCGTGGGCGATGCGCACGTTGGAGCCGAACTCGTCGCCCAGGCCCTTGGTGACGGTGAAAGCACCGCCCATGCCGCCGGGGATATCCTCATCCTCACCGATGCAGAAAACGGTGGGGTCCCTGCGCATCTCTTCAGCGATAGCGCTTTTCAGCGCGTCAGCGATCGACATCATAGCCATGGTATTCAGCCCTCCCAAAATACGTGTTCTAATGCGGAGCTCAGCTCAGGCAGCGGCGCGGCCTTGGCATATTCCACAGCCTCGTCGATCTCCCGCTCGATGGCGGCCTCTTCCTTTTGAAGCTCCTCCTCGGTGATGACGCCCTGGTCCAGGATCACCTTGCGGAAATTCTTCACAGGGTCCCGGTCGTTGATCCAGTGATCGGCCTCATCCTTGGGGCGATAGCCGCAGGCGTCGTTGCGGGAATGGCCGCCGTGGCGGTACGTCTTGACCTCGATGATGGTGGGGCCTTCACCGGCGCGGGCCCGGGCGATGGCCCGGGTAGCGGCTTCGTTGACGGCGACGACATCGTTGCCGTCAACCACCTCGCTGGGGATGCCATAGATGGCGGCCCGGTCGGCGGCCACGTTCTCCTGGCAGCAGGTGAGGCTGATAGAGGTGTTGGCGGAGTACATATTGTTCTCGCACACGTAGATCACCGGCAGCTTCCACACCGCCGCCAGGTTGATGGACTCGTGAAAGGTGCCCTGGTTGGAGGCGCCGTCACCGAAGAAGGCCACGGAGACGTTTTTCCGGTTCTGCATCTTGATGGCCAGGCCGCCGCCGGTGGCGATGGGGATGCCACCGCCCACGATGGCGTTAGCGCCCAGATTGCCCTTGGAGAAGTCGGCGATGTGCATAGAGCCGCTGCGGCCCTTGCAGTAGCCGGTGGCCTTGCCCATCAGCTCCGCCAGTGCCCGGTCTAACTCTGCGCCCTTGGCGATGCAGTGGCCGTGCCCCCGGTGCGTGGATGCGATGTAGTCCTCGTCCGTCAGCTGAGCACAGACAGAGGCTGCCACAGCCTCCTCGCCGGTGTATAGATGAACGGAGCCCCGCAGCTTGTTTTCGGTGAACAGCGTCCAGGCTGTCTCCTCAAAGTCCCGGATCTCATTCATCTTGTTATAGATCCAAAGTCCGGTTTCACGATCAATCATGAAAGGATGCACCTCCAAAACAGAATTAGGGGCCGTGGGTGCCATTAGAAGCGCGGCCCGCATTTGTTTACAGTTTAACACCCGAATTATCGATAATCAAGTATTTATAATCTATGGGATTTGACAAATCTTCGGCCGGGTTTTGTGCAGAATGTGAATTTCTCTGGAAGAATTGACTTTTTCTGGCGGGTTCCATATAATAGAATCTCAATAAGAGCAAAAAATCCGCCGTTTTTGGCGGATTTTCCAGCAGATGGAGGGATTGGATGTGCCGAGAGAGGGCATAGATTCCGTCTCCCACCGGCAGGTGTTCCGGGAGGAGATTCGCAACGCCATCCGGGAGGCGATTTTTTCCGGGAAGCTGAATCCGGGGGACCGGATCATTGAAACCTATTGGGCCAAGGAGCTGGGAGTGTCCCAGGGCCCTGTACGGGAGGCCATCCGGGATCTGGAGGCCATGGGGCTGGTGGAGACGGTGCCCTTCAAGGGATCCCGGATCCGGACGCTGACGGAGAAGGATGTCCGGGACAACTACAGCGTGCGGATCTGCCTGGAGTCTAAGAGCATCCGAGACGCCATCATCCAGCTGGACGACCAGCGGATGGCGGAGTTGGTGGAGCATCTGCGCACCATCCTGCTGGAGATGGATGACTGCGCCAACCGGGGAGATCTGCGGCAGTTCACGGACTGTGACACCCTGTTTCACCGGGCCATCATCGATGCCACGGGAAATCAGGTGCTACTGAAGCTATGGGAGCAGTGTAATATGCGCAACTGGTTCCGCTTCTCCGCCCTGACGGACGCGACCAGTTTGCGGCAGCTCCAGTCCGGCCACCAGCAGATTTTGGAGGCCATCTGCGCCCGGGACGTCAAGACGGCCACCTCCATGCTGGAGGACCATCTGACCGGCTTGATGGACGGCTTCATCCGGGGCGTCAAGGCTTAGAAACCAACTGGTAAACGCGCAGATATTTCAGAACTTCCTGCCAGCATTGACCTTCCACTTCTCATGCGCTATCTTCATGTGCTATCTTAATATGGCGATTTAAGGTTACCACCGAGTAAACGCCTTGCTCCATTCTGTCAGGCTAGGGAAAGAATGGAGTCAAGGCGTATTTTTGTTTAGCTAACAAGGCATGTTCATGTCCCGGGAAATGCGCAGAAAACGCCAGGTCCTGCCGTCGGAGGAGTGCCGCGCCGTCGTGGAGCGGGGAACCTCCGGCGTGCTGGCCCTGGCCGAGGATGGCGGATACTCCTACACGGTGCGGCTCAGCTATGTGTACGACGGGGCATAAGCTGGAGCTGATCCGTAGGACGACCTACTTCTGCAGTGTGATGGTCTTTGGCACGGTACGGGTTTTGGAGGATAACCGGGAAAGGCGGACTGCCATCGAGAAACTGGCGGTAAAGTACGCGCTGAGGGACTCCTTGGAGCACCATGCCCAGGCCATCCATCAGGTGTGGAAGCCCTTGTGCATTCTAGAGATGACGATTGCCCCTCTCTCCGGTAGGAAAGCCATCGAGATCGTCTGAAAACATCCCCATCCCTACAAAGATGGAAAACGAACGATTGCGGGATTTTCTGCGCTCTACAGGAAGAAAGCGAGGTCAAGGGCAAAATACGCAGTGATCTACCGGCACCGAAATGAATATCCGTTATGTTTCGATTTTTTCAGATATCCCGAAGCGGATACTACGATTTCGTCCATCGTCTGGGCAGGCAGGAGAAAGACGTGGCCCTTGCAGAAATCATCGCGGAACAGAGGGAGCGCAGCTTTCGTACACATGGCTGTCGCAGGATGTGTCTGGAGCTGAAAAAGCGGGACATCCACCGTGGTCCCAAGACCATACTGCGTATCATGGAGAAATACGAATTGCTTGCGGAAATCCGGCGGCGCAGAAAATGGGGCAATCTAGGGCAGCAGGCAATCAATACGAAAACTTGCTGAACCGTCGGTTTCATGCGGACAGACCCAACAGCAAATGGGCAACGGATATTTTCTACATCCACACCAAGCAGGGCGTACAGTATCTGTCCATGATCTGGGAACTTTATGATAACAGCATTGTTGCCTACAAGACCAGCACAAAGCAAAACATCAACCTAGTGTTGGACACCATTCACCTGGTCATGCGCAAGGAGAAAAAGAGGGCCGCTGCAGAGTTGCAAATCCACAGCGACCAGGGGTTCCAGTACACCTGGCAAGCATACTTTGACCTGACAAAATATGGAATTATACCTTCCATGTCAAGACGAGGAAATGGTTATGACAATGCTATGGCAATGTATCTACCGCCGCAAACCCGCCACTCTCTCAGAAGCCAACGAACTGATTAACCGCTACATTCACTTCTACAACCATGAACGTATCCAGTTAAAAACTGGAGAGGCGCCGCTTACGTTGCGCCTCTCCGCTTAAAATTCCATACATGAAAGCCTTTTTATGCTGTCCGCACTATCTGGCGCGGTTCACTGCTGCCCCAGGGCCCTTTTGTGTCAATGTCGCCTCCGGCCCCGGTAGCCGCCCCCGCGGCGGCGGGGTACGCTACGGCCGTACCGGTAGCGCCGGCGGCCTACCGTCAGCTTCCAGACGATCAGCGCCGCCGCCAGCACCAGCAACGCGATGCCAACCACCTTCACCGCGGTGGAACTGAAGAAGTTCCGCACGTTCCGCCAAAACAGCAGCAGGCCGGAGGCCTCCACATCATGGGAGGCCAGCAGGTCCACCGTGGTCAACACCTCTCCCTCCAGAGAGAGGGAGAGAGTGCCAAGCACCTGCCCCTCGGTGACCGGAGCGTCCACAGGACTCTCCAGGTCCAGCGTCCGCTCCAGAGAGGCGGGATCAGTGCCCTTGGGCAGCAACAGCTCCACATCCGCCGCCGGATGGACGGACACATGGTCCACCTTGGACAGCGCCACGCTGACCTCCTTCACCAGCTCAGCCTCCTCCAGCACCGTCTGATAGGAGAAGTTCTCAAAACCCCAGTCGAAGAGACGGGAGGTCTCGGAAAAGCTCTGGACCTGGGTGCCGCCGCTGGGCAAGGTCACGGATTCGGCCCCCAGCACCACGCTGATGAAGGAGAGGCTGCCCTCCGCGGCAGTGGATACCAGGCAGTGGCCGGCATCGGAGGTGGAGCCGGTCTTGACGCCGTGGGCCCGGCTGTCCAGATATCCCAAGGCCCGCCAGTTGGAGATCAGGTAGTTGGTGGAGTGGAGCACCCGCTCCTCGCTGAGATTGGTGGCGGGGATGGTGGCGCTCTTCATATCGCAGATCCGCAGGAAGTCGTCATGCTTCAGGGCCTCCGCTGTGATGAGGTACAAGTCCCAGGCGGAGGTGTAGTGCTGGCTGTCATGCAGGCCGGTGGTGTTGACGAAGTGGGTGTTCTCACACCCCAGAGCCGCAGCCTTTTCATTCATGGCGCCCACGAAGGCGTCCACGCTGCCGCTGACCTGCTCCGCCAGAATGTTGCACGCCTCGTTGGCGGAGACGATCAGCATACACTCCAGCAGCTGCTCCACCGTCAGCACCTCCCCGGCCCGGATGCCGGCGGTGCTGCCATCCGCCGCCAGCCCCTCCAGGGCGCTCTCCGTAACAGTGATTGGCTGGTCCATGGACAGCTGCCCGCTGTCCACTGCCTCCAGCGTCAGCAGAGCGGTCATGATCTTGGTGAGACTGGCGGGATAGAGCTCCTCGTGCTCGTTCTTTCCATAGACCATGCGGCCGGTGTTGGCGTCCACCAGCAGGGCAGCCTTGGCCTGGATGGCGGGGTCAGGCACCTCTGCGGCGGAGGCAGGACCTGTCAGCAGGGAGACCGCCAGGATCAGCAGCAAAAAAACAGAGAAAAAGCGGTGTGTTTTCATATCAAACTCCTACCATCTGTGGTATAATCAACTTGCATCGCGCGGCAGCGGCGGCGAAAAGCGCCGCGGTTCGACATTTCAATTCATAGTATATCAAAAAACGGGTGGGAGTTCAACAGTGAGTGGACGGGGAAGGCCGACAAAAAGTGAGATCATTCTGCTGGGGTTGACGGCGGTGTTCCTGTGCGCCCTGGCGGGCCTGTCTCTTCGGGATCGGCAGGATCGCGTCCCGGGCGTAGTCATCGAGACAGAGGCGGAGGTCCCCCGGGAGGAGATCGCCCCGGACTTCCCGCCGGTGGATCTGAACACCGCCACGGCGGAGGAGCTGGACACGCTGCCCGGCATCGGGGAGAGCCTGGCCCGCCGGATCATCGCGTACCGGGAGGCCAACGGCCCCTTCGGGAGCATTGAGGAGATCATGGAGGTGAGCGGGATCGGAGAGGCGAAATTCGCCGAGCTGGAGGACCGCGTCACTGTGGACAACGGCAAAGGAGAGGTGACAAATGAGGATTCTGGTGGTTGATGACGAAAAGCTGCTGGTCAAAGGCGTGAAATTCAATCTGGAGAACGAGGGGTACGAGGTGGAGTGTGCCTATGACGGTGCCTCCGCCGTGGAGCTGGCCCGCAACGGCCGCTTCGATCTCATCATTCTGGATGTGATGATGCCGGAGCTGGACGGGCAGGAGGCATGTATGCGGATCCGGGAGTTCTCCAATGTGCCCATCATCATGCTCACCGCCAAGAGCGAGGACGCGGACAAGCTGATGGGCTTTGAGTGCGGAGCGGATGACTATGTTACAAAACCCTTCAACATTCTGGAGCTGAAGGCCCGGGTTCGGGCGCTGCTGCGGCGGGCCGCCGGCACGCAGCGGAACCGGGGCGCCGTCCTGACCGCGGGGGACTTGTCCCTGAACACGGAGGAGCGGGTGGCCATCCGGGATGGAAAGACCGTGGATCTGACCGCCAAGGAGTACGATCTGATCGAGCTGCTGATGCGCAATCCCCGGCGGGTGTACAGCCGGGAGAATCTGATGAACGTGGTGTGGGGCTATGCCTACGCCGGGGACTACCGGACGGTGGATGTCCACATCCGCCGCCTGCGGGAGAAGCTGGAGAAGAACCCGGCGGAGCCGGAGTATATTATGACCAAGTGGGGAGTTGGATACTATTTCAAAGGATAAGGGCAGGATCTGGGACAGCCTGCAGTTCAAGTTCGGCCTGAGCTATATCCTGATTATCGCGGGCGTGCTGCTGCTGCTGAACACCTATCCGCTGCGGGTATCGCAGGATCTGGTGTTCCGCTCCAAGGCAACCACGCTCCAGAGCAGCGTGTCCGTGATGGTCTACTCCCTGTCCGGCCTGGACCGGCTGACCGAGGAGAATGTGTCCCAGGCCATGGCGGTGGTGGAGGAGACGGGCCTCAGCCGCATCCTGGTGACGGACAGTGCGGGCAAGGTCCTCTACGATACCCGGGAGACCAACGACGCCCTGGGGGAGTACAGCTTCTACACAGAGATCGTCCAGGCCCTGCTGGGGAACGACGTGTTCTCCAGCAGCTACCGGGACGGGGCCTTCCGCAGCCGGGCGGCCTCGCCAGTGCTGTACCAGAACCAGATCATCGGCGCCGTATACGCATACGAGTATGACACGGAGCAGGCCGCTCTGCTAGAGGGGCTGCAGGGCAATCTATTGCGGCTCTCCGCCGGCATCGCGGTGGTGGTGCTGTGTCTCAGCGGCCTGCTGTCCCGGGCGCTGACCCGGAAGATCGGCCAGCTGCTCACCGCCATCCGGGAGGTGCGGGAGGGCGCTTACAGCCACCGGGCGGAGGTGCCCGGACGCGACGAGATCGCCCAGCTGGCCCAGGAGTTCAACAGCTTGACGGACCGCCTCCAGACTACGGAGAACGCCCGCCGCCGCTTTGTGTCCGACGCCTCCCACGAGCTGAAAACGCCCCTGGCGGCCATCCGGCTGCTGACGGACTCCATCCTCCAGACGGAGAACATCGACCGGGAGACGGCACGGGAATTTGTCACAGACATCGGGCAGGAGGCGGAGCGCCTCTCCCGTATCACAGAGGATCTGCTCCGCCTGACCCGGCTGGACAGCAACGTGCTGGAGCGGCCGGTGGTAGTGGACGCGCTGCCGGTGCTGGAGCAGGTGATGCGGATGATGAGCCTGGTGGCCCAGGAGAAGGGAACGGAACTGACCTATCGGGCGGAGGGGACCTGTACGATGCTGGCCACCCGGGATGAGATCCACCAGATCATCTATAATCTGACGGACAACGCCGTGAAGTACACGCCGCCGGGCAGCACGGTCCAGGTCTCCCTGTTTCGGGAGGGGGATCAGGTGGTGCTGACGGTGGAGGACAACGGCGCCGGCATCCCGGAAGAGGACCTGCCCCGGATCTTTGAGCGGTTCTATCGGGTGGACAAGGCACGGTCCCGCGCTGCCGGCGGCACGGGTCTGGGATTGGCCATCGTCAGGGACACGGTGGAAAAGCGGGGCGGCACTGTGGAGGCGGCCAACCGTCCTGGAGGCGGCGCAGTTTTCACCGTCCGCTGGCCCTGGCGGGAAGGAGGCGGCCAGACATGAAAAAGCGATGGATTGCCGTGCTGCTGTGCGCCGCCCTTCTGGCAGCCTTCGGCTGGGGACAGCCCCGCATTTCCGGCGAGGGCGAGACATACGACCTCTATTTCCTGGAGGCGGATCTGTCCGACGCCCCTGGCGGCGATGCCCTGCGGGCGGAGCCGCTGTACATCGAGTCGGGCGAGGTGCGGGACACCCGGGAGCTGGCGGAGTATCTGGTGACGGAGCTGCTGGCGGGACCGGAGGACGCCGCCCTCACCAGCGCCATTCCAGAGGAGACTACCCTGCTGTCCCTGGAGCTGGATGGTACCCGGGCCAAGGTGGACCTCTCCTCCCGCTACCGGTTGCTTTCCGGCGTGGCGCTGGCCTTGGCAGACTATGCCATCACCCTGACGCTGACCCAGCTGCCGGAGATCTCCGCTGTCAGCGTGACGGTCCGGGGCCAGCCGCTGGCCTACCGGGACCGGCAGATCTTCACAGCCAGGGATGTCCTGTTTTCCAGCAACGAGGATGTGATCGACACGCTGAACGCCACCCTGTACTTTCTGGATGAGACCGGCGGCCTGACGCCGGTGGAGATGACACTGGACCTGTACGAGGGGGACACGCAGGCCGGGGCCGTGGTCAAGGCCCTGCTGGAGGGGACGGAGGAAAAGGACTGGCTCTCCGCCATTCCGGAGGGATTCCAGGTGACTTCCGTCCGGCTGGAAGAGAGCACGTGCTATGTGGACCTGCCCACGGCGGCTCTGCCGGGTCTGCCGGAGGAGGCGGATCTGTCCCTGGCCCTCCGGGCACTGGCGGACTCCCTGCTGTCCCTGCGGGCAGTGGAAGAGGTGCGGTATCTGGTGGACGGTGAGTTCGCCTCCGCCTACGGCGGCGCCGCTGTGCTGGAGCCTTATCTCAGCGCAGCTTGACGGCGCGGGACGCCGCCCCATCAGGCGCCGAAGAACAGCCGCACCGCGAAGGCGGAGGCCAGAAACCCCGTCAGGTCCGCGGCCAGGGCTGCCGGGACCGTGTGCCGGGTGCGGATGATCCCGGCAGAGCCGAAGTACACGGCGATGGTGTAGAATGTGGTTTCCGTGCTGCCCAGCATCACGGCGGCCACCCGGCCGATGTAGCTGTCGGGGCCGTAGGTGGCGATGAGGTCCGAGCCGACTGCCAGGGCGCCGCTGCCGGATACGGGGCGCACCAGCATCAGCGGCGTGGTCTCCGGCGGAATGCCCAGAAACTCCAGCGCCGGGGCGCAGAGGCCCGTGAGCCACTCCAGGGCGCCGGAAGCCCGGAACATGGCCACGGCGGTCAGCAGTCCCACCAGGGCAGGCAGGACCTTCAGCAGGACCGTGAGCCCCTCTTCGGCCCCGTGGGTCAGGGCGCCGTAGACATCCACCCGCTTCCCCATGCCGTAGAGGGCCACCCCGGCCAGCAGTACGGGGATCACCAGAGAACTGAGATTCAACGCCGGCACCTCCCCACGGCGGCCAGGAATTTGGCCGTCAGAACGCCAACCACCACCGACAGGGCCGAGGCCAGCCACACCGCCGGCAGGATGTCGAAGGGAGACTGGGCTCCACTGGCGCTGCGGACGGAGGCGATGGTGGCGGGCAGCAGCTGGATGGAAGCGGTATTCAGCACCACCAGCAGGCACAGTTCGTCGCTGGCGGTGCCGCTGCAGCCGCGGGCCATCCGTCGGGCCGCCTGGATCCCGAGGGGCGTGGCGGCGTTGCCCAGTCCCAGCAGATTGGCGGACACGTTGGCGGAGAGTGCCGCCAACGTTTTTTCATCCCGGCTGGCCTGGGGCATCAGTCGCCGCAGAATGGGCCGGAAGGCCCGGGCCAATCCGGCAGAGAGGCCGCAGACATTCATGATTTCCATGACGCCGCTCCACAGGCACAGAATGCCGGCCATGGAGACACTGAGCTCCACGGCGGAGGCGGCGCCGTCCATAGCCGCGTCGGCCACGGCGTCCAGATTCCCGGTGAACAGGCCGAAGACCAGGGACAGCACCACCATCCCGGTCCAGATCCAGGTCATTGCCATTGTCATTCCCCCTGTGTTTGTGACGGATACCCAGTTGCCTCACAAAAAATATAGAGAGGACAACTGAGATTTCAAAAAAGCAAATTGGTAAATTCACTTTATTTTTGGAATCAAATTGACAAAATGCGACCGTCTGTGATATGTTCTTATAAATGGATAGTTAGGACATATTGCTGAAAAAGGAGATACATCGTGAAATCAACGGGAATTGTCAGAAAGGTGGATGAACTGGGACGGATCGTGCTCCCTATCGAGATGCGCCGGACGCTGGATATCGGCGAGAAGGATGCATTGGAAATCTATGTGGAAGGCTCGTCCGTCATTCTGAAAAAATACAAGCCCAGCTGCGTTTTCTGCGACGCCACCAAAGACATCACGGTATTCAAGGGGAAGAATATCTGCCCCAAGTGCCTGAAAGAATTGAAAGAGCTGTGAGCGCCCTGTGCGCTGAAAACATGACGCCCATGCGGAGTTCTCCGCATGGGCGTCTTCTGCGCTGCATGTCCTGCGCGGGTCATGACCGCTCCAGGGCCGCGGCGTACAGCTCGTTTTTGGAAAGACCCGTGTGGGCCGATACCTCCCGGGCGGCATCTTTCAGCCGGATTCCCTGGGCCACCAGCCGCAGGACTTGCTCTGTCCCCTCCTCCAGCGTGACGGCGGCGGTCTCCCGGGGCGGGCTGCCCGCCACCACCAGCACGTATTCTCCCTTGGGGGTGTTTTCCTGGTAATAGGCCGCCGCTTCTCCCAGGGTGGTGCGCACAGTCTCCTCGTGGAGCTTCGTCAGCTCCCGGCACAGGGCCACCCGCCGGTCCGGGCCGAAGGTCTCCCGCAGGTCCTCCAGCGTGGCGCGCAGCTTGTGGGGCGCCTCGTGGAAGATCATGGTCCGCTCCTCGTTTTTCAGAGAGTCCAGCCGTTCCCGGCGGCTTTTCTTGTTGACGGTGAGGAAGCCCTCAAAGGTGAACCGCCCCGTGGGCAGGCCGCTGACCGCCAGGGCATTCACTGCCGCGCAGCAGCCGGGGATGGAGAGCACCTCCACCCCATTTTCGGCACATAGCCGCACCAGATCCTCTCCGGGATCGGAGATGGCCGGTGTACCGGCGTCCGTCACCAGAGCGCAGGACTCCCCAGCCAGCAGCCGCTGCAGGATGGCCTGGCCCGCAGCGGCATGGTTGTGTTCGTGGTAGCTCACCAGGGGCTTTTTGATCTGAAAGTGATTCAACAGCTTCACAGAGACCCGGGTGTCCTCCGCGGCGATGAAGTCCACGGCTCCCAGCGTCTCCGCTGCCCGGGGAGAGAAGTCCCCCAGGTTGCCGATGGGCGTGGCCACCAGATACAGCGTACCGCTCATGCGTTCGTCTCCTTTGTTCGGAAATAGGCGTTGTCCAGCTCCGCCGTGGGGCGGCCGGTCCCGTCCTCCAGGCAGAGGGGGGCGGCGATGTCCAGCCCGGGCCGTCCGCCCCGGCGGGCCTCCAACAGCAGCAGGGAAGGGGCGTCCCCCGCCCGGCGGCAGACGAGGCGCAGCCGCTTGGGCTCCAGTCCCCGGGCCCGGAGGGCGCAGCACAGGTCCGCCAGCCGCTCCGGCTTGTGGACCAGGCAGAAGCTCCCGCCCCACCGCAGCAGCCAGGCTGCTGCGGTGCAGATATCCTCCAGGGTGCAGCCAGTCTCGGACCGGGCAGCCCGGAGGGCCTCAGTCTCCGGCAGCCTGCCGGACCCGGCGGGATAGTAGGGGGGGTTGCACACCACCAAGTCAAAGCCACCGGCGGGCAGCAGGCCGCGGATCTTTCGTAGGTCTCCCCGGCGGAAGATCAGGCGGTCTGCCAGGCCGTTCCGGGCGGCGGCCTGCTCCGCCAAGCGGACGGCGTCCGGCAGCAGCTCCACACCGGTGACGGACAGTGCCCGCTGGCGCTGGAACAGCAGAAGGCCCAGCAGTCCGGTGCCGCTGCCCAGGTCGCACACCCGAAGCCCCGGCTTCAGCCGGGGAAAGCTGCCCAGCAGAAAGGAGTCGGTACTGGGCTGGAACAGGCCGTCATCGCAGACGAAGGAGAGTCCGCCGGGGCAGAGGAGTTCCCAGTGCTGCAAGTCGATCCCCCCATTGGATGATGTCTATATTCATATTATAATGGAAGATCATCATTCTTGCAATGGGGGGCACGGTTCAAAAGAAAAGGCCGCTTGGGCGCGCTCCGGTGCAGTGGCCCTCCGCGCGACGATCGGTGCAAGCGCCGATTTGGTCTGGCCTTTGGGCCTTTTGCGATTCCTGTAGTTGCTGCCCCGTGGCGGATCGTGCGGACGGCGCGGAGCGGCCACTGCATGTTCTCTCCTTCTCTTTTTGCTGCCGCTGGCCCGGTGGGTGATGGAAGTTTCTGCAGCAGGCCGATGCTCTCATCGCCCGCCGGTCCAGGCCCCTGCGGGTCGTGAGGGCCGAGACTTACAGCACGGCCCGGAGCCAGCCCAGGACCAGCAGGTGGAGGGGGTAGAACATATAAAAGAACCACTTGGAAAAACCGCCGCTGGTTCCGTGCTGGCCTGTGTAGCGGGAGAGGAGCAGCAGCGGCAGAAACGCCCCCACGTACTCGACGGAGTAGGCGTAGAGCTCCCAGTCGATCTGGAAGACATGGTCGTAAAACAGTCCGAAAAACGGGTGGATCAGCAGGGAGAGCACCCCCATGTCCAGCATGACCACCATGCAGTAGGCAAACGCCTGGTGCTTCCAACTGCCATAATAATAGTCGAACACCAGGATAATCACCACGCCTGTGTAGCCCCAGTCCGCCGGGACAGACAGGATGAACAGGAGCAAAATCAGCAGGACCTTCCAGGCAGAGCAGAGGCGCGGGCTCCTGCGGATGCGGACCGCCAGAACGCCCAGAAAAATGGTATAGATGACATTGGGGCGCATCAGCTGGATGGCGGCCAGATCGCCGCCGAAGTGGAAGTACAGAAAGGGAAACCAGCTGACCAGCGCGAAAACAGCCAGGCGGAGCAGATACCGGTTGAGGTTTCTGGTGTGGTGACAGCCCTCCACGGCGGCAAAGAACATGGTGGGGCCGGTGATTTTTCCGATGGAATGCAGGAGAATCGCCAACAGGGTGCCGTCGGGGACAAAGGCGAAGGCGATATGGTCGATCACCATGGCCGCCACCGCCACGGCCTTCAGATGATTGAGGGAGAGCCCGCCCCGGGACCGCTCCAGGCATTCAGCGGACGGGGGAGGGCAGGCGGGCAGCCCCTGTGGCGTTCCTCCGGAAAGGCCGCGGCTTTCCTCCAGACAGTGGTCGGTCATGCGACTCCCTCCATGGCCCGCAGGGCCGTCACCAGAGCCGGTTCCCCGGCGGGGGAGAGAATGTCCGGCGTGGTGCCCGTTTCCTCACTGCTGGAGCCGTCACCGTTCAGGCCGAACATCATGGTGAACTGCACCAGGATGCCGCTGTTGGGCAGCTGCAGGAAGACTGGATCCAGAGCCCCGATGCCGTCGCCGCCGGTGGGACTGCCCACCAGGGTGGCGAAGCCTGTCTCCTGGCAGAACACGGCGAAGGACTCGCTGGCGGAGTAGACCGCTGGCCCCACCAGCACCCAGATGCGGCCGTGGAAGGGGGCCCGCTCTGCCGCTGGCTCCACAGAGAGGGTGCTCTCCACAAAGTGGGTGGCGGCCTGGATTCCGTCCCGCTCCAGCTTGGGCAGATCCGGCAGGTCCGCGATGGGGTGCAGCTCCTCCGGGGAGAACACCTCCTGGATATAGGGGCGGTTGTTGCCGCTCTCCGCCAGCAGGGCATAGTTGGTGCAGGAGAGGGGACGGTCCGTCAGGGGCGCCGCCAGCAGCTGCTGCCAGTAGACCTCGCTTCCGCCGGAGTTGTCCGTCAGGTCGATGATGAGATCCGTGCAGTCCGCCGCCTGGCGGTAGAAGTCCGTCAGGGCCGCCCGGTCTGTGGCGTAGCTGTCCTCATATTCCGCCGGGAAGCTGTCGATCTTCACATACCCCACGTCTCCGCCGGGCAGGAGCAGGGTGTGGAGGTTCGCGGCAGGCTCCTCCGAATCGGCTGAATTGACCGTGCCGTCCTCTTCGCCGTAGGCATCCAGCAGCGTCTGGAGTCTTTCATAGCCCCGGACGGTCACCGGGTCCGTCAGCACCTCCCGCCAGTGCTCCCGGTCCTGGATGCCGCCGTCCTCATAGGCCTCACAGTAGGCGCGGTACATATCCGGCTCCACGATCCAGAGGTGGCCGTACGTCCCCAGGCGGAACAGTGTGCTGTAAACAGCGGAATAGAATACCTCGTCGCTGTCGCTTTCCTGGATCATCTCCCGGTATGCCTGGAAGATGGCCGCCGACGGGTCCTCCGGGTTGTCCCGGTCTCGGACACCCATGCAGAGATAGCTGTCCCCCAGTGTCTGGACCAGGTAGTCGTAGTCCTCCAGCCGCTGTTCCTGGGTCAAGCCAAGCAAGTGGTCCATGGAGGGGACCTCAGATTCCGGCCCTCCCAGGGCACCGCATCCCGCCAGCAGACAGGGCAGCACCGCTGCTGCCAGCAGCTTCTTCCAAGCGTGTTTCATCGTGTGTCTCCTTTCAAATCGGCTGTCCCCAATATTACGGGAGTAAAGGGCCTCTTTCTTCACTCCAGCGGGGAACACCGGCAGGATAACACCAATTTCTTACAACTCTATGGAGAAATCTCTTACAGATTTCTTACAGTTGCCGAAACGACAAAAAGGTCCGCGAGCTTTGGCTCGCGGACCTTTTATGTATCCTCGATTACTCCTCGGGGACGATGGCGCCGTTGGGGCAGGTGTCGCTGCAGGAACCGCAGTCCAGGCAAGCGGCAGCATCGATGACGTACTGGTCATCACCCTGGCTGATAGCACCGGCGGGGCAAGCGTCCGCGCAGGAGCCACAGCTCACGCAGGCAGAAGTGATTTTGTAAGCCATGGGAAGCACCTCCATCAGAATTGTACCCCTATTGTAGCATACAAATTAAAAAAAGCAAGTACCAGCCGTTCAAATTCTATGGTTAAATTTTCGAAAAAATACGGGAAAGCGTCCAAAAATGACGTTTGTCAAGACTAACTGTTCATAAATTGTTTTCAAATAGGTCAAAGAAAGTCAAAATTCAGCTCTTGACATTTTGCTCGGGCGTGTTATACTAAACACAGAACAAAAGGTTAAAGAAAGTCAAAGTCAAAGAGACAAGGCGTTCTTTGGAAAGGGAGGAATCATCCGTGGGGATTTCCGATTTGATTGCCAGCTTCCTGCAGGAGAGTTTGGAGGAGACGGACGGTGGTGTGCTGGAGGTCCAGCGCAATGACCTGGCCCAGCGCTTCAATTGCGTACCCAGCCAGATCAACTACGTGATGTCCACCCGCTTTTCCCCGGAGCGGGGTTATATCGTGGAGAGCCGCCGGGGCGGCAATGGCTACATCCGGATCACCCGGGTCCGGGTGGACCGCCAGACGCTGCTGATGCAGGTCATCAACACCCTGGGCAGCCAGGTGGACCTGGCCTCCGCTCGGGCCATCCTGAACAATCTGGTCCAGGCCGGCGCCCTGGAGGAGAACGCAGGTCGGAGCATTCTGGCCGCCGTCGGCGACAAGGCCCTGGCCGCGGTCCCGCGGGAGAGCCGGGACACCGTCCGGGCGGACATCATGAAGCAGGTGCTGATCCTGCAGGTGTAGCCGGGACCCGGGCAGCGGGGAAAAATGTTTCAATAAGCACGCACAGTTTCCAGATGATAGGAGGAATTGATTTATGAAATGCGAAAATTGTGGTAAGAATGAAGTTACCTTTGTGTATCGGAGCAACGTGAACGGCCATGTGGAAGAGAAGCACCTGTGCAGCGACTGCGCGGAAAAGCTGGGCTATACCCAGCGGCTGGGTGCCCAGAGCCAGCGGATGATGCAAAGCTTCTTCGGGAACAGCCTCTTTGGAAACGATTTCTTCGACGATTTCTTCTCTCCCATGCCCAGCCTGCTGGGGCGGAGAATGAAGATGCTGGAGGACCCCTTTGACGACTTCTTCGCCGAGATGCCGGCCCTGAGCGCCTCTCCTGTCCAGCAGCAGGAGGCAAAGCAGGAAAAGAAGGACGACCTGGTAGGCCAGGAGGACCAGAGCCGCTTTGCCTATCTGCGCCAGATGAACGCGCTGAAGCTGGAGATGAAGAAGGCTGTGCACCAGGAGAACTTTGAGCGGGCGGCGGAGCTGCGGGACCAGATCAGGTCTCTGGAGGCCGCTCACAAGGAGCAGAAGGAAAACAAGTAAACGGGACTTTCCCATGGAAAGGAAGGTAAGACACTATGAATGAGAACAAATTTTCGCCCAGGGCGGAGGAGGCCCTGCGGCTTTCCCAGGAGGCAGCCGGTGAGCTGGGCCACGGCTACGTGGGCACGGAGCACCTGCTGCTGGGCCTGATCCGGGAAGAGGAGGGCGTGGCCCACACCGTTCTGACGGAGGCGGGCCTCACCGATGACATGATCGTGGAGATCATCAAGAAGAGCGTGGGTGCCGGTCTGCCCGGCAGCAATCCCGCCCAGGGCCTCACCCCCCGCGCCAAGCGGGTGGTGGAGCTGGCCATGGAGGACTCCATGCGGGGCGGCTACAACTACGTGGGCACGGAGCACCTGCTGGCGGGCATCCTGCGGGAAGGCAACAATATGGCCGTCCGCATCCTGCGCACCGCTGGCGTGGATGCCCGTCACCTGTACACAGCCCTGATGCAGAAGCTGGGTGAGATGCCCCGGAGTCAGGCCGCCGATCCCGGCCGCTCCGGCACCAGCCCCGCAAAGGAGGATAACGGCAAGAACAAGACCCTGAAGGAGTTCACCCGGGACCTGACCGCCGACGCTCGGGCCGGCAAGCTGGACCCGGTCATCGGCCGGGACGGGGAGATCCAGCGGGTGATCCAGATTCTCTCCCGCCGCACCAAGAACAACCCCTGCCTGATCGGTGAGCCCGGTGTGGGCAAAACCGCCATCGCTGAGGGTCTGGCCCGGAAGATCGTTATGGGCGACGTACCCGACGAGATGCTGGACAAGCGCCTTTTGTCCCTGGACCTCAGCGGCATGGTGGCGGGCACCAAGTACCGGGGCGAGTTTGAGGAGCGGATTAAGAAGCTGCTGGAGGAGGTCAGGAAGTCCGGCAATGTGATCCTCTTCATCGACGAGCTCCATACCATCGTGGGCGCCGGCAGCGCCGAGGGCGCCGTGGACGCCGCCAACATCATCAAGCCGGCTCTAGGCCGGGGCGAGATCCAGGTGATCGGCGCCACCACCCTGAACGAGTACCGGAAGTATATCGAGAAGGACGCCGCCCTGGAGCGCCGGTTCCAGCCGGTGCAGGTGGGTGAGCCCAGCCAGGAGGCGTCTCTGGAGATCCTGAAGGGCCTGCGGGAGAAGTACGAGAAGCACCACAGCCTCCAGATCACCGACGAGGCCCTGGAGGCCGCCGTGAAGCTCTCCGCCCGGTATATCAACGACCGGTTCCTGCCGGACAAGGCCATCGACCTGATGGACGAGGCTGCCAGCCGGGTGCGGATGGAGACGGAGGAGATCTCCCCGGAGCTGAAGAGCCTGGAGGAGAAGATCGCCGCCCTGGCCAAGGACAAGGAGGCTGCTATCGAGAAGCAGGACTATGAGACCGCCGCCAAGCTGCGGGACATTGAGAAGGACTACCAGGAGCAGGTGGAGATGGAGCGGGAGAAGCGCCGCAAGAACAACACCCAGCACCGCCCGGTGAACGCTGACGACATTGCCGCCGTGGTGGCCGGCTGGACCGGTATCCCCGTCACCCGTCTGACGGAGGATGAGGGCACCCGCCTGCTGCACATGGAGGACACCCTCCACGAGCGGGTAGTGGGTCAGGACGAAGCCGTAAAGGCCGTGGCCCGGGCCATCCGTCGGGGCCGTGTGGGTCTGAAGGATCCGAAGCGCCCCATCGGCTCCTTCCTGTTCCTGGGCCCCACCGGCGTGGGAAAGACGGAGCTGTGCAAGTCCCTGGCAGAGGCCATGTTCGGCGATGAGAACGCCATGATCCGGATCGATATGTCTGAGTATATGGAGCGGCACACAGTGTCCCGTCTGATTGGCTCCCCGCCGGGCTATGTGGGCCACGAGGAGGGCGGTCAGCTGACGGAGAAGGTGCGGCGCAAGCCCTACTCCGTGGTACTGTTTGACGAGATCGAAAAGGCCCACGAGGATGTGTGGAACATCCTGCTGCAGCTTCTGGATGACGGCCGGATCACCGACTCTCAGGGCAGGACGGTGGACTTCAAGAACACCGTCATCGTCATGACCAGCAACATCGGTGCCCGCAGCCTCACTGCCATGGGCAGCAAGCTGGGCTTTTCCGCCGAGGAGCGGGACTCCGATCCTGACGCTGAAAAGAAGTTCGAGACCGCCCGGGAGCAGGTGATGGCGGAGCTGCGTCAGACCTTCCGCCCGGAGTTCCTAAACCGGATCGACGATATCATCGTATTCCGCCCCCTGACGGAGGAGGACATCCGGGAAGTGGCCCGGCGGATGCTGAAGACCGTCTCCGCCCGGATGGAGACCATGGGCATCCACCTGGATGCCAGCGACGAGGCTGTGGCAGAGCTGGCTAAGGAGGGCTTTGATCCCAAGTACGGGGCCCGTCCCCTGCGCCGGGCCATCCAGAGCAAGGTGGAAGACGCCGTGGCCGAGAAGATGCTGGACGGCACCCTCAAGGCCGGTGACACCGCCAAGCTTACCGTGGAGAACAATCGACTCTGCGTTTCCAAGTGAAGAGACCTGGTCAAGCCGTCCGGAGGCCCCATAGCCTCCGGACGGCCTTTCCGACATACCGGCCGGAAGCGAATAGACTTGACTTTGGCGGAGAAACAGGTAAAATAGAGAGGTATAAAATGAACCCATCGTGCTGTCCCCGATCCAGTAAAAGATGGTGCCAGAGTGCCAACGCGGCGGATCGCAGAGTATATTGCCGCACGTATGTGGGGAAGAACGCCCCCGGGCGGGAGAAATATCTATGACCAAATGTAGCGTAGTTGGCAGCACGCGTGATTTGGGAGGATAGAGAGCCTATCCATTCCCCAAAAAGTGAAAGCCTGGAAGTCCTTGGGACAGTAGCCTGCGGCGGAAATCCCCCGCCTGAAGATCCCCCCGCAAAACCGGGCTTGACCACAGCACTGCCCACAGACACGAAAAACTTGCTTTTTCCTTCTCCGCATGGTATCATGCAGAAAAATCGAATATCCGGGTATAGCGCAGTTGGTAGCGCGCCAGCTTTGGGAGAATACGCCCGGGCCACCCCACAACTTCATATCCGGGTGTAGCGCAGTTGGTAGCGCGCCTGCTTTGGGAGCGCCGTGGCGGTATCCGGGATAGGGTGAGGCGAAATGCCGCAAAGCCTTGCAGCGCCTGCGTTTGCAGGATTTTCCCCGATTGCCGAAAGCGCCATAAAAGCGGCTTTGACCACAGGAATGACCACAGACAGGAAAAACTTTATTTTTACCCCTCGCCGTGGTATCATGGCAGAAAAGTGAATATCCGGGTGTAGCTCAACTGGTAGGGCGCGACATTTGGGATGTCGAGGTTGGGTGTTCAAGTCACCTCACTCGGACCAAACAATGATAATCCGAACTACATTATCCAAGTGGGTAATGTGTTCGGATTTATCATTTCTATCGAAAGCATTCTGTGACGAGGAAAAGCAAGGAGAGGGATCTTTCTCTCCTTGCTTTTTTATTTGTGCTGCTGTATACTTTTAACAAAATAAGCGGAACAAAATCCTAGAAATATCGTCTAAATATTCAGTAGAGACTATAAATAAATGAAAGCAAATGGAAAGGAGATATCTCATGAAAAAAAGCAGTATTCTCATCATTATAGGTCTCTCTTTGTTCATTGCAGCAGGATGCAGTAACACTGATGAACAAGTATCGGGAAATCTAACACCTGCCCCTGGCAAATTGAGTGTGTCTGATTTGAATGAAATCCTTGCTAATTTAGAACTGACCGAAAGCACGTTAACTTATTATGGTGAAACGACTAATACCTGCAAAGCCAACTTTGCAATTCGCGTCGAAAGCTACATTGAGAAATTACAAGATTTTACATGGGAGGAATATCATATCCCGACCGAATGGGACGGAAGTGATGGATATCGCTGTGTATTTACAACTCCCGGTATTTCTCTCACTGCCTACCAGTGTGGCTATGATAATGAATGTCTCCTCCGTGTAAAAACAGAATGTGGTGACGGAATATTCATCCTCCCTTTCATCGGAGATGAAAAGTCTTACACTACTGAACAGGTAAGTTGGATGCTCTGGGACACCTTTGAACAATGGTATCAAGAAGCGTACACAGCAGAACTGTACAACGGTCATGCAGGAGTGTCTCTCACAGCGGATGAACTAGATTGGTTTATGGAGTATACTGCATCCGAGAGAAGCACCTATGACGAAGAATGGGACGGTTTTATTTGCGGTGCCACGCCCATCAGCTGCTTCTTCACCTCCCGATACAGCGATCCCAGGGACATGGATGCGGGAGCGTTCCTCTACTATTGTCCTGACCAGGGGATTCTGGAAGCCGGGGACGAAGCAGAGTTCCGCATCGTGCAGGAAAAGGCGGACTGGCGTGTCGGCGAAGACAACCACCTTGCCTCCCTGGAGGAAATGCCAGTACCCTGTCATCGACTGCCCCGCAACTATATCAATGAGATTTTGACGAAATATGCGGGGATCACGGTGGAGGAAATGCACACTGATTGGTTGAAAGAATCTTTTTACATCCCGGAAACTGACTGCTTCTATACATTCTCCAGTGACTTTGGCCCCGGAATGTTCATCCCACGCTACGGCGAAAAAAATGGCGGCATTGTTACGTTATGGGGTGCTCCCAGTGCGGAAAGTGGAATCTCGGATATGCTGGTACTCCAGAAGAACGGCGAAAATTGGCATATTCTCTCGCATCAGCCCTCTACTGAGTGAGTATATAAAGAAATAATTGCACAGTCTTTAATAGCGGGAAGTATAGAAGCTGGTAGTTTCGGAGGAAATGTATGAGAAAAGTATTTTCTGTCATTCTGGCTCTTATAATGATGGTTGCAGTATTCGGCTGCACAGCAAAAAAGCAGTCCGTTGCCGAGCATAGTCTTTTTCCTGAATATGAAATAGTAGATTGGAATGTGGTCAGCATTAATCCGTCAGATTATGGAATTACCTACGAGATGCTGGCATTTATTGAACCACCCAATTTTTCGGAATTCACACTTGCTAAACTCTGTGCGTATCATCTATATACTGATGGAGCTGGTGCAGAAGGCTCTGGGGATACTCTGTATAAACGATTCATGGATGCTCCCACCAAAGTATTGAATTATTTTGCTCTGATTGGTGACCAAGTAGCACGGGGAGGACAATCCGGAAACGAAACTGCCGTTAGGGAGCTTTGCCGCGAGATTGCAAGTGCTGATGTGTTTTGGTATGGGAATACTCAAGAATTCAGTTCAATTATTGAACAGTACCAAAAAATCTATCCCAGCGGGAATATTTCAGAGATATTGACCTTGCTGCAAGAGGAGCATGATGCAGCTATTGAGCGATGTCCTTGAAAAAATTGTGCAGTATTGCTTCGTTTTTCTTTTTACTCTTAAGATGTGCCAAATAAGTCAAGGCGGGAGCAGTTTACTGCATATTCCCGCCTTGATTACATCTATTCTTGTTGTTTGCCCCGCTGTTGTGATTTCCACTCGGCAAACTCCCGCTGTCCTTCCTCGCTTTCGAAAAACGCCTGTATCTCCGGGAGCAGGACACGGGCCAGTGCTTCCACCTCGTGATAGGGAATCCCGGTGCCGTGGTCATTGGGCTTCTTTTTCCGTGGCATGATATTACCCCCGTTAGAGCTGCCCCTCATCGAGCAGATAGCCCTGGAACACAGTACCGTCCCCCGTGATGAAGCGTCCCCTTGCGTCCTTGGGAATCTGTTCTGCGGCACTGGTGTTGTCCAGAATGATCTGAGAGAGGATATTGTCCGCCCTGCCGCATACTCGGAAATCCATGTTGTTCTTGACTTGACCAGGAATTACATTTGCGTCCGGGCGCTGGGTGGCAAGAATGAGGTGGATACCAAACGCCCGCCCCAGCCGCGCAATCGTTGCAAGCCTGCTCTCGATCTGCGCCAGCAGTTCCTTGTCCCCTTTGCTCCGTCCTGTTCTGTCAAGCACCTCTGCCACCTCGTCACAGCCGAACACCAGCCGGGGAAGGTTCTCTCCCGTGGCCTCGTTGTAGGCGTCAAGGTTGGGACATCCCGTTTTCGCCAGAAGTCCCTTGCGTTGCTCTAATTCCCTTACAAGATTGTCTAGGGTGTCCAGTAGTTCGGCCTCGGTGAAGCACATCCGGCATTTTTCGTGCCAGACTTTCGAGAAGTCCACGCCGCCCTTGAAGTCAGCGATATAAACCTCGGCTCCCTTGTGGAGCGATTGCATGAGCAGGAGTTTCAGCAGGACACTCTTGCCGCTCCCCGTGGAACCACCCAGCAGGATATGGGGGATGTGAGCGAGGTTGACGGTCACAGGCCCCAGCAGACTTTCACCCAGCGTCAGAACGAAACTGTCTGATGAGAGGTAACTATCACTCCACCGCAGAATATCCGGTAAACTGGTTTGGGTGGGAGCTGCATAGATCAGCACCCGGCTCCTGCTCTTGCCATAGATGATTTTTACGATAGAAACGTCCAAGGCCGCTTCCAATGCTGCCTGCTTCTCCTCCCAGACTGCGAGGGGGATGCTCTGATTTCGGAACTCCCATACTGTCACACGAGGATGCTCCTTGTCCTGCCGCTTTCGCAGCAGTTCAGGCACCATCTCGGCACGGTTGACCAGTCCAATGCTCCGCAGTTGGTCTTGGGCTGCCTTTCTGCCAAAGGGGTATACCATGAGGACAGCCAGCACAGCGCCGCCCACGATGAGGTAAGCGGGAACAACATGGGTCATTGCGGCCAGCATGATGGGGGACATAAATTCTACGCTCTGAGCATAGGCGCTGACCGCCTCTTGCTTGCTCCATACCCACACCATTCCAGCGAGATATAGAGCCACGAACAGCAGCTTGACGGGAGCATTGGGAACACCGCCCAACCGCTGCCAGAAATTACGCCAGACAGTCCGGCGCTGGATGTTGAACTTATCGTTTCGGGTCATAGGGAAAGCCCCCTTTCTTCCGCTGGACGGTGGAGCCGTCCGGCAGGTATTCGATCACATTGTGGATACGCCGGAGGAACGCATACCATGTTTCCAACTGGTAACGCTGGATGTCCTGATACTGTGCCTCCAAAGGGATATTGCTGGTGAGATAGACTGTGGTATAACAGGCCACTCGGTCATTATAGCGAGCCGGGAGCATGATGGGATAAACGTCCAGATAGTTGAGCATGGTGCTGATGGGGATTTGAGAATGGAATTCCTCAAACACCAGCACATCTTGACAGCGATAGGCGTCAAAGCGGACGCCGTTTCTTCCGCCATAGTCGGTGATGCGGCAAATGCTCTTGGGGTTGTGGCGCTCGAAGATTCCCCAAGTCTTTCCCACCCCGCTTGCGCCATAGAGATAGGTCACTTCCAGCTGCCTGTTTTCGGCGCTGTACTTTTCCTCCAAAATGGCTTGACGGAGGGTTTCGACTTCGCGGATGCGAAAGGCGTATTTCGGATTGTCCTCGACGATCTCCATAATAGACTTTCCGGTCCGGAGGTCTTGAATGAGTTTGAACATCTCCGGGGCCTCTTCTTCCTTTTCAGCGGGGAGGTCGCCCCATTCTTCAAAGGTACCGGGTACGGAGGTCTCCGCCTTGTCGGTGTCGGCCCACTTGCCCTTCTTTGCGATATAGTCCCGGTTAATCCTTGCGCTCTGATACGCTTTCTCGATATGCGCCGTGGGGAAACGGTTTTTGACGGTGGAGAAGCGCATGGGCGAGGGAGAATACAAGAAGATATGCGTGTGATATGTCCCGGTTGTTGCGATCTCGTCAGCCAAACAGAAATAGGCCGGAGAAAATCGGTGCAGTATTTCCCGGATGGCGGTGTGGTCAAGTCCGGCCTCCAATGGGTTGTTGATGACCAGCGACCACTTGCGGGATTGTGTATTGTTTCCCATGTTGGCCTCCTTTGTTGTTGCTACATGATACATGGTTGCCATAAGGGTAATACTAACCCTTATGGCAACGGGGGCGGCGCTGACGCTGCCGCCGGGGGACACTTCCCTTGATGGGAATTGTCTTATCCCCGTCTGCGCCCCAGCGCCACCCATAGCATTAGGTCTTAGGAGTTACCAGATGAATACACGTGGCCTTGGCTCCCACACGATAGTCACCCTTGGACCAGTAGATGAACACTTCAAGGTTGTCGAAGCGCACTTCCACATAACCGTCCGGGGCCTCTGCCTGCTGCTGTCCGTCAATGCGTACATCGACTTTATCCAAGCCCTTTTCAGGCAAGGCGACAGAGTAGCGGTAGCCGAGGACGGTATCGGTACGCTTACCATCCTTGTACTCGTACGCCGGGGACACATCCACCAGCCACAGCTTGTCCCCAAGGCTCTTGGGGGAGATAATCAAATCGGAAATTTTCATGGCAATAATCCTTTCTTTACAGCGCAGATGCGCTATCCATAGGTTACAGGTACAGAACACTCGGCCTCGTGTTGTGCCTATCATAGCACCCGGAATTGCCCGAAAATTTCACGGATGAAATTCCAGCGAAATTTTTGAAAAAAATTTACCGCCGTTCCCCTTGCTGCCGGGAACGGCGGTTTCCTATCATTCTTCAAAATTGCTTCCCAATAAGGGAAGTCCCTGTTCGGCCAGTTCGCAGTTTACTCGGAACACACACCCGTCACGCCGCTTTAACGCCTTGTCGATCTCGTACAGTTCGGGCCATGCGAGATACCGCAATTCATCCCGTTCCGCCGGGGTCATTTTAAGGCCAAGGGCGAGTTGGTTAATGTCCTGCTCTGTCAGCCGTACTTGTCCACCCCGCAAAATCCGGCTCACTCTGGCCTCCGGCATACCGCTTGCGGTTGCCAGCTCCTTTTGCTTCATGCCGAGATTTTGGAGGTATGCCTTGATCCGCCTTGCCAGGGCGGATATGTCTTGTCTATAACCGGGGCTTTGCTCTGGCTGTTTCCATGCCAAAGCCTGTCCCTCTGGTTATAATCTACTTATGCGGACTTATTGCCGGAGGTGGTCTGTAAGTGTTGATACTTCCAAATGCTATGGGCAATCATACAAGTGTAGTCCATAGCCACCACCTCCTTTCGTGAATACGCTTTTGGTGAATAGTTCCTATCCACCTCCGCCGCAAAGCCCATTCACTAATCAAAGTTGTCTGGCACAGTCGAGACTGCGCCGTCCATCTGTCCCGCAGATATTGGGTTGGCAAGTGCAGCAAACTTTTCCCATCTGCATCTTGGGAGTAGTTGGGGTGTTTCCACCCTCCGCATGGTTTCTCATGCCGTCCATAGGACGGTGTCCTCGTTGTGCGCTGCAAAAGCGGCTCTCTCATTCGACTGCTGGTTTTAATTTCAAGAAACATTCTTTTTGCCCACAATTATACATTATCACATTTCTCCTATATATCGATGAATAAAATGTGAATAAATCTATATCTTGTAGTTCCTGCTTCTCTCGCCAGTAGCCCAGGGCACCCCCCTGTCAATGGTCAAGATAAACGGCCTATGTGCCGCCATTGACAGGGGATGTGCCCTGAGCTTTTCGGTAATCAAGGGGTGTCAGCCGCAGGCTGGCTGACACCCGCAAAATGTTTTTAGATTGAGCATTTACAATTATCTTTATTTGTGATATTTTAGATTTAACAGGAGGGATATTTTATGGAGCAGATTGGAAAGCGCCTCCGAGCCCTGCGTGAGGGTGTCCGATTGACGCAGGTGAATATGGCGGAGATTTTAGGTGTACAGCAATCCCGGATCAACCGCTACGAAACGGGCCAGACCACCCCGGCCCCGGAAATCTTCATCAAGTACGCCGATTATTTCGATGTGTCAATGGATTATCTCTATTGCCGCACAGACGACCCCAGGGGCAAACTCTACGACTACCGGCCCCAGGCGCTGAAAGAGAAAACGGAGCAGAGCCGGGAAATGCGAGAATTTATTGAAATGTGCTTTGACCCGAAAGCGCCCGTCAACAAGCGTCTGAAAGAGG